>Ga0164295_10001361_pt1 | contig 20238 bp, 14 predicted proteins | sample GEODES006metaG_FD_111798 | JGI IMG/M metagenome (GOLD analysis project Ga0164295, IMG submission 111798) | Oligotrophic lake water microbial communities from Sparkling Lake, Wisconsin, USA - GEODES006 metaG | ecosystem: Environmental > Aquatic > Freshwater > Lake | place: USA: Sparkling Lake... | reverse complement strand
GCGGAAGACCTCGGCTTGCCGAAGCCGGACACGATCATCGTGGGCCGTGGTGGCGGCAGCTTGGAAGACCTGTGGAACTTCAATGAGGAAGTCGTCGCCCGCGCTATCTTCGCGTCCGAGATTCCCATCGTCTCCGCCGTCGGACACGAGATCGATTTCACGATTGCGGACTTCACCGCCGACCTGCGTGCGCCCACGCCCAGCGCAGCCGCAGAACTGGTCGCGCCGGACGGAGCCGAGCTGCGCCGTCACTTCGAAGCCACTCAGCGCACGATGACCTTGCACGTGACCAACGTGCTGGAGCACCACGCGCAAGTCATCGAACTCACCGCCAAGGGTGCGTTGCTGCGCGAGCCACCGCGTCTACTACTGGAAGCCGAGCAGTCCTTGGACGATGCGCAAGATCGCTGGAGCACGAGTGCAACCGAAGCTCTGCGTTCGCTCTCCGACAAGCTGGTCGATATGCAGCAGGTGCTGGCGCGCTATCACCCGGTGAAGGTCGTTGCCGATGCCGGGCATCGGGTGGACATGACCGGCCATCGCTTGAAACAAGCCGCGTCGCTCGGCTTGCGCAGCTTCACTGAACGCGCCGAAGGCCGGAGCCAAATGCTGAAGCTGCTCGGCCCCGAAGGCATTCTCGCCCGTGGCTTCTCCTACACGACGGATGCCAACGGTCGCGTGCTCATGAACGCCGAAGACGTGAAACCCGGCGAAGCGATCACGACGCGACTGGCGAAGGGTTCGGTGCGCAGCGTGGTGAAGGTTTAAATTTTGCTGGTTCCTGGCAGGTTGTTTGACTACACTGTATACATGACGCCACCGGAAACACCTCAGTCGCTTCTTTTGAAGCTTGAGAAACAACCAAAGGCTATATTGATTGGCTTTGCAGGAGGGCGCAACAAACTCAAAGCTTTACTAAACAAAGAAAATGCTTGGGTTGAATCAAAGGGAGTCGCTGTTTGTGATGACACACATAGGAAAGAAAAATTTTCTATTGGTGATGGGAAGGAGATTTTTGGGCTTTCAATAATTTGGGCATTTGAGCCACAGCTTCAGTCACCGGAAAGCATGTTCGTTGCTTCCGGGTCGAATAGAATAAAAGTCGCACCAAAGAAGAAAACTTCGGGTAAAAAACTTTACCCAAGCCCAGATCATCCGGAGATACGACATCTAAAAAAACAAGAGCGAGCCACTCGTCACGATTGGCGATTATTGCCTGGGCATTTTGGTGCTAACCAGTGACGACCACTCAATATCTGAGTCACACGCCGGTGATGCGCCCATGCTCATCCACATCCACGCGCTCAGCGGCGGGGACTTTGGGTAGGGCGGGCATGCGCATCATCGTGCCGGTGAGGGCGACGAGGAAGCCGGCACCGTTGGCGACTTCGAAGTCACGCACGGTGATGTTAAATCCGGACGGACGGCCTTGCTTGGTCTGATCGTCGGAGAGGGAATTTTGCGTCTTGGCCATGCACAGCGGCAGCTTGTCGAAGCCCGCGGCGGCGAAGCTGGCGAGGCGCTCTTCGGCGGTGCTGGTGAGCGTGACGGCATCGGCTCCGTAGATCTTGGTGGCCACGGCGTGCAGCTTATCGGGCACAGGCTGCTCGTTTTGATACAGCATGGGCAGCGGCTTCGAATCTTGTGCCGCCGCTTGCACGACTAGCTCGGCGAGTTGGGTGGCTCCGGCACCGCCCTCGCCGAAGACATTGGCCGTGGCCGACTTCACGCCTCGCGCGGCGCAGAAGGCATGAATGGCGGCCAACTCTTCAGCGCTGTCGTTGGTGAACTGGTTGATCGCCACCAGCACAGGGCGGTCGAACTGAGCTGCGGCATCCAGGTGCGCCGCGAGATTGGCCAAGCCGCGCTCCACGGCGGGGACATCGGTTTGCGTCAGTGCATCCAGCGCGACACCGCCATGCATCTTCAGCGCGCGTGCCGTGGCGACGATGACGATAGCGGCGGGGGCGAGGCCGCTTTGACGGCACTTGATGTGCATGAATTTTTCACCGCCGAGATCAAAGGCGAAGCCTGCCTCTGTGACCGCGTAATCGGCATGAGCCAAGGCCATACGCGTGGCCAGCACGCTGTTGCAGCCGTGCGCGATGTTCGCAAACGGACCGCCATGGACAAAGGTGGGCACACCTTCCAACGACTGCACGAGGTTCGGCATCAAGGCATCGCGCAACAACGCGACGAGCGCGCCAGTCACCTTGAATTCATGGGCAAAGACCGCGTCGCCTTGCGCGTCGAGGCCGACGACCATGCGCTTCAATCGAGCGCGCAAATCGCTCAAGGATTCCGACAGGCAGAGCACGGCCATGACCTCGGACGCGGCGGTGATGTCGAAGCCGGTCATTCGCTCGGTGCCATCTTTGCTGCGCCCGATGCGGATGGTGCGCAGCGCGCGGTCGTTGACATCCAGCACGCGCTTCCACAGCACACGGCTGCTATCGAGACGCGTAGTCTTTTGATACAGCGCATTGTCCACCACGCTGGAGAGCAGGTTGTGCGCGGCGGTGATGGCGTGGAAGTCGCCGGTGAAATGGAGGTTGATCGACTCGCCAGGTGTGATGCGGCTAAGGCCACCGCCCGTAGCTCCGCCTTTGCGACCAAAGACCGGTCCCATGGATGGCTGCCGCAGCGCCAGGGCCACGCTTTGACCGATCTTTTTCAAGCCTTGTGAAAGGCCGATGGAAACGGTCGTCTTGCCCTCGCCCGCAGGAGTCGGTGTGATGGCAGAGACGAGGATGAGCTTGCCGCGCTGGGGCTTGTCTTCCAAGGCCTCCAGGCTGATTTTGCACTTGTCGGTGCCGAAGGGCAGCTGGTGTTCCGAGGCAATGCCAAGGGAGGCAGCGAGGTCTGAGATCGAAGTCAGGGAGGCCATGCGCGCGCAGCATGGCGAGCACGCTGGCGGTTTGCAATCGAGTCCATCACTCGACATCATGCGCGCCATGAACAGCATGACAGGATTCGGACGGGGCGACGCGGCTAGCGAGGGCGTGACGTGGATGGTCGAGGTGAGCAGCGTGAACCGCAAGCAGCTCGAAGTCGTGGTCGGCCTGTCGCGTGAGCTGGGAGATCTGGAGGCGAACATCCGCAACGTGGTCAGCGGCGCGTGCTCCCGCGGCCGTGTGCAGGTGCAGGTTCGCTGTGACAGCGCCGAGGCGTCCGGCTCGGCTTTGAAGCTGAACGAAGAACTGGCGCTGCAATACGCCACCGCACTGGACCGGCTGAGCGCGACGCTGAAGCTGCCGAATCAATTTACCCTGGCCGAGGCTGCGCGCTGGCCCGGTGTGCTGGAGCTGGAGCGCAGCGTGCCCAATGCCGAGACCGCCTGGCCACTGATTGAGCGAGCGCTGGCTGCGGCGATGAAGGGCTTCCTGGCCATGCGCGGCACCGAGGGGCTGAACTTGAAGGCTGATATTCAGGCCCGCCTCGCCACGCTGGCCAGCTTGCTGAAGCTAATCGAAGCACGGGCGGGCGACGTGCCGCAGCTGTATCGCAAAGCGCTGCTGCAACGGCTTCACGATGCCGCGCTGCCCGTGAATCTGGACGACGAGCGCTTGATCAAGGAGATCGCCCTGTTCGCAGAGCGCTGCGACATTAGCGAGGAGATCACGCGCGCCCGCAGCCACTTTGGACAGTTCGACAAGTATCTGGCGAGCAGCGACGCCGTGGGCCGCAGCCTGGACTTCCTGACGCAGGAGCTTTTCCGCGAGTTCAATACGATGGGCAGCAAGGCCAACAACGCCGAGCTAGCGCATCTGGTCGTCGCAGCGAAAGGCGAGATCGAAAAGATGCGCGAGCAAATTCAGAACGTGGAGTGAGCCCGCGTAAACACCGAACAGCTATCAGCGTGAACCGCTGAGCTTGCTCGTCACCCGCCAGGCGAAGTGCTCGGCGCTGAGCTTCAGGCATTGCAGGCCGTAGATGAGCGCTTTCTTGAAAGGAATGGAGCTGGCGTCTTCCTCGTAGCTGGTCGGGCAGGTCACCTCACAGGTGCGGCACTGGTAGCGCAGCGCGGCGACGAACATCTGATTGTCGAAGATGAAGTCGTTGCGGAAGGTGTGGAAGGGCACGCGCTCCAGCAGCGCCCGCGAATACGCGCGGTAGCCGGTGTGATACTCGGTGTGGTAGGTGCCCAAGGCGAAGTCCATGATGTTCGTCAGGCCCCAGTTCGCCAGGTAGCGCCAGATCGGCATGCCACCGCTGAGCGCACCACGGCCGGAGGTGCGCGAGGCGAGGCACAAATCGTAGAAGCCGGTGGCCAACATGGCCGACATAGCCGGGATCAGCTTCGGCGTGTATTGATAGTCCGGGTGCAGCAGAATGATCACGTCCGCGCCCGAGTCGAGGCCCAGCTGGAGGCAGCGCTTCACATTGCCGCCGTAATTCAGGTTTTTCTCGTTGCGATAGGTGCTGATGCCCAGGCTCTCCGAAATCTCGACGGTGCGATCCTTGGAACAGTCATCGACCAAAATCACCTCATCCACGATGTCGCGTGGAATCTCGGCATAGGTCTTCTCGACGGTTTTTTCCGCCCAGTAGGCGGGCATGGTGACGGCGACTTTTTTTCCCTGAATCATCAGGGTGGACCAATCACAAGTGCTCCGTCTGTGCAAGCGGAAGCATCTGCATCTCGGCCAGGCGTTGCTCATGCAAGGCCATGCCGATGTGCGTGGCGGCGCAGTCAGGGAGATCAACGTCGGACCAAGTCAGTGTTTGACCGCGACTGACCTTGCGAGTGATGCGTGCATTCGTGAGCAGGCCGACCGGCACGGCGAAAGGATCCTCGCTGAAGCGCAAGGCCTCGCCCCGCACATCGAATCCACCAATGGCGGTGCCGATGATGGTGCCGGGCTTGAGGTCGCGCTTGGCGACGGAAGCCACGTTGATGCGCGGCTTGACGGAGTTATTAAGCAGCACCTTGCCGCCGGTGGCCACGCGGCGCAGCGTTTTGAACATTTCCAAGTGGCAGAGGTGATACGGGCGCATCAGCGTGTAAAACGGACCCTCGCCCAGCTTCAGGTAACGCAGCACGTTCGGGTTTGCGGAATGATGCTCGCCAGTGACGAACACGCCTGCTGGCAGCGTGCGGTTCAGCACATAGTCACTGATGGCGGTGCCCATGGCCTTGGCCGTGCGGCCCATGTTGGCGGCGGAAACGTCGAGGGCCTCATCTTTCGGTCCGAGCAAGCCACGTTGGGCGATGTCGGCGTCCAGGCCATTGGCCACGAGCGCCTGCTCGATTTGCAGCTTGGTGCCGTCGGTGAAGCTGGTGACTTGGGCAAGGCTGATGCCATTGCGCTCCGACCAGTGATGCATCTCATCGGGCAGCGGGTAGTGGTTCAGGAAGCCCTTGATGTTGCCATAGACCAGCGGCTCGAAGCCCATGTCGATGGCTTCCTCGCGCAGCGCGGCGAGAGAGCCGGGCTGATCGCCTTCAGCCTCGGTGATGAAGCCCCGGCCAGCGAAATACGATCCGAGCGTCACTTGAAACTCGGCACCCATCGTGACCACCGGTTTGCCAGCGGCAAAAGCGGCGCTGATGACGCCTGCGGCGCGGCTGACATCGCCGGTGCATTCGATGACAATGTCGCACGACTCGGCCAGTTCCTGCTTGGATGTGGTCAGCATCTCGGTGTCTACGCCCGGCACCGAAAGACGGCGGGTGAGCACCTTGGAGAGGACAAAATCCTCGCGGAACTCGAGCAAACCGATGAGCCCACCACCGATGAAGCCCGTGCCAGCAAGGCCGAGCTTGATGGGGCGGCCAGCAGGAAAAGCAGGTTGAGTTGTCATCGGTGCTATAGAACCAAGAATATTTAACATGTGCAAGATAAAATAAGGTTTCCCCTTATTTTTATCCAAACTGATCATCATGTTAGAGCGTTTGGGATGCCAATTGTCCAGCAGTTTTGGACCTAGCGGGCCGCACCGGCACTTCAAGTCTTTGCAGTAGCAAGGATCTCCCTTCCTTCTCTCGCAGGAAGAAATGCAGGGGGAGGAAAGCCAATATCTCGTTTGCCGTGACGGACTGCCCGGCAGACACTGTTTACTCCAACCTTCCCGATCATCCCATGTCTCCCCAGCAGAAAGCCGATGCCCTCGGCCTGTCCTTCACGAAGCAAGCCCCTGGTTATTTGAACCTGTGCATCCGCAGCGGTCAGCAACTGATCACCAGCGGCCATGTCAGCGATTTGAAAGGCAAACTGGGAGCGGGCCTCACCACGGAAGAAGGCTATGCCGCCGCCAAGAACTGCGCGGAAAAGGTGCTGCGCAGTGTGTGGGACACGCACGGCACCCTAGACGGCCTGCGTGTCATCAAGGTGCTCGGCTGTGTGAACAGCGCACTCGACTACACGGAGCAGCACTTGGTCATCAATGGCTGCTCCGACTTGCTGCATGAGATCTTCGGCAAAGAAAGCGACGGCTACCATGCCCGCAGCGCGCTTGGATTCGCTCAGCTGCCGACCGGCGCGGCGGTTGAAGTCGAGGCGATCTTTGAAATCAAGGCCTAACCTGCCCGTTACGCCATGATCTCGAAACTGCCGCGCTGGGTTTGGCTGGGCGGTTGGTTGCTGGCCTTTCTGGCTGGCATGATCAATGTGGTGGGCCTGCTCGGCTTCGAGCACCAGGCGGTCACGCACCTGACCGGCACCACCTCCATGCTGGCCACGGCAGTGGCAGAGGGCAGCAGGGCCGAAATGTGGCACTTCACCTGGGTGCTCGGATCATTCGTGCTCGGCTGCGTCATCAGCGGGGTCATCGTTCAAGATGGTGCCCTGCGCATGGACCGGCCCTATGGCTTTGCTTTGCTGCTGGAAGCGGCGCTGTTGGGGATCTCGGTGCCGCTCATGGACCATCAACTGGCCTGGGGACACTATGCGGCTTCCTGCGCCTGCGGCTTGCAGAATGCTATGGTCACCACGCTCAGTGGGGCGGTGGTGCGCACCTGCCATCTGTCCGGTATGTTCACGGATCTCGGCATGTTTTTGGGTCATGCCATGCGTGGGCTGAAGCCTGACTGGCGGCGCCTGGCGCTGTGCGTGATGGTGATCAGCGGCTTTTTCACCGGCGGCGTGGCCGGGGCGCTGGGCTTTCAGCAGATCGGGCACAAAACCTTGTTTGTGCCCGCAGTCGTGACGGCCGTGATGGCGCTGGGTTTCAAACTCTGGCAGTTCACCCAGCGCCGGAATGCGCGGGCTGGTTAAGCTGCTTTTTTGGCCTTGCCTTTGCCCTTCGCCACTGGAGCGGGAGCGGCTGAGGGCTTGATCTCCACTTTCACGGGGGCGAGGTCGTTGAGTTCGTGAATCTGCGCTTCGATGGCTTCGGCCTTCTTGAGCAGCTCGGCTTCCTTGGGCTTCAAGTCGCTGGCGATCCAGCCCTCGAAGGGCTTCATGTCATTCGCCTGGCGGGCGGCACGCAGCTTGCCTTTGCGCTGGCTGTAGAGGCCGCGCAGCGGGTTGATCGCCTCGGCGTTGCGCTGCTTGTTCAGCTCCGCAATTTTGAGCGCTTGCTGATGTGTGGGGGAATCAGGGTCCTCTTCGATCTCGGCGTGAACGCTGAGCATCTTTTCATCGTAGGTGCCGACCGTTTGGCCATTCAATATCAGGTCATAGCGACCGGCGTCGAAGCCGACAGCGATGTGCATTTCCGACGTGCCCGTGTGGCCGGCGCGGGTCAGCTTGTAACCCAGCGCCGCATCCGCAGGCACGATCCAAGGCAGCGTCTTTTGCAGGACGGTGTAGCTGGCGTTTTTGCCTGCGTCACCGCTGAGGTCCTTCACCAGCGCGGGCGACAAAGGCTTCCACTCAGCACCCACCTTGCGCACGCCGGTGCGCAGCACGCTGCCGAGTTCACCGGTCTGCTTCAGGATTTCGTAGGCCATCACCAACTGGCCATCCGGACCGGGATGTATCGCATCGGCGATCAGGGTAAAATTCGGGTCCTTCTTGCGCTCCTGCGTGGTGATCGTGTTCAGCGGGCCATACAGATCGACGAAGCCATAGCCGCGCTTGCGGGCGGTTTCTTGCACCCACTTGCCGTAGTAGGCGAGCACGGCGTTGTAGTTGTCGGGCTGCTTGTTTTTGCCTTTGGCCGGGTCCTTGGCGACCATTTGCTCAAAGGCCTGATGATCGAACATGGTCGGGCTCATCAGGATGACGCGGCAGCCAATGGCATCCAGCCGGTCGCAGAGCTGGGTCATGCCATCGGCGTAGGTTTTGAAGATCGCGGCATCGAAATCGCGGTAGCTTGCATCGTTCATGCCGAGCAGCACGGTGGCGATGGTGGGCTTGAAGGCAGCGATGTCATCATCGAACCGGTCCAGCGCGTCCTGCGCGCGGTCGCCGCTGATGCCCGCATTGCGGAAGGCAATCTTCTGGTCTGGGTAGCGGGTGAAGAAAAAGTCCTCCACATACTGCGTGTAGAGGCACTGGTGGGTGATCGAGTCACCGATGAAGATGAAGCGCTCGCCGTCTTTCAAGCCGAGTCCCTTGGGCGCAGGAGCGGGCTTCACGGTGGCTTTCGGAGCTTCGGCGTGAGCGCCGACGGCCAAGCCAAGGGCCGCGATGAGGAGAAGACGTGGGAGGAGCATAGATCGGATCATGTTGAACAGAGCGCCTCCAAACGCCGTCCATGCGCCCGGCATTTCCCTTATTTGGCCGACTTGGCCCCACAATGGCTCGCCGGACAGAATTGTGTGTCACAATCCCAAGTAAAAACCTCATTCAACGTCGAAGCTCTGTGCTTCACTGAAATCACCCTCCCCCATGAAAGCCCTCTTCTTCACTCTTCTGTTCTTCGGCGCGGCCTTTGCTGCCTATGACTACTTCGGCGCGCCCGTGGGCGAAAAGATCATCTTCACGGACCTGAACAAGGTCACCGTGACCGAAGAAACCGCCTACACCGCGCCAACGCCGACGTCCGACGAGCCACCACGCGAGATTCCTCCCATTCCCCAGGACATGCCCGCACCGGCCAAGCCTGCGGAAACCAAACCCGTCGCCGACGCACCGCCACCGCCTGCCTCCGACGAACCCAAGGCCGATGCCAGCGGCTTTACCCCGCCGAAGTATGACACGCTGGACACCCTGACCAAGGGCTGGACCTTCATCCCTGCGACCGCCTTCCCCCGCCCCGTCCACATCAACAAAATGGTGCCCTTCAAGATGAGCGTCGGCAGTTCCAACATGAATGCCGGGGCCGAAGTCACCGCCCTCGCTTTCTCAAATGGGATGCTTCAGCTCGCCCCCACCGCCGCATCCACGGCCCGTGCCGTGGTGCCTGTGGACGACACCGATTTGAAAGCCGTGCTCCAGTCCGGCTATGAGAACTGGAAAACCCTGCGCACCGCCGCGCTTAAACGCGCCCATGAGCGCCGCCTCGCCAATCAAAGCGCCGCTCCCGCCGCCAAACCTGCGGCCGCGACCGATCCCGCCGTGCCGCCGGAACGCGCCTCCGATGGCAGCTACCCTCTGCTCGTCGCCCATCTCAACAGCGGCGAGGTCACCGAGGTCAAAGCCAAAAACATTCACCAGTGGGGCACGGCGGAAACCATGATGTTCGAAGGCAAACCCGCCTGGAGCATCAAGGTGCAAGTCGATGTGGACACCGTCTTCGGCAAACAACCCGCTGAGGTGCAGTGCATCGTCGCCTCTGGCCGCGTCAAAGGCTGGTTCTACACAGGATCGGGCGAGCCGGTGCCCTAGAAAATGACGAATGCCCAATGACGGAATGCCCAAAATGGGGTGGCAAGGCGAACTGCCAGCCCCGTCATTGGTCATTCTGTCATTCGTCATTCCCGAAGAGTCTCCCCAAAACTCCGCCCTTGCCATCGCCCCCATCCCGTTTCACGATTCGGCTTCATGGCTGACAAGAATTCCTCTCCCGACAAGCAGACCTCGAACCTGGACCTCAAAGAGATCACCCAGATCGTGGATCTGATGGCCAAGAACGACATCACGTTCTTCCAGCTCGAACGCCAGGACGCCAGCATCCAGCTGCGCCGTGGGCATGATCTGGACGCTCTGAAGGACCTGCTGGGCAAGCTGCCCGCGCCGCAGCCGCAAGTGATTTACGGCGGTGGAGCCCCAGTGAATCCCGCACCGCCATCACCCGCTCCTGCGCCAGCGCCCGGCCCCACCCCTAGCCCGGCCCCCTCCGCCACTTCTGGCCCAACGATCAATTCCCCCCTGGTCGGCACCTTCTACCGATCCTCCGCCCCAGGCGAAAAAGCCTTCATCAACATCGGCGATGCCATTGATGCCAACACCACCGTCTGCATCATCGAAGCCATGAAGGTCATGAACGAGATCAAGGCCGAGACCAGCGGCGTCATTGCCCGCATCCTCGTGGAAGACGGCAAGCCCGTGCAATACGGCCAGGCCCTCTTTGAATTGAAATAGCCAGCGAGAGAAAAGGGGTAAGAGAAAAGAGAAATGTGATCGCGGCCATCGACCCGCAACTATCTCGACCCCTTTTCTCTTTTCTCTTACCCCTTATTCCTTCCTGAGATGTTCAAAAAAGTCCTCGTCGCCAACCGTGGCGAAATCGCCCTCCGCATCATCCGCGCCTGCAAGGAGCTGGACGTCAAAACGGTCGCTGTTTACTCCGAAGCGGATGTCGATTCCATGCACGTCCAGCTGGCGGATGAAGCGATTTGCATCGGGCCCGGCCCCAGCACCGAGAGCTATCTGAAGATCCCCCGCATCATCGCCGCCGCTGAAATCGCGAACGTCGATGCCATCCACCCTGGCTATGGCTTCCTCAGCGAGCGCGCCGAGTTCGCGCAGATCTGCCGCGAGTGCAAGATCAAGTTCATCGGCCCCTCGCCCGAAGTCATCGCCATGATGGGCGACAAGAACACCGCCCGCGCCACCGCCATCAAGTTCGGCGTGCCCATCACCCCCGGCTCCGACGGCATCGTCGAGACCGAGGAGGAAGCCTTCGAAGTCGCGCGCAAGCTCGGCTACCCGATCATGATCAAGGCCACCGCCGGCGGTGGCGGTCGCGGGATGCGGCCCGTGCTCAACGAAGCCACGCTGCGCAGCATGTATCAGCAGGCCAGCCAGGAAGCGCTCAAGTGCTTCGGCGACGGCGGCGTTTACATGGAAAAGCTGGTGGAGAAGCCCCACCACATCGAGTTCCAAATGGTGGCTGACAGCAAGGGCAACGTCGTGCATCTCGGCGAGCGCGACTGCTCCATGCAGCGCCGTAACCAGAAGATCATTGAGGAGTGCCCCAGCCCGAAGATCAGCGAAGAAATGCGCGAGCGCATGGGCGACGCCAGCGTGCGCCTGTGCAAAGAAATCGGCTACGAGAACTGCGGCACCATCGAGTATCTCGTCGACAACGACGGCAAGAATTTCTACTTCATGGAGATGAACACCCGCATCCAGGTGGAGCATCCCATCACCGAAGAAGTGTATGGCTGCGACCTGATCAAGGAACAGATCCAAATCGCCGCCGGCTGGGAACTCAGCCAGCACGTGCGCAATGCCAAGCCCCGTGGCCACGCCATCGAGTGCCGCATCAATGCCGAGGACCCTTTCCGCAACTTCACCCCCAGCCCCGGCCGCATCAATCTCTGGTATCCCTCCGGTGGTCGCGGCGTGCGCGTGGACACCCACGTTTACTCTGGCTACGAGGTTCCTCCACACTATGACTCCATGATCGCCAAGTTGATCATCACCGCCTCCACCCGCGACATCGCCATCAAGCGCATGCGCCGTGCCCTGGGCGAGTTCATGATCGAAGGCATCAAGACCACCATCCCGCTGCAGAGCAAGATCATCACCACGGGTGACTTCAAAGAAGGTAACTACGACATCACCTGGGTCGAAAACTTCCTGCGCGAGGAAGGCCTGAAGGCATAAACCCGGTCTTTGGCCCACCCTGAGGAGCCCCCGGTCCCATGCTCCCGCTGCTCAAAAGCGCGCTGAACCTGCTCAACCCGCTGGGCCTCGTGTGGGCGGGCTTGCTCCTGCTTTTGCTCTCGCTCATCTGGCGACAGCTGAAAGGCCACGCCATCCTCGCGGGCGGCCTGTGGATCCTGCTCACCGTCAGCACCTGCTTTCCGTTCTGGGGGCTGCGGCTGTCCGCGCTGGAAGATCCCTGGCGCGGCATCGCGGGCCGGTGGGATGCCCTGCCCATGGCCGACGCCATCGTCTGCCTGGGCGGCGGAGCCAGCATCAGCCCGCAGGAAGTGGTGGGCGTGAACTTGTTCAGTGCTGGCGACAGGCCCGTGACCGCCGTAGAACTGCTCCGCCGTGGCAAGGCTCCACGCCTCCTGATCGGAGGCGGCGGCTCGCCCGACAAGGGCAATGAAGCCGACGCGGTGAAAGCGTGGCTGGCACTCTGGCAGCTCAGCACCGCCGAAATCACCAGCCTTGGCAAGTGCCTGGACACGCATGATGAAGCCGAGAAAGTCGCCACCCTGGCACGCCAGCACGGCTGGAAGCGAATCCTGCTCGTCACCTCCGCCTCGCACATGAAACGCGCCCAGGCCGTGTTCCAAAAATCCTGCGGCATCGAAATCATCGCCGTGCCCTGCGCCTTCGAAAGCGACGGCGAGATAACGGAGTGGATGTTCCTGCCCAATCCTGGCGAACTCGATGCCTTCGCCGTCTGGTTCCACGAAGTCCTCGGCTGGTGGGCCTATCGCGCCCGGGGCTGGATTTGAGCCCTCATCACGCGGGCAAATCCTTGCCCTTCGTCTCCGGCAGGAAGCTCACGACGATCAAGCCAATCACAAACAACCCGGACAGCATCGTGATCGCCACCGGCAGATCGTAGGCCGCCTTGATCTTGCCCGAGGTAAAGAGAATCGGTGCCGCCAGCAGTCGGCCTGTGTTGAAGCAAAAGCTCGCCCCTGTCGCACGCAGATGATCCGGGAACAGCTCTGGGAAATACACCGCGAACCCCGCGTGAATGCTCAGCGTCACAAAGCCCATCACCGGCAGTGCGATCAGCATCTGCCAGTGCGTCTGTGGCAGGAAGCACACGATGGGGATCACGATCAGCGACAGGCCCTGCATCAGATAAAACGTTGGCTTGCGTCCGATACACTCGCAGATCGGCCCGAAAGCCAGCATTCCCAAGCCACCACCCGTCGCCTGCACGATACCGTAGGCAAACTTCGCCTCCTGATCGGCCAGCGTCTTGTCCCAGCCAAGTTGCAGCAGCAGGTGATTCATGAGGTCCTGCCCCGCCACCGTCACGCCCCAGAATGTGCCCAACCCCACCGCCGCCAGCGTCATGCCGCATAGCGCGCGCAGCCGCCAGACCGGATCACCAAACAGCTCGCGGAAACTGCCCACGCGATCCCCCATCGTCTTCTGCGCCGAGGTCAGGCGCTCCGGCTCTTTGATCGACGCCCGCACCCACAACGTGAGCAACGCCGGTAGCACGCCAATGAGATATCCCCAACGCCAGTTCGCACCCACCCACATGCCCGTAATGCCCGCCAGCCACGTCGCCAGCACACTGGTCGAATGAAAAATGCCCGAAGCCCGCGCCCGCGCCTCCTTCGGAAACACCTCGGCCACCAGTGCCGCCGCCACCGCCCACTCACCGCCCACACCCATCGCCACCAGGAAACGCAGCAAACACACATGCCACAGCTCCGTCGCGAAGTAGGTCAAGCCCGAGAAGATCGAGTAGAACAGGATGGTCACGATCATCGTCGGGTTCCGCCCCCAGCGATCTGCCAACATGCCGAACAGCCACCCGCCCAGCGTGCCGCCCACAAGGAAGAACCCGAGCACAATGTCCCCCCACTCCTTCACCGCCGCCTCCGTCGCCGTCGGCCCCAGAATCTCTGCCAGCATCGCCTTGCGCGTGATGTTGAAAATCTGACCCTCGAACGCATCAAACACCCACCCCAGCGACGCCACGATCAGCACCAGCCACTGGTAGCGAGTGACGGCGGAATACCATTTCGGGGATGCGTTAGCGGGCGGGGGCATGCTAGCAAGACCTTACCAAACGAGACCTCAGCGCAAAGATTCTCGTTTTCGTGATCGAATGGCCGAGCCATGTTTCCAAGCTGAAGGCCGATATGGCAAGGAGTGACGGCAAGATGCCGTCGCTCCTTATGGCCCAAAAGCGCAGACCTACTTCATCGGGTGCTCCTTGAGCAGCTCGGCGGTGTTGTAGAACATCATGCGGCCAGGGTTGGCGGCGCGGACTTTGGCGACTTGCGCGGGCTGGATCGGATCGGCTTGGTTGCCGAAGCTGTTGCGCACGAAGGTGAGGACGGCGGCGATTTCGTCGTCCTTCAACATGCCGCCGAAGGGTGTCATCGGCACCTGGCCGTCGTATTTCTTGCCGTTCACTTCGATAGGACCGATGAGGCCGTAGAGAGTGATCTTGATCAGGCGCTCAGCATCGTCCGTGACCCAGGGGCTCTTCTCCAGGGAGGGGAAGGCGGGGTCGAGTCCTTTGCCGTTCGGCTGATGGCAGGTGACGCAGTGGCCTTCGCGGAAGTAGATCTTCTGACCGGCAAGATACTGGGCCTTGGCTTCGGCGCTGAGGTGTGCAGGGGCTTTGAGTTCGGTGTAGTCGAGCACTTCTTTCTCAGCGACGCCGGCAAGGCGATCCGCAGCGGTCTTGGCGGCGTTCTGGCTCCACACGTCCAGCGGCTTGCTGGAGGCGATGGCGACGATGTTCTTCGCCGCTGGGATGTTGGGCAGCCAGGAGGCGGCGGCGATGGCTTCCAGGCGGACGCGACCGTGTTCATCGGCGGCGGCTTTCTCCAGCAAGGCGACATGATCGGCGATGGCGTGGTGATTGTAGCGCAGCACGCGGACGGCAGCAGCACGGGCGTGGAAGTCGGGCGAGGCGAGCATTTCATGCAGCAGGCCAGGATCGACTTGGTTCATGCCCCAGGTGACCCAGAGGGCTTCGAGCTTGGCGTGGACATCGGTTTGCTTGGCGGCCCAGGCTTTGACGGCGGGGATCACTTCGCTAGCAGGATGGCCGCGCAACTCGCGGCGGGTGCGGTAGCGAACGCGCAGCTCGGGCTCCTTCAGGTTCTCAAGCAAGGCAGCGATGGGTGCGCCTTCGACCTGCACGGGCTTCACCAATGGGCGGCTTGGATAAGTGATACGATAGACGCGGCCGTGGATGTGGTCGCGCATCGGGTCACGGGCATTGTGCTGCATGTGGCCGATGAGAGTGTTGTGCCAGTCGATGACATACAACGAACCATCGGGCGCGAACTCGAGATCCACGGGGCGGAAGTTGCCATCGCTGCTCTTCAGCAAATCGTGGCGGAAGCTGGTCTTCCAACCGGTGCCGTCGTCCACGATTTGGTGCTGCTTGATGCCGAGGAAGCCAATGGCATTGCAGAGGACGATGTCGCCCTGCACTTCGTCGGGGAAGTGACGCGAGGAGACGATCTCCAGGCCGCTGGTCGGACGCACCTTTTGCTCAGCGGGGATGAGGTCGGGCGTGGACGGCGTCTTGCTGCCGAAGGTGGGCTTGATGGAAACGGGCAAGCCCCAGTTCATGCTGGTGCCGGAGGTGTGGATGAAGAAGTCCTGGCCCCACTTGTCGAACACGAAGCCCCAGGGATTCGGGATGCTCATCTGGATGGTGCGCTCTAACATGCCGCGCTGCGGGCTGTAGCGGAGGAAGCCCCCATCGACGCAACGCACCGGGCCGTAAGGCGTCTCAACATTCGTGTGGAGGAAGACGCCTTCGCACAGCATGAACGCGCCGCTCGGATCAGCCGTGAACGCGCTGATGGCGTGGTGCGTATCATGCGTGTCGAAGCCGCCGAGCACGATCTCCGTGCTGTCGGCCTTGTCATCGCCGTTGGTATCGCGGATCAGCACCAGGTTCGGCTCTTGCGCGACATACACGCCTTCCGGTGCGAACTCGAAGCCGATGGGCAAATGCAGCTTGTCGGCGAAGACGATTTCCTTGTCGGCCTTGCCATCGCCGTTGGTGTCTTCATAGATCAGGATCTTGTCATCGGGCATGGAATCGCCAGGACGATAGTGCGGATACTTCGGCATGGTGGAGACCCAGAGTCGGCCTTTGTCATCGAAGGACATCTGCATGGGCTTGGCCAGATTGGGAAACTCCTGCTCGCTGGCGAACAGCTCCACCTTGTAGCCTGCGGGCACGGTCAGGGACTTCACGGCTTCTTCGCCATAGAGATACTTTTCGCTGCCGTTCTTCACGCTCGGCTGGTAGTTCGTCGGCACAGGAGGCAGCGCGTGCGTCTTGCTGTCATCGACGACGAGATCGGTCTTCTTTGCCGCTGTGACCGCGTGGATCAGATCATCACGCAGCGCCATCATCTCGCGGGTCTTCTTCACTTCGTCCGGGTAGTTCTGCGGGCCGAAGGGGTTGTAGCGCTGACCGTGCGTGTGCACGCCGTTGAGGATGTTGTAGTCGTTGTTCCAGAACCAGTCCTTCTGCTTCACCGCCTCATGAACGAGCTTCGGATCGGCCTTCGACTCACGCGACTGATGACCATACATGCCGGTGGCGAGGATGTCGGCGATCTGCTGGTAGCCTTCGTCGTTCGGCACGAAACCACCCGACGTTAGCGGCTGTTCGGTCTTGTCGTATAGCGCCTTCGTGGGCGAGAAGAGGTCGATGAAAGTGAGCCCGCGCTTCTTGGCCACCGTCTCCACAGCAGCGGAGTAAAGAATGAGATTTGCGTTCTCCTTTTCGCCATTCGGCAAGTCGCGCTTAGCGCTGAGATTTTCATAGGCGATCGGGCTGACGAGCACCACGCGTGGAGCGGCTTTGCCATTGTAGGCCTTGCTCAGCGTGTGCTGCACCCAGGCGTCGAGTTCGTCCTCGAAGTTCTTCACCTTGCTCGGGCCATCGAAGGATTCGTTGTAACCGAAGAAGGCGACGATCGTATCCGCCTTCAGATGCGTGAGCCACTGATCCGGCGTCGAGAAGAAGCCTTTGCCGTTGTGCACCTTCTTGTCGGGATGGAACTTCTCCGCGCCGGGGAAGGCCCACTGCGAGACGCGCGCTGGATGCGGACGGAAGCCAGGCGTGTCGCCGACATGGCCCATGTTGCGGAAGAAGAGCGCCTCAGTCGGGTAGCGCAGCTGCAGTTCGGTTTCGATGCGGCTATACCAGGTGTCGCGTTCGGCGAGGCCGTTGCCGATGAGCACGATGCGCTCGCCCTTGGCCGGAGGGGCCACGGTTTGAGCACGGGCGGAAGTCGCGGCGGGAGGCTCAGCGCTCGGAGCGTGCGGTGGCACTTCGGACTTGGCCGCCGCTTCCTTCTTCTTGTCGCCGGGCAGGCCGGTGGAAGGGCTCTTGCCCGTGGCGAAGTCGCCGGGCTTGAGATTGATCTGCTTGTAGTAGTCGCCCTTGATGCCGGAATACATCGTCGGATTGAAGGGATCAATGAAGTCCACCTTCGCCTTCGCGGGCACCTCAATGCCGAGCAGATGGAAGGAAGCGTTCACGATCAAGCGGCGCAGGTCTTCATCGGCGAAATCCACCGAGGCACCCATCGTGGTGCAGAAGGACTTGCCCGTGCCTTTGCCATCTGGCGTCTTGTATTCAAAGAGCCAAGCCAGCGCCTGCATCGGGTCGTTCTTCGGCCCTTTGATGGGATACGAGCGATCATGCAGGCTCTCCGTCACTGCGCCACGCAGCAGCACGGTCGCGCGGCTGAGGTCCAGATTCTTCACGGTGTAAACATCCGTGGTGCCGAAGATCTCCTCCACGCCTTGCAGCACCGGGTGCTTCAAGTTCGCCGTTTCAAAGACACTGCGCGTGCCTTCCTTTTTGTGCGCGCCGTGATGGGCTACCCATTTCTCACCGAGAATCTGAAGGCCGAACTCCGCCCATTTGAACTCGCCCGTCTTGGCACTGCCCGAGAACGCATGCGTCGCCGTGCGGATGCCGATCACCGGTTTGCCCGCGTTCAGATACCGCGCGAAGGGCGCGAGCTGCGCCTCGGGAAGCTGGCGGAAGCGCGTGCCGATGATCATGAGGTCCGCATTGTCCAGCACCTCGGTGCCACGGATGTTCTTCTGGTTGTTTGGGTCGATGTAGCCCGCCTTCTCGTCCGTGGAGAACAGCACGATGCAGTTAAAGCCATGCGTCTTCGCCAGGATCTTCGCCAGCATCGGCATCGTCTCCTCGGTGCGATACTCTTCATCGCCCGCGACCAGCACGACGGTTTTTCCTTTGCCAGCGCCGCCAGGATTGGCAGCGATTTCGAGGTAGTCCTGGGCAGACACAGCAGTGCACAGGAGAGTCAGAAGTAGAATGAGGTGCTTCATGAGGTGAATCGGGCGGGGATGTATTACCGCACGAGGAAGCGGAACCGGACAAGAAAACTCGACTTTTTTCTTCAAAAGTCCCGTGGAGGGTAAATCGGCTCCTCACCACTTCAGCAGCTCACCCACAGGCAACGGCTTCTGCTGGCGGATCGATTCCTCGGCGACCAAGCACAGTCCGGCGCTCCAGAGACCGTCCAGGCCGGTAGCGATTGGCTTTTTGCCGGTGCGGACCATCTCGATGCATTGCGCGATCTCTTCGCGCAGTTCGAAGACTTCGCCGCTTTGCTTGGTGAGCATCACATTTTCGAGTATCTCCCCATCGAAGACCTTCAGGAAAGCCGTGGGCTCCAGCGTTCGATCCAGGGCCCCGCTCCAGGCGGCCCACAGCGCGCCCTTGGTGCCGCTGACCTTGACAGTTTGATGATGCTCAAAGGCAGCCAGCGTCTGCGATACGACAGCGTAACTGCCATTCGGGTATTTGAACATGGCGCTGAAGTTGTCGAACAACGTGGGCCGCTGCGGATCGCGCGAGTTCGCATACGCATGAAGCTCCACGGGATCACCGCTGCTCTCCAAATACCAGCGCGCGAGGTCGAAGAAGTGGATCGGCTCTTCCAGCACCCAGCTGCCCACGCGGCTCTGGTCATAGCGCCAGCCGCTCGCCCCGAGGCGGTAAGGTTTGCGCGACAGCTCGACCAGCACGTATTGCGGATCGCCGATGGTGCCCGCGTCGATGATCTCCTTGATCCGGCCCCACTGCGACGACAGTCGCAGCTCATGCCCGACCGCCAAGTGCACCTCATGCTGCTGCGCCGACGCAACAATGGCCTTGCAGTCGTCGAGCGTGATCGCCATCGGCTTCTCCAGCAGCACATCCTTTTTCTTCTGCATGGCCGCCAGCGCGATCTCGCGATGCGTGTGGCTGGGCGTGGCGATGTCGATGATGTCGAAGTCGGCCTGCGCGATCATCTCCAGCGCATCGGCAAAAATGAGCGCCTGCGGATAAAGCTGCGCCGCCTCTGCCCGCGAAGCCTCCGAAGGTGCCGTGATCGCCACAAGTTGCGCCTCAGGATTCCCCGCAATGGACTGAGCATGGAACTTGCCCCAGGCACCAAAGCCAGCGAGCGCGAATTTGACGGGAGATAGCATCCACATCTTAACGGGTTGACGAAGCTGCATCTTCTCCAACAGCGCTCGGAGTGGGCTATGCACCCAGCGCCGCCAACACGCTGCGGAAGTTCGCCAGCCCGGCCTCGATGTTCTCGACAATTTCCTCGCCGAGGTCTTTTGGGTCCGGGAGGTTGTCGAGATCGGCGAGGCTCTTGTCTTTGAGCCAGAAGACATCGAGGCTGGTCTTGTCGCGAGCGACGAGTTCCTCGTAGCCATACTTGCGCCAGCGGCCTTCGGGGTTCGTTTCGGCGTGCCAGGTCTCCTGGCGTTGGTGACGGTTCGCGGGGTTGTAGCAGGCGATGAAGTCCGCGAGATCATCCGCGCGCATCGGCTTGCGCTTCAGCGTGTGGTGAATGTTCGTGCGATAGTCGTAATACCATACCGCCTTGGTCCACGGTTCTTTGGCAGCGGGCTGGTTGTCGAAGAAGAGCACGTTCGCCTTCACACCGTTGGCGTAAAAAATGCCAGTGGGCAGGCGCAGGATGGTGTGCAGGTCGGTGGTTTCGAGCAGCTTCTTGCGAACGGTCTCGCCCACGCCGCCCTCGAAAAGCACGTTGTCCGGCAGCACCACGGCCGCGCGTCCCGTGGTCTTCAGCATCGTGCGGATGTGTTGGAGGAAGTTGAGCTGCTTGTTGCTGCTCGTGGCCCAGAAGTCCTGGCGATTATAGACAAGGTCGTCCTTCTCCTCTTCGCCTTCCTCGTTGGTGAAGGTCATGCTGCTCTTCTTGCCGAAGGGCGGGTTGGCCAGCACGTAATCGTAGCGCTTGCCACTGTCGGCGATGAGCGCATC
>Ga0164295_10001359_pt1 | contig 20259 bp, 13 predicted proteins | sample GEODES006metaG_FD_111798 | JGI IMG/M metagenome (GOLD analysis project Ga0164295, IMG submission 111798) | Oligotrophic lake water microbial communities from Sparkling Lake, Wisconsin, USA - GEODES006 metaG | ecosystem: Environmental > Aquatic > Freshwater > Lake | place: USA: Sparkling Lake... | reverse complement strand
GTTTTTGTTATTTCGCTAAATTCTTGCCAAATTTTTTCTCTATTTTCTTTGTCAACAGGCCCTATTTCTTCTTTCCAAACGCGGTGTAATAACTGTAGTTCTCTGAAAGATTTGGTTAGATCTTGTTGCTCAACTAAAAGTTTAGCTTTTGCAATAATTTCTAACTTCTGCTCTAAATTATTCTTAAAATCTGCGTCTCTAATTTCTCTATCTAAATGAACTATTTCGTAAAATCTATCAACATGAAAATGAAAATTATTCCAAACTAAATTATACTTATCTTTTGGTATAGCTCCAGAATTTTTCCAACGCTCTCTAATGTCATTGAATTTTTTAAACATTTCTGAAATATTAGAATCAGTACTAGCAATTAATGCTTTTAATTCTTCTATTAAAGCCGTTTTCTCTGTTAAATTATTTTTTAATTGATTTTCAATATTTTTAAAATTTGCATTTCTTTTGTTACGAAAAGTATCTAACAATTGATCAAATTTTACTTTTATTGGTGAATGATATTCAAATTCTGTAGACGTTTCATTTTCAGCAAAAAAGGCCACTCTTTTTTCTTCAAGTAATTGGTGAAATTGATTTAAAAAGGCTTTTTTAACATCTTCAATTTGATTTTTGAAAACCAATGCTTTTTCATGGCCTACAAGAGTAGCCAATTCATCCACTAATTCTTCAAGTGAAAGACGTTCGTAATCTTTTACTTCAATTTCTAAATCAGTTTCAATAGAACCTTCTTCGCTGGCTTCGGCCAAATGATTGTCTATTTCATCTTGTACGGAAACGGTTGTTTCTTTTTCTAATTTTTCCGAAATCGTTTCATTTTCAGTAGCTTCCAAAACTTCATTTTCTATTTCAGTATCCTCTGAAATGGGAGTATGGTTTTCAACTGAAGTTGTTTCTTCTTGTCCGTCTGCCTGTTGCAGGTTATCATTCAATTCTTCTAACATATTTTGATGCTTAAGTTAAGGGTTCGAAGATAACTAAAGAGGTGGAAAATACAAAGAAATTGTATTAAAATATCAAATTAATGTTATTTGTTCCAAATTAACCAAGCTTTTTCTGCTTGATTAATTAACATTTCGTGACCATTTTTTGTTACAGCACCTGATTTTTTTGCTTTTTTCAAGAAAGTACTTTCTTCGGGATTATATACTAAATCAAAAGCAATATGTTTAGACGTAAATAAAGAATAATCTAATTTTGGAAATTCAGTAACATTAGGAAATGTGCCTAAAGGAGTAGTATTTACAATTATTTGATATTCATTGAAAATAGCTGCATTAATTTCATTGTATCCTATTTCGTATTCAGTTGGATTTCGAGATACAAAATCAAACTCAATATTTAGTTTTTTTAAGGCAAAAGCTACGGCTTTACTACCTCCGCCTGTTCCTAAAATTAACGCTTTTTTGTGGTTGTTTTTTAATAATGGTTTAATTGATTTTTTGAAACCATAAAAATCCGTATTATACCCTTTAAGCTTTTTGTTTTTGGATATAGAAATACAATTTACCGCTCCAATTTTTTTCGCATTTTTTGAAATTTTATCTAAATACGGAAGTATACTTTCTTTATACGGAATGGTAACATTTAATCCAACTAAACCTTTAGTTTTATCAATAATTTCAGTAATTTCTTTTATATTTTTAATGTCATAATTTTCATATTCACAGTTATGAAAATGATTGGTTGTAAATTTTTCGGAAAAATATTTTTTTGAAAAAGAATAACTTATGTTTTCACCTATAAGTCCAAATTTACGCTGCTTTTTATTTAATTTATTTTTCATTTCCGTTATGCTTTATTAAATTTGGATTTGAAAATTTTAATAAATATAGGCAACACTGAAATCAAAACAATTCCTAAAACAAGTTTTTCAAAATTGTTTTTTACCACCTCAAATTGTCCTAAAAAATAGCCTAGAAGTGTAATTCCAGCTACCCAAAGTACAGCACCTAAAATACAATTTAGAATGTAATTTTTATATTTCATGCTTCCGGCTCCAGCCACAAATGGGGCAATTGTTCTAACAATAGGCACAAAACGAGCCATTATTACCGCTTTTCCACCATTTTTTTCAAAGAATACCTCTGTTTTTTCAATATATTCTCTTTTAAGAAAAAGGATTTTCTTTTTTTCTTTTATTAATTCTCCAAATTTATGTCCTACAAAATAATTTAAATTATCACCAAGTAGTGCTGCAAGAATTAATAATGGTATAATGATAAGTAAACTCAATTTTCCTGTTGTAGCAGCAATAACTCCAATAGCAAATAGCATGGAATCACCTGGTAATAATGGCATTATTACAAAACCAGTTTCGATAAAAACTACTAAAAATAATATAAAATAAATTAGTGTATTATATTGATCAATTAATTGAGTAATTACGGTTAATGGATCCTTTAAAAAATGCAATAGAAAGTCGATAATTTCCATGAATTGGCTTATAATGTATGTTTTTTAATACTATTTTGTACAGCTTCGCATTCCCAAACGTGTGGGAAGGCATCTTTTAATATGTAATTTTTATGAAAATCGATGGTTAAAGCTATTTCTAATGCTTCGATGGCGTTAGTTTCCTCTTCAATATTGTAAAATAAGCCCACTAAACGATATAAAATCTCGGCTTCATTTGGATATAATTCTTTAGCTTGATTTAAGATTTCGAAAGCGGCATTTACTTCGCCTAAAACATATAATACATCACTCCAAAAAAGAAAATTATCTAATGCTACATCGCCGTTTTCAAATGCTTTTCGGTAGCCTTCTTCTGCTTCTTCAAAGAAATTTAAAAATTGATTGATAGAAGCATATCTTCTCCAATATAATGGATTTTCACCATCAATTCCAATTGCTTTATTAATATAGTATAATGATTTTTGGTAATTTTCTTGTTTGATATAAAAATCGGTAATAGCTAACCAGGCTTTATCCAATAAGGGATCTTCATGAACGGTTTTTAAGTAAAAAATTAGAGCTTGTTCATTATTTCCAAGTTTTTCGTAACATTTTCCAATTCGCAAAAAAGCAAAAGAAGTAGGATCGTCTAATTCAATTGTGATTAAATAACAATCAATGGCTTCTTGATAGTGCTGAAGTTTTTCTAAAGATTTTGCTTTTTCTAAGAATGCCCCCAAAAAACGTTCATCAATAAGACAAGCATAATCAAAAGCCCAAATGGCTTTTTCATAATTTTTTAAAGCATAAAATTGGCGTCCAAGTTGATGCCATGCGACTTCACTGTAAGGGTTTTTGTCAATAAATTTTTCTAAATACACGATTGCTTCTTGATTTTGATCTAAAAAATCAAAGCAATATACTACATTATACAAAGCTGAAAAATCGTCTTCATCATTCTCTAAACACAAAATAAAGTTTTCTTTGGCCAATTCTAAGCTATCCATAAATAGATATTCCATTCCTATCATGGAATAAATATCGGCTTCATCATCTGTATAGCGAAGCGCAATTTGTAGATGTTCAATAGCTTTTTCGTGTTGGTCTCTTTTGGAACAAATATTAGCACGCTGAATATAAACTTCTTCATTTGTAGGCTCCAATAATGCTACATCGTTTAAGATTTTTTCGGCCTGTTCAATTTTATCATCGTAAATTAATAATTCAACATGAACCAGTTTCAAGCCATTAGATTTTGGATGTTGTTCTAAACCCAATCGGAGCGCTCTTTTTGCTAAATTTATTCGTCCCGTATCCATATAGTGTAAAACAATATCTTCAAATTCTTCCGAATCAAAGAAAAAAACCTTGTTGGTTTTTAGCATAGATTCGAATTTAGAAAGTGACAAACTGTTTTCTTCCTCTTCTTCATTATAGCTCATATTCATAGCAACAACTTTTTAAAAGTTACAGTAATAAAATTACGTAATTTAGTGTTAGCAATTTCTTTGCCAAGTGTATCTTTTGAACAATTTAATTAACAAAATTTAAGTTCAAATACAGTTGTTAAGCAACACAGTTCTGAGAAATTATATTAATTTTTAAGATTTTTTAAATCTGTGTTTAAAAAATTAATAATTAGGTTTTAAAGATACAAAGCATGCACTTCGTCCATAACTTCTAATAATAATTTACAACCTTCTTCAATTTCTTGATTGGAAATGGTTAATGGAGGTGTAATTCGGATGGCTGTTCCTTCAAATAGTAACCAAAATAATATTAAACCACGTTTATGGCATCGTAAAATAACTTCGTTTGTAATGTTTGCATTTTTTGTCATGGCGGCAAGCATTAGTCCTTTTCCACGAACTTCAGTAATTAAAGGGTGTACCAATAATTTTCTGAAAAGAATTTCTTTTTCTAGTGTTTCAGCTATTAAATTCGTTTCCGTAATTTCTTGTAATGTTGCTAAACATGCCGCAGCAATAACGGGATGTCCACCAAAAGTAGTGATATGGCCTAACTTCGGATTATCGTATAGTAAATCCATATGTGCTTCGGAAGCAACAAATGCGCCAACTGGCATGCCGCCGCCCATACCTTTTCCGATGACTAAAATATCTGGTACACAATCGTAATTTTCAAAGCCGAATAATTTTCCAGTACGACCAAATCCGGGTTGAATTTCATCTATGATTAACATCGCACCAACTTCAGTACATCGCGCCCTAACTTTCTTTAAAAAATCGTTTTGAGGTTGAATAAATCCTGCGCCACCTTGAATAGATTCTAAGATAATTCCAGCTGTTTTTGTGGTGATTTTCTGTATGTCTTCTTCGTTATTAAATGTAATGAAATCGACATCTGGTACTAATGGTCTAAATACTTGTTTGCGTTCTTCAAAACCCATAACACTTAAACTTCCCATTGTATTTCCGTGATACGCATTATGACAAGATATAAATTGACTTCTACCAGTCACTCTTCGGGCTAATTTTAAAGCACCTTCTGTAGCTTCTGTACCCGAATTTACCAAATACGTTTTTTTTAAGGGATAGGGAAGATGTTCGGCTAATAATTTACAATATTCGGTTGCTGGATGTTGGGCATATTCGCCGTACACCATTACGTGAGAATATTTGTCTAATTGGTCTTTAATAGCATTGTTGACACGCTCATTTTGATGTCCTAAACTACATGCAGAAACACCTGCAACAAAATCTAAATATTTATTTCCAGCAGTATCGTAAATATAAGACCCTTTAGCATAAGAAATTTCCATAGCTAATGGGTGAGGAGAGGTTTGTGCTTGATATTTAAAGAAATTGTTTATCATTATATTGGGTTTTAGTTGAAAGGTTAAAGGTGATAAAATTTACTGCTTTTTACTTTTCACTTTTTCCTTTTTACTTCCTACTTTTTTTCCATAATCGGTTGTTTCTTTTAACACAGTCATAGGTTTTTTTTCTTCTTTTTCTTTCTTTTTTGTTTCGATTTTTACTTTCTCGTCGATAGTTTTTTCTTCAGCTGGAAAAATATCTTCGATAGTATTTATTTTTTCGTCTATTCGCCAAATGAAACCTCGAAGTCGCCTTGCGTTCTTCGGAAATTCTTTATCTGGATAAGTATCGCTTAAAATTTGTTTGAAAGAAGTTATTTCTAAAATTTTATTGTTTTCTAATTGCATATTGATACTACTTGAAACCCCTTTATCGATTCCAACCATTTCATTTTCATCGTTATACATAAAATAAATTTTTTCGGTATTTTTGATTAAATCTACTTCATATAATTTGTTATCCCTAAACTTTCCGTATAAAAATTGCCCTTTCACTTGATTGAAATTATCTTCATCTATAGTATCTTTTTGAATTAAAAAAGCATTATTGAGTATTTTTAAGGAATCTAATTTCTCGGTTTTATTATTTCCAATTAAATGAATTACATCACCTGTCATTTGGTTATCGGCATTCCATATTACAGGTCTTCCAATAAGTTTTGTGAGTTGTGTTTTGTTATTCGAATGTATAGAGTCGCATTTGCCACTCATATCCGTTTTAAAGAAACGTACGTTGTTAAACGCTCTAATGGTTCTATCTTCTTGCGGACCAGTAACCAGTATTTTTTTTCCGTGTAAATACATTGTATCTTTTTCTACTAATGTTTTTACTAACGCTTTTTTGGTAATAAACATCGAATCTTTTTTGGTACCGCCAATATTTCGATATACTTCTGCGTAATGTCCGGTAGCAATCATATTATTAATTGTATCCGTAATTTTTACATTATTGGTCGCTTTTGCAAAATTTTTCTTTCGGTCGTAATTGATAATATCGCCTTCTACTTTCCGATTGTTATAAACGATATTAGATTTATCTAAAAGCCTTCCAACATCATTTTTAGTGTCATAAAATCCGTTTTCCGTATAAATTACATTCTCTTTACTAGTAATGGTGCTTGGTCCGTAAACGTAGGAGTGACCTGAGTTGTCGTAAAATTCTAAATTATTGGTTTTAATTGTAACTTGCGGATTCACAACGGTAACTGCCGTTTTGAAAACATATTTTTTATTGTTTATATAATATCTACCAGACTTACTTTTTAAAGTATTTTCTTTATTTAGTATGGTTCCCCAACTTCTATAAAAGGCTTCTTGTTTATTTCTGTCAAAGTAAATAGTATCGGTTGTTAAATTAGAATCGGGCGAACGCAAATTGACATTTCCAGTGGCAAATGCTTGAAGCGTTTTTCCATTATATTCCGCATATCGACTATTCATTACAATAGTATCGCCTTGATTTAATACAACGTTTCCAAACGCTTTTACATAATCTTCATCGGTGTAATGATACGCTTTATTGCAATTAATTAATACGCCATTATGTTGTACTTGCACATTTCCGGTAAATATAATAGCACCTGGAATTTCATTTTGATTTTTATCGATAAAATCAGAATGTAAAATTTTTATTCCATTTGGATTGGTAGGAGCAATCGGTTGATTAATAATTTGAGCATTTCCAACCCAAATAAAAAACACCAAAACGACAGCATATATATATTTTCTCAATTTCTCAATTTTTTGTCAAATTTAAGTAAAATGTAGAATAATGAATGCGTATTAAGAATATTTTATGGTTTTTTTGATAGGAACACAAATGTTAAGGATTTTAAACGATAAAAAATAATAAATCGCAGATTTCAGATTTTGAATAATCTGCAAAATGCGGTTTTTAAATGTGTTATTCTGAAAAGAGTTCAGTATAACTAAATTATGTAACTTATCTTGTAATGGTCTGCGTTCTATCAGGCCCTACTGAAACTACTTTTATGGGCACTTCTAATTCTTTTTCAATGAATTCGATGTATTCTTTTAATTCTGAAGGTAATTCTTCATACGTTGTCATTCCTGTTAAATCGGCTTGCCAACCTTTCATTTCAGTGTAAATTGGTTGCACGTTTTCGGGTTCAATGTTGAATGGAAAATGTTTTAAAACTTCTCCTTTGTACTTGTATGCGGTACAAATTTTAAGTGTTTCAAATCCGGATAAAACATCACCTTTCATCATGTACAATTCGGTAACACCATTTACTTCTACAGCATATTTTAAAGCTACTAAATCTAACCAGCCGCAACGACGGGCCCTACCAGTAACTGAACCAAATTCGTTTCCAATTTTTGCCATATTGGCACCCACTTCGTCAAATAATTCAGTTGGAAAAGGTCCACTTCCTACACGAGTGGTGTAGGCTTTAAAAATTCCAAAAACCTCTTTTACTCTGTTTGGTGCAATTCCTAATCCTGTACAAGCTCCAGCTGCAGTAGTGTTAGAAGAAGTTACAAATGGATAGGTTCCAAAATCAACATCTAATAAAGAACCTTGAGCGCCTTCTGCTAAAATGGTTTTTCCTGCTTTTAAAGCTTTGTTTAAATATTCTTCAGAATCAATGAAAGTTAATGTTTTTAATTCTTCCACTGCTGCGAAAAATTCAGCTTCCATTTCTGCTAAATTATATTGCAAATCTACATCATAAAATGCTATCATGGCTTCGTGTTTGTCCGCTAAAGCACGGTATCTTTCTTTGAAATCAGCCATTTCTAAATCGCCAATTCGTAAACCATTTCTACCAGTTTTATCCATATAAGTTGGACCAATTCCTTTTAATGTAGAACCAATTTTTGCTTTTCCTTTTGAAGCTTCTGAAGCGGCATCCAGTAAACGATGCGTTGGTAAAATTAAATGTGCTTTTCTTGATAAAAATAATTTTGATTTAATATCTAAATTAAATTTTTCTAATCCTTGAATTTCTGTTTGAAAAACTACTGGATCCATTACCACACCATTTCCAATGATATTTACATTGTTTTTATGAAAAATTCCAGAAGGAATCGTTCTTAAAACGTGTTTAATTCCATCAAATTCAAGTGTATGTCCTGCATTCGGACCACCTTGAAAACGCGCAATAATATCATATTTTGAAGTTAATACATCGACGATTTTTCCTTTTCCTTCGTCACCCCATTGTAATCCAAGTAGTAAATCTACATTCATTGTGTTGTTTGCTTTGAATGGACAATTGTCCTTATTTATTAATTCTTTTTTGTTCCGTAAAAATACAAGGAATGTGTTTCTATATTAATTCCAAACATCTCTTCCATAGTTTGTTTAATTTGCTGAATACGAGGATCGCAAAATTCAATTACTTCTCCCGTATCCGTTAAAATAATATGGTCGTGTTGTTTATCAAAATAAGACTTTTCATAATGTGCTTGATTTTGCCCAAATTGATGACGACGAACTAATTTACAATCTAATAATAATTCGATAGTATTGTATAAAGTTGCACGGGAAACACGATAATTTTTGTTTTTCATTTTGATATAGAGTGATTCAATATCAAAGTGTTCTTTATTTTCGTATATTTCTTGAAGTATGGCATAACGTTCAGGCGTTTTGCGATGTCCTTTTTCTTCAAGGTATTTTGTAAAAACGTTTTTTACCGTTTCTTGATTTTGATTGATATCCATTTTAAGTTTAAATGAAAGAAATGCAAATATAGTAAAAAGTGATTAGCGAAAAGTAAAAAAATATTTTAATTATTAACCTAAGTTATCTTTCAATTTCATTTATTTAACTATTATAAACTCTGGTAACTTTATCAATGCCTTCCACGGTTTTAATATTCTCAATTAACTTTTTAAGAATGACATTATTTTGCACCATTACTGTAATTTGTCCTTTGAAGATACCCGCTTCAGAATTTAAACTAATACTTTGAATATTAACATGCATTTGATTTGAAATGACTTTGGTTAGTTGATTGGTTAAACCCAAAACATCCATTCCTGTAATTTTTAGAATGGCATTAAATTCTTCTTGAGTAGAATCAATCCATTTGGCTTGAATGATGCGGTAAGCAAAGTTTGATTGTAAACTAATCGCATTTGGACAGTCCATTTTATGTACTTTTATTCCTTCATTTATGGTAACGAAACCAAAAACAAGATCACCTGGAATTGGACTACAACAATTAGAAAAATTATATTCTAGTTTACTTTGTTCTACTCCAAAAACTAATAAATCAAGTTGTTCTTTTGAATTATATTTTTGATTTTTTTCATCTGATGAACTGGTAGTTCTTTTGATTGTTTTTTTAAAGAAGTTTACTAAAGTATTGCTTTTTTGTGCGGCATAATCACGTAATTGTTGGTTTTCAATTGCCCCAATTCCAACACGATAAAACAAATCTAGACTGGTTTTTAATTTGAAATAATTTACTAGTTCATTAATTGAATTTTCGTTTAATGTTATTTTTAAGTGACGTAATTTTCTGGTTAAAATTTCTCGACCTTCTTCTCCGATTTTTTTTATATCTTCATTTAATACATTCTTGATTTTAGTTTTTGCACGGGACGTGGAAACATAATCCAACCATTGAATTGTTGGTTTTTGATTTTGCGAAGTAATAATTTCAACCTGATCGCCACTATTTAATATATGATTTAATGGTACTAATTTTCCATTTACTTTTGTACCTCGCGTTTTCACGCCAATTTCAGAGTGAATACTAAAAGCAAAATCCAGTGAAGTAGCTCCTTTTGGCAACGATTTTATTTCACCTTTTGGTGTAAAAATATATATTTCTTTAGCATATAAATTCAGTTTAAAATCTTCAACAAAATCTACAGCATTATTATTCGAATTTTCAAGCGCTTCTTTTAGTTGGTTTAGCCAAATTTCTAAGCTGTTTTCTTCTGTTGTATTATTTTTATATTTATAATGTGCTGCGTAACCTTTTTCTGCAATTTCATCCATTCGTTCACTTCGCACCTGAATTTCCACCCAACGCCCAAATGGCCCCATTACAGTAATGTGCAACGCTTCGTATCCTGTAGATTTTGGTGATGAAATCCAATCACGAAGACGACTTGGACTTGGTTTGTAATGGTTTGTTACAACAGAATAAATTTTCCAAGCTAAGAATTTTTCATCATGTAGGTTTGATTTGTAAATAATTCTAAGTGCAAATTTATCGTAAACTTCTTCAAAAGTTACCCCTTGCAACTTCATTTTTCTTCGGATGGAGTAAATTGATTTTGGTCGACCTTTAATAATAAAATCAATTCCTTCCGTAGTCATAGATTGACTTAAAATGTCTGAAATAGATTTAATATAGGTGTCTTGCTCTTCTTTGGTTTCTTTAATTTTACTGACTATATCTGCGTACACTTCTGGTTCTGTGTATTTTAAACCTAAATCTTCTAGTTGTGTTTTTATATTATAAAGCCCTAATCGATGTGCTAATGGCGCATAGATATATAAGGTTTCCGATGCAATTTTCGCTTGTTTATAGTCAGACATTCCGTCCATAGTTTGCATATTGTGCAATCTATCGGCAAGTTTTATTAAAATTACTCTTACGTCATCATTAAGCGTAAGCAGCATTTTTCTGAAATTTTCTGCTTGAAGCGAAATTTCTTGGTCGTTTTTTACTTTCGGAATTTTGGTTAATCCTTCAACAATTTTAGCAATTTTAGGATTAAACATTTTTTCAATGTCAGAAATAGTAATGTCGGTATCTTCCACCACATCATGAAGCAGGGCAGAAGCAATACCTGTAGCACCCAAACCAATTTGTGAGGCTACAATTTTTGCAACAGCAATAGGGTGAAAAACATACGCTTCTCCAGATTTTCTTCTTTGTTCTTTATGCGCATCCACTGCCACATCAAAAGCCTTCCGAATTATTTTTTTATCATCAGCTGTTAAACTTTGATAACTAATACGAAGTAACTCTTTATATTCATGGGCAATGGCTTTGTTTTCGGCTTCTAAGTCAATCTCTATCATATTCCATTTTTGAAGAATATAAAAATAGTGTTTAAAATTTAGATTTCAAAAAAGTTTTTAAAAAAATACTAAGTAGCTAGATTAAAAGTTTTGAAACACAGATTTAAGAAATTTTAAAAATTTTTAAAATTTCTTAAATCTGTGTTTTTTTATTGACACATTGACTAATTGAAAATTGACGAATTAAAACCCACGTTGTCTTTTGGCTTCGAATAGCAAAATAGCCGCTGCTACCGAAACATTCATAGAATCGATAATGCCTTGCATCGGAATATTGATGTTTTTGGTTGCATTTTTTCGCCAAACCTCTGTGATTCCCGTGGCTTCCGTTCCCACAACTAAAGCGGTTGGTTCGTTGTAATTTTGTGTGTGATACGTGGCTGAATCTTGCAAAGTCGCACAATAAATATTTATGTTGTTTTCTTTTAAATATGCAATTGCTTCCTCTGAAGTCGCCACGGCAATTTGACGTGTAAATAAACAACCCACACTCGAACGCACAATGTTTGGATTGTACATATCCGATTTTGGATTGGCTATAATAACGGCATCAATATTGGCTGCATCTGCAGTTCGTAACAAGGCACCTAAATTTCCTGGTTTTTCTAATCCTTCTGCGACTAAAATTAAAGGGTTTTTAGATAATTTTAAATCGGATAATTGTAATGATTTCGATTTAGCAATAGCGATAATTCCTTCGGTTGTATCGCGATACGCTAATTTTTGATAAACTTCTTTCGAAATTTCTATTTTAAGATGTTCAGCTATTTCTATTTGTAGATTTTCGGATTTTCCAGACAATTCTGGATAAAAAAGTACTGTTTCTAATTCGTAACCGCCATTTACGGCTAATTCAATTTCACGTTGTCCTTCAATAATAAATGTTCCCGATTGTTTGCGTGCTTTGGCTTTGTCTTGCAATACAACTAAGTTTTTTACAAACGGATTTTGAATGGACGTGATTTGTTTCATTATGAGTGACTAAGTTGCTGAGTATCTAAGTTACAAAGTTATCTTTTTTAAATATAAAAACAAAATCGCAAAACGAATGGCTTTGCGACTTTTAAATTATTAATTTGTGATTTAGTTTTTTACTTCCGATTTTGAGGAACCTTCCCTTTCAAACTTCCCTTTATATCTTTCGTATAATTCGGTTTGGTGACTTTCTAAGCTAATTTGTCGTCCATCAATAAAAGCGTGAGCTAATTTGTTTGTTTTCATATCTAATGCATCCCCTTCTGAAATAAATAGGGTAGCGCTTTTTCCGGCTTCTATGGTTCCATATTTGGCATCAATTCCTAAAATTTTAGCGGTGTTTGATGTAATTAATTTAAGTGCCTCTTCTTTATTCATTCCCCAAGCGGCACAAGTACCGGCGTAAAACGGAATATTTCTCGTTTGCATACGTTCCATATCACCAGAATTTTCTAAACCAGCTACAATTCCTTTTTCGGTTAAAATTTTAGCAATTTTGTAGGGTAAATTTACATCTTCATCTTCCGAATTTGGAACGTCGTGTACTCTTCTCAATAAAACAGACACATTATTTTCTTTTAATAAATCGGCAATTTTATGTGCATTATAGCCACCAATAATGACTAATTTTTTAATATTGTTTTTCTTTTTGAATAAGATAATATCGGTAATTTCTTTTTCACCATTTGCGTTTACAAACAACGTTTTTTCGCCACTTTGTAACCCATTCATCGCATCATAAGGAATGTCTTTTGTTTTTTTATCTGATTTTAAATAATTAAACGCATTGTCAAAAAACTGTTGAATGCCTTTGGTTTGCTCGTCATATTTTTTGTTAGATTCTATGCCACCTGGTTCTGCCCACCATCCTAATCGTGCATAACTATTTGGCCATCGCATATGAATTCCGTCATTTTCTTTTATCACAGCGTCTTCCCAATTCCAAGCGTCAAATTGAACCACAGAAGAAGTTCCAGAAATTCTTCCACCACGAGGTGTAATTTGGGCAATTAAAACGCCATTTGGTCTTGCTGATTCTGTTAGTTTTGATTCGGAATTATATGCTATTAAACTTCTAATATGTGGATTGAATTCTCCAATTTCACTTTCGTCATCTGAAGCTCTTACGGCATCAATTTCCACTAATCCTAAAGTAGAATTTGGTGCAATGAAACCCGGATAAATATGCTTTCCATCTGCTTGAATCACAATATCGTGTTTGCCGATTTTAGTTACCGTTGCATCTGAAACGGAAGCAATTTTTCCATCCACAATGGATATTAAACTGTTTTCTTGAACTTTTCCGTTACCTAAATGTGCCGTTCCACCCATTATTAATATCGATTTGGTTTGCTTTGGCGCGGGTGTTTGTTGTGCAAAACTTACTAATGAAGTTAGTGCTAGTATATATGTTAATTTTCTCATCTTATATTAATTTTTAATAACACAGATTTTTGAAATTATATTAATCTGTGAAATCTGTGTTGAAAAATAGTGTAATACTTATTAATTATTGTATTTAGCGTGAAATTCTCTACATTTTTCACCAAGGGTATCACAGTGGTAATGTCCGCTCGATTTTTTCTTTGGTTCTTGAGTTTTTAATCCTTTGTTTTTAGCTTCTAACATTAAATTAATTAATTCATTTCTCTCTTTTTGCACCGTTTCATTTTTGGCATTTTCTTGATCCAAATCAAAGAAAATAATTCCGTCAACAATAGTTTTTTCTACAGTAGCATAAATCGTTAAAGGATTGTCAGACCAAAGCACCACATCGGCATCTTTACCCACCTTTATACTTCCTACTTTATCATCCACTTGTAATAATTTAGCAGGATTTAAGGTTACAAAATTCCAAGCTGCTTCTTCCGTTACGCCACCATATTTTAGTGTTTTTGCTGCTTCTTGGTTCAATCTTCTTGACATTTCAGCATCATCAGAATTGATTGAAACGGTTACACCAACAGTATTCATTAACGCTGCATTGTATGGAATGGCGTCATTTACTTCAAATTTATAACCCCACCAATCTGCGAAAGTAGAACCTCCAACGCCATGTTTAGCCATTTTGTCTGCCACTTTATACCCTTCTAAAATATGAGTGAATGTTTGAATTTTAAAATTATATTTTTCAGCTACTTTTAGTAACATATTTATTTCCGATTGTACATAGGAATGACAAGTAATGAATCGTTTTTTATTTAAAATTTGACTTAAGGTTTCTAATTCTATATCAAAACGAGGTGCAATTTTACTTTTGTTTGTATTGTATGCCTCCCATTCTTTTTGATACCCCATTGCACGTGAAAAATAGTCTTCATAAACTTGTTCTACACCCATTCTGGATTGAGGGAAGCGTAATCTTTCAATATCACCCCAATTCGATTGTTTTACATTTTCACCTAATGCGAATTTGATGTATTTAGGTGCTGCTTTAACTAACATTTCATCTGGATTATATCCCCATTTTAACTTGATAAATGCAGCTCTACCACCAATCGGATTGGCAGAACCATGTAATAAGTTAGCAGATGTTACCCCACCAGCTAAATTTCTGTAAATGTTAATGTCTTCAGAATTTACAACGTCTTCAATGGTAACTTCAGCAGATGAATTTTGTCCGCCTTCATTTACTCCATTTGAAATGGCAATGTGCGAATGTTCATCAATAATACCTGAGGTTAAGTGCTTGCCTGTGGCATCAATAACTTTTCCTTTTTGAGGTAAGTTTTTGCCAATTTTAATAATTTTTCCGTTTTCAATTAAGACATCGGTTTGTTTTAAAATTCCCTCTTTTTCTCCTGTCCAAACTGTGGCGTTTTTAAATAATATTGTTTCTTGTTTGGGTTTAGTTAAATTTCCAAAAGCTATATTTGGAAAAGTAACTGGATAAAAAACGGGTGTTTTCTTATCTTCTTTTTTATCAGTTGCAGTATCTTTTTTTACTTCAGTAGTTACAGGTTTTTTAACCGCACTCCAAGCTACTTCTTTTCCGTTTTCTAAAAAGGCTTTTCCAGAAAAACCGGTCTCAGATTTTAACCCAGAAATTCTAATAAATTTCGATGAAATAGTATCTTTTCCTCTAACGACCATCGTAATCCAAGGATCGTTGTATGTAATTTTTGTTCCGAACTCTATTTTGTCTTGCGAAATTTTAGCTTCTAATTTTGTGATTTCACCTTCAATGGCTAAATCGTAAGTGTTGGAATCTAAAATTAAATCGTATTTACCTCTAATATCTGAAGGTTGTATTTTTTCAATTATAAATCTATTTCCTTGTACCCAATTTTCTTGAATTGTGTTTTTTGATTCGAAAATATCACCACTCACGATAATAAAATTTGCTAAGTTTCCTTTTTTTAAGGAACCAATGTTTGTTTGGTTTACAATTTTTGCAGGAATTTCCGTTAATGCAGCTAATGCTTTTTCTTTAGGAAAACCAAATTCTACGGCTTTTCTTAAGTTAGTTAAAAAGTCTTTTGAATTTTTTAAATCGGCAGTTGTTATTGCAAAATTAATATTGTTTTCAGCAAGTACTTTAGGGTTATATGGCGCTTGATTCCAAAATTTCATATCAGACAAAACCACTTGTTCTGCTAAAAAAGAATCGGAAACGTCATAGGCATCAGGAAAATTAATTGGAATAATAAATGAAGCATTTGTTTTTTTAATTTCTTCGATACGTTCTAATTCGTTTCCGCTACCTTTAATTAGGTAATTTATTCCGAATTCGTCACCTATTTTATCTGCTCTTAAGATATTTAATTTATCGCCAGCATTAAATATTTGCACCAAATTTTTATTTTGATTAAATACTTCTAATGAAATATCTTTTGTTTTTGAGCCTCCAGCAGCATACCAATTAGCATCATGATAAAACTGACGAATTAATGCCATACTTCCCATCAAAGAAGAAGGGTAGGATTGTCCGGAAAGCGAACTTCTTTTAAATGTTAAGTGTTGTGATATTTTATTATTTAAAATTCTAACACCATTATTTTCGATGTCATTTAATGTCCAAAGTAATCCTGTTCCGGCTACAATTCCATCGTTATTAAAACTTAAAACTGTTCCAAATCCAGTTTCTCTTAAATCTTTCGCCGTTTTTTCATCATAATTTAAGTTCTCATAAGCATTAAAATCGGCCCTAATGTGGTCATTCCAATAGTACCCATTTCTTTCAGAGTCGTATTGTGGTGATCTTGAATTTCCTGATTTTCTTTGTGGTTTTTGAATTCCAAATTCAGTATATAAATCAATAAATGAAGGATAAATGGTTTTTCCTGTAGCATCAATTATTGTTGCGTTTTTAGGAATTGAAATTTGTGTTCCGATTTCTAAAATTTTATCGCCTTCAAATAAAAGCGTTGCATTTTCAATTTTAACTGTTGAAGAGGAGTAAATAGTTGCATTAGTAATTGCAATTGGATTTTTATAGGTTTGTTTGACCCCATCATTTTTTGGAAAATAATTTTGGCTAAAACCTAAATTGATAGCTAATATTGCTAGCAGGACATTAAATATTCGCATAGTTTTTTGTTTTTTGTTGGCTAAAAGTATAAAATATATTTGAGACAAGTTACTTTTTAAAATTATAGTTATAATTTTAAGTTTTGTTTACATCTGCTATCTTCTTAAATATAAATAACCAGTTATTGGTTTTGGATAATCAGGATCATTAAGATACAAAATGTAGTAATAGGTTCCACTTGGCGCTTCATTATTTCCCATTGTATTTTCTGAATACCCATTCCAATCAGGTTTATTGTTATTTCCAGTCCATAATAATCTTCCCCAGCGGTTATAAATTTCTAACTTAAAATGTATAAAAATATCTCGTAATCCTTCAATAAAAAAGAAATCATTTAAACCATCATTATCAGGTGAAACAGCGTTATATACTATAGGTTCGCAATTTTTTGTAAATAATTCAAACGAAGTTAAGCTGTAACAACCATTTTGTTCATCGTCTATTCTAACCCAAATAGTTTTTGGAGTTTGTAATGCTTCAAAATTATTTAAAAATAGTATTTGATTGGTGAAATTTAAAGCGTCTGCTTCAGAAGAATAAAAGGTACTCAAATGTCCTGGATTTGTTTTTACGGAACCTTCATACTCAGAAAAATCGAAGCTACCTTTTGTTAATCCTAAATTGCAACTTACAAGATCATCAAGAGCATTGAAATTTGGAGAAACTTTAAGTTGTAATGGTAAATTAAATGTGTTATTAGTTTCCGATATTTCATTTACAATTCCGGTTCCATTGCCTATATCGTCTACTTTTGCGATAAAATTAAATTGCAAAGGAATGTTTGCTGGGATTGTCACCAAAATAGTTCCTGTTTCAGTTCCATCGATTGGAATGGTGTTTTGCGTAAAAGCCGAACCAACAACTATATTATCAGCATAAAAAGTAATTGGCGTGTTAGCAGGTAAACTGGCTGTAGAATTGTTATTGGTTACAATATAATTAATTTGAAGTTGCCTTTCATTACAACTTAGTATAGGTGCAGGAAAAGTAATTCGTGCATCGGGTAACTGACTGTTTAATTTGGTTACTATTGCATTAATCATTACATAATCTTGCCCTGAAGTCAGCTGAATTAATGCCGAAGTATCTCCTATATTTATGTTATTTTGGATGTTATAAATGTCCAAATCCATATTATATAATTGATTGGAATTTGTTATCGAATTAGTGCCATTGAAAGCATTGTTTCCTGGATTTAAAGGCGGATTACTAATTATATTTCCATTAATTCGCAAGGTTTCGTTTACTTGAATACCGGAGTCACCTTCCCAAGCTAAAAAACCAATTTTTGCATCTACATTATCAATAACATTTAAAGCATTTAAAGGCACGTTTAAAAAATTTTGAAAAAAAGAAACCACTTGCATGCCATCGTATATGTTCAACTGATTTAAGGGTAAAGAAGGATTTTTATAGACTACAATTAAAGCCCAACCTGCAAAATTGGTACTGTTTTGTGCATGAAGCGATATGAAAGAACTTACATCTAAGTCTGAAAGCGTATAGGTACCATTTCCGGTGGCTTGAACTAGAGAGGTAACATTAGCAAATGCGCTAAAAAAATTAAAGGATTGTCCTTGTGTTAATGTATTTGAAAACGTTCTGGTTGCCGTTACATCTGTTCCGTTTAATTTGACATTAAAGTCGCCAGTTCCACAACCTGCCCAATACAAATAAGCACTTTCAATACTATCATTTGAATTAAGTGCCAATGTAGCGGAAGATGTTGTTAAAACCGCTGGTGTAGTTTGAAATGAATTTTCAATAGGATTTAGTGTGTTTCCTACAAATGTAAAGTCATATCTCCCATTAAATTGGTTATATAAACCAATATTTTGAGAAAATGAAAATTGTAAAATAAACATAAAAAAAACAAGTGATTTTTTCATCAAGAGGTTTTAATATTTAATATTTATGCTTAATAATTTTACCAAAGTAATAAATTTTACTAATTTCCCCAAAGATTTAAGATGTGAAATTCCTTTTTTTCAAAATTTGAATACTTAAAATCAATAATGGATACTTATAAAATAGTAAAATATACTTCCGAACATTATAATTTATGGAATGACTTTGTAGAAAAAGCTAAAAATGCTACATTTTTGTTTCATAGAGATTTTATGGAATATCATTCCGATAGATTTGAAGATTATTCATTGCTTATTTTTGATGAAAAAGATAATTTAATAGCACTTTTACCGGCAAATAGAGTAAGTGACGAAATATATTCGCATCAAGGTTTAACTTATGGCGGGTTAGTTTTAGATTCAAATTGTAAACTTTCGGAAGTAATACAGCTAAATTATCAGCTGATGCACTATTTATTTGATGCTGAAATTATAAAACTTCATCTAAAGGTAATTCCAACTATTTATAATTCATTTCCTTCAGATGAAATGGAATATATTTCCTTTTTATTACAAGCCAAACTAACCAGAAGAGACGCTATAGCAATTGTGGAATTAGGAAATAAAATTACTCCTTCTAGAGTTAGAAAACGAGGTATTGAAACCGGCGAAAAACATCAGTTAAAAATTGTTGAAGAAACTACTTTTGATTTGTTTTGGAAGGAATTATTACTTCCAAATTTAGCACAAAAATATCAAACAAAACCCATTCATACTTTAGAAGAAATAACCTATTTAAAGTCAAAATTTCCAAAATTAATTAGGCAATTCAATGTGTATTTTGAAAATAAAATTGTTGGTGGTGTTACCGTTTTTGTTACTAAAAATGTAGTGCATCCACAATATATTTCAGGAAATATGGCATTCAATACTAAATATGGTGGATTAGATTTTTTATATAATCACTTAATTAACAGTGTTTTTAGTAATTATAAGTATTTTGACTTTGGTATTTCTAATGAAAATAATGGTTTACAATTAAACGAAAGTTTACATTATTGGAAAGAATCTTTTGGAGCAAGAACTATTGTTCAAAATTTTTATGAAATTGAGACTAAAAATTATGTAAAATTAAAGCAGGTTTTGATATGATAAAATTTTTAGATTTACATAAATTAAACAAGCCATTTGAGGCCCAATTTTTATCTAAAACGGCAGCATTTTTAGATAAAGGTTGGTATATTTTAGGTGATGAAGTGAAACAATTTGAACAAAGTTTTGCTACATTTTCTCAATCAAAGCATTGTATTGGAGTTGGAAACGGATTAGATGCTTTAGTGTTAATCTTAAAAGCTTATATTGAATTAGGAAAATTAAAAAAAGGTGATGAAATACTTGTTCCAGCCAATACCTATATAGCTTCTGTTTTGGCAATTTTGCAAGCCGATTTACTTCCTGTTTTTGTAGAGCCAACTATTGAAACGTACAATATCGATCCCAATTTAATTGAAGAAAAAATCACTTCAAAAACTAAGGCCGTTTTAGTGGTTCATTTGTATGGTCAATTAGCCGAAATGGATAAAATTAATGCTATTTGTGACTCTCATAATATACTTATTATTGAAGATGCTGCTCAAGCTCATGG
>Ga0164295_10001357_pt1 | contig 20294 bp, 20 predicted proteins | sample GEODES006metaG_FD_111798 | JGI IMG/M metagenome (GOLD analysis project Ga0164295, IMG submission 111798) | Oligotrophic lake water microbial communities from Sparkling Lake, Wisconsin, USA - GEODES006 metaG | ecosystem: Environmental > Aquatic > Freshwater > Lake | place: USA: Sparkling Lake... | reverse complement strand
TAATCCGGTTCCTATGACAAAAAGACCAAATAGAAACATCGGATAATTAGCCATTTTAGCGGCAGGAATAAACAAAAGAGTCCCTATAGCCATAGATAATAATCCCAAGGACATTCCTCTTTTAAAACCTGTTTTAGCTAATACCCAAGAAGAGGGAATCGCCATGACAAAATAAGAAATGAAAAAGGCAAAAGTGACTAGTAGGGAATCAAAATTATTTAATTGGAATGCATCTTTAAAAAACGCAATCAAAACTGAATTAACCCAGGTAATAAAACCGAATACAAAAAAAAGTATCCCGATTATCATTAAAGGACCGTTCGAAGATTTAGAGGTAGTTGTCATACGTTTTTAATAAGAGTCGTTTAGTGCAAATATAGGTTTATTTGTCTTCCATTTACCTCTGGTGAAGTCAGGTATTTTGATGGAAGCAGAATTTTTAGCAATGGATTGCTCGGATAAAGGAGCGATGGCTGACCATGCCGCTGCATCATATACGTCGATAGGAGGGGCTACCTTATTTTTAATCGCTTCAATAAACCCTCTTAGGACGAAATAATCGATTCCACCATGGCCTGCATTTTCCGCATCAGCGTAATGAGTCTTCCAAAGCGGATGGTCATATTTATCTAAATAGGGTTTCGCATCGTCCCAACGATGGGCTTTGGTCGAAACTCCTTCAATATAAATGGATTTATTGTCTTCCATCCACAATCCTTTTGTTCCTTGAACCCGAAAACCTAAGGAATAGGGGCGAGGAGAGTTTGTATCATGCGTAATTAAGATGGTTTCGCCATTAACACATTTGATCATAGTCTGAACTATATCGCCGCATTTAAAATTCACTTTGGCATTAGGATGATCCGCCCCCCCTTTATTGACAATATATTCATGAAGTCCCTGAGAAGGAGTGGCCATGGATGTCAAATAAGCAAATTGGTTTCCGCGATTAATGTTTAGCATTTCGGCCACAGGGCCGAGCCCATGGGTGGGATAAAGATCACCATTACGGTCTACCGAATGTTGGGTTCTCCATTTCGCTTCCGAAAATCCTTTTTCTCCAAATTCAACGCCACCACCATACGCCTGCGTCCCGTTATTGAATTTTACTTCTCTTAGATCATGTTGATATCCGCATTGAACATGGTTTAGCGAGCCAAACATACCTTGACGAACCATATTTAACGTGGCTAACACATCTCTTCGATAACATACATTTTCTAAAATCATGCAGTGGGACCCCGTTTTTTCAAACATATTGACCAAATCCCACGACTCCTGTAATTTCACCGTTGCGGATACTTCTACACCTGCGTATTTACCTTGTTTCATTACTTCCAAAGCCATAGGCACATGCCATTCCCAAGGGGTGGCGATTACGACTCCGTCAATATCCGATCGCTTTGCTAAGTTTTCAAAATCTTGCTCATTCTTGCCGTAGATTCCAGGAGAAGGCCTACCTTTGTCTGAAATCATTTTATTTGCGATGGCTATGGCCTTAGGATCTATGTCACAAATAGCGACAATTTCCACATCTGAACGATACATAGCCATTTCCAAATGATTTTGGCCTCGAAGTCCTACACCGATGAAACCTAAACGCACTTTTGTTTGTTCGGTTGGTAATCCTTTTAAAAATGTAGGAAAGAGTGCTGTAGAAGAGGAATAAATAAGGGAATTAGATAAAAATTTCCTTCGTTTCATTTATTTTATTTTAGGTTTAAAGATATAGAATTGAAATTTAATTAAAATACTACATTAAATTTATAAGATTTTTCAAAATAATGATGTCACCAAAAATTAGCGTTTTCAGAAAAGAACATTTTAATGCAGCCCATCGGTTACATAATCCCGATTGGTCAGCAGAGAAAAACAAGGAAATATTTGGTTTATGTAATAATGCCAACTACCATGGACATAACTACGAATTAATAATTCAAATTACGGGAACAATTAATCCGGAAACGGGTTATGTCATAGATATGAAAGATTTATCCGTTTTAGCCCAAGAAGAAGTGGTTAAAAAGTTTGATCACAAGAATTTGAATTTAGATGTACCAGAGTTTAAAAATTTAAATCCATCAGCAGAAAATATAGCTGTGGTTATCTATCATAAATTACGAGTAAAAATTGCCGCTGAATTAGACTTAAAAATTAGATTATATGAAACAGAACGAAATTTCGTTGAATTCCCTGCTTATTGATTCCGATCGCTTCTTATTAACCGATGAAGAAATTGGTGATAATCATGTAGCCACCTCTATAGACACGCCTATGAGGGAGGATGCATTTGATCTTTCTGATCTTGAAAAAATTAAAAAAATCGAAGGACATTTTAGAGAAATCATGCTCACACTGGGACTTGATTTAACGGATGATTCTTTACGTGGCACTCCTAACCGAGTGGCTAAAATGTATATTGAAGAAATATTTAGTGGTTTAAATCCTAAAAATGAACCAAAAGTAGCCTTGTTTGAAAATAAATATGGCTACAATGAGATGTTAATTGAGAAAAACATCAGTTTTTACTCAAATTGTGAACATCATTTTGTACCCATCGTAGGCAAAACACATATCGCTTATATCTCTTCAGGAAAAGTAATTGGTCTTTCTAAATTGAATCGAATTGTTCAATATTTTGCCAAAAGACCTCAGGTGCAAGAAAGGCTAACCATTCAAATTGCCAAGCATTTACAAAATGTATTAGCTTGTGATGATGTGGCCGTTTTTATTGATGCCAAACATCTTTGCGTTTCCTCAAGGGGTGTAAAAGATGATGCGACATCTACCATTACTTCTTATTATGGAGGTAAATTCCAAGAAGAAAATACCAAAAGAGAATTTTTAGGATCGATTCATTCATAAAATGGGTAAATATATTGTTGTAGGTGGAAGCCAAGGGATTGGTCTTTCTATTGTGTCTAAATTAATTTCTGAGGGTCATCAAGTTATTAATCTATCCAGAAATCCTTGTGATGTCCAAGGTGTTGAGAATATTCAATACGACGCTCTAGAAATTAATGAAGGTGCTTTTAGTGCAATTTCAGGTCCTGTCGACGGACTCGTTTATTGTCCAGGAAGTATCAACTTAAAACCTTTTCATCGCTTAACGACAGCCGATTTTGAAAAAGATTTTCAGGTAAATGTGCTTGGGGCGGTTAAAGCAATTCAAGGATTTTTACCCGCATTGAAAGCATCTGCAAATGCTTCCATTGTACTTTTCAGTACGGTGGCCGTTCAAACAGGAATGGGATTTCATGCTTCCATTGCTAGCTCTAAAGGAGCCATAGAAGGATTAACTAGATCACTTGCCGCTGAGCTAGCGAGTGCGAAAATAAGAGTCAATGCAATAGCACCTAGTTTAACTCAGACTCCATTAGCCAATGCCTTATTAAGCAGTGATGAAAAAATCGAAGCTGCAGGGAAAAGGCATCCATTAGGGCGAGTGGGCCAACCGTCAGACCTTGCGAATATGGCTTTTTTCCTATTAAATCCAGAAAATACGTGGATTACGGGTCAGATTTTAAAAGTAGATGGTGGAATGGGAGATCTAAGAGCTTAATCCATGATCATTAAAGTGCTTTTGATTCAAAGCTAAATTAACTTTATTCCATTCTATTTCTTTGATAAACTCGTGTCGCCTAATTTGGCAGTTGGCCATTGGACAATGTTGGCAGCATTCATCTAAACACGGATCTACGTGTACAAATATTTCAATATCCGTGGGCATTACTTGGCCTATAGTCACCTCAAATTCATGAATTTCATCATGTACGCGGTTTAAATCCCAATATCGAGGTAGCGTTAAATGGCAATCAATATGTAAATCTCCTCCATATTGTTGGACTCTCAAATTATGTAAATCAATCCATTCTTGTTTTTTATTGGAAACAATCCACTGAATTACCTTTTGAAATACCTCCGGATTTGTCTCGTCCATCAAAGCTGCTATCGCCTCGCGAATTAAATTAAGGCCTTGCCAGCACATCACCGAGGCAAAAATTAATGAGGCAATGGAGTCAATCCAAAATAAATTGGTCACATAGGTAATGATTAACGCGATGACAACAAAAACCCCATTCAATGCGTCGAGTTTAAGATGCTTGCCATCTGCCACAATAGCAGGAGAATGGGACGATTTTCCTTGGCTAACTAAATAATATCCAAGTATACCATTGATCGTAGCCGAACTTAAAGAAATAACAATCCCAAGGTCTAACCTTGTTAACTCTGGACGTGCATATAAATGTTGCCATGCATGTAAAAATATATACATGGCGGCTAATAAAATTAAAACGCCTTCTAAACCCGATGCAAAGAATTCAATTTTTCCATGCCCATACGGATGATTTAAATCACGAGGTTGCGAAGCTAAGTAGATGGAATAATAGGCAAATGCCGCCGCAACAACATTGACAATAGACTCCAGCGCATCTGTCAATAAGGTTGTAGAACCGCTCGCATAATAGGCATAAAATTTAGCCCCCATGATGGCTAAACTGACTAAAAATGACAAAATGATTAAACGTTGCTTCATTCTTGATTAAAAAAGTGTACAAAGATACTATTTTTGCAACATGGAAAATAAAGAGAATCCCTGGAAGACATTAAGTAATACCACAAAGTATGAAAATCCTTGGATTAAAATTGAACACCATGAGGTGATCAACCCAAATGGCAACCCAGGCATTTACGGAAAAGTTTGCTTTAAAAACATAGCCGTATCCATTGTGGCTTTGGATCATGAGAATCATGTCTATCTAGTAGGCCAACATCGATATACGATAGATGCTTATTCATGGGAATTGCCGGAAGGGGGTTGTTTAATTTCAGATCAAGAAGATCCATTGGAAGCAGCAAAACGAGAACTGTTGGAAGAAACAGGCTTGCGAGCTAAAAAGTGGACATTAATGGGTGATATTTTTCTAAGTAATTCAGTCACTGATGAAAAAGCATATATGTATTTGGCCACAGAATTATGTCAAAACGAATCGAGTCCAGAGGATACCGAAAAGCTAGAAATTAAAAAAATACCTTTGACCAAAGCAATCGAAATGGCAAATAATGGAGAAATAAAAGATTGCCTTAGCGTGGTGAGTTTATTAAAGGTCCCAAGATTTCATCAATTCTAACTCCGCATAATCCGTTAAATCATACTTGACAGGAACAATGCTGACAAAATTATCAGAAAGGGCATCGAGATCCGTATTATTATTCAAATCATCATTTTCCAAATTCCCATCCATCCAATAATAGGATTGGCCATACGGATCTTTACGTTCCTCAAAAAACTCTCTATAAACGGCATTGGCTTGTTTGGCAACTTTAATGCCTTTCAAAGGAATCTCAGACTTAGCGGGAAAATTGACGTTTAAAGTCAATCCTTTAGGTAAACCATGAACTAAAACTTGTTGGCATATCTTGATAATGTAATCGTGGCAATGGCTAAAATCCGCATCGGCACCGAATTCGCATAAAGAAAAACCAATAGCCGGAATCCCTTCCATAGCAGCTTCAATAGCCGCAGACATAGTTCCTGAATATAAAACAGATATGGAAGCATTGGAACCGTGATTAATTCCTGAAACGACTAAATCAATTTTCCTTCCTTTTAATATTTGATGCTTGCCAAATTTCACGCAATCGGCAGGCGTCCCCGAACATTTATAGGAAAGAATATTAGGCCCAAAATCAAACGTTTTACTCACTCGAAGCGGGGAACCTAAGGTAATGGCATGTCCCATTCCTGATTGATGCGTATCTGGTGCGACCACAACTACTTCTCCCATTTCAGACATAATTTCAACTAAAACACGAATTCCCTTAGAATAAATTGAATCATCATTGGCAATTAAAATAAGTGGCTTTTCTTGGCTCATAACTTTTATATTTGAATGCAATTTACAAATTTGCACGCATAATTTAGACGAATGAAGATTAGGAAAGCATTATTATCTGATATACCTATTATTAAAGAAATCGCAGAAAAAGCTTGGAGGCCTACCTATGACCATATTTTATCTGAGCAACAAACCCTCTATATGCTCGATTTAATGTATAATAGCCGCACATTAGAAAATCAGATAAATGGGAACATAGCGTTTTTTATGGTTGACCTAGGCCAAGAAACCGTTGGTTATTTTTCTTTAGAAATTTTAAACGAGCAAAATGTTAAACTGCATAAACTCTATTTAGATCCGACGCAAAAACAAAAAGGGTTAGGACGGAAAATTATCCAATATATTCGGGATTGGACCATAACAAATCAAAGGAAAAGCATCATTCTAAACGTGAATAAAAATAATTCAGCGGTCCAATTTTACCTAAAAATGAGCTTTATAATTATCGAAGAGCTTATTCTTGACATAGGGGAGGGGTATGTCATGGATGATTATGTTATGCAATTAGATCTAGGGTCAACTCAATCAATTGCTTAATTTGGCCTTCGGGATTTTTGGAAAATTCATGTGTCAAGCGATTAGCTAAAATAGCGTTCAAAGAAATCATTTCATGTCCAAGAGAAGCTGAAAAGGCATAATAAGCCGCTGTTTCCATTTCTATGTTCGTAATGATTTCACCTTCAAAATTAGTTTTGGAAACATCCAGTAAAAAATCAGGCAACAAAGATTTCATTCTGACAGTTCGACCCTGAGGTGCATAAAAACCAGGTGCTGTTAAGGTAAACCCATGTTGTGAAATGGACGAAAATTGCTTGATTAATTTTTCACTAGCTTTCGCGCCATATACAGGAAGCGTGTAGTTGATTTGTTGGCACCATAAACTTAGCGCGTCATTTGCCAACATATTGGTGGATTCAAAACCATAAAATTGGGCCAAATTATCAAAACCAATAGCCGCTTTGGACACCAAAAACGAGTCCACAGGAATATCTTCTTGAATGGAACCGGAAGTACCGATTCGAATTAATTCTAAGGATATTTTTTGATCCTTTGCAAAGCGAGTTTTAAAGTCAATATTGGCCAACGCGTCTAATTCATTCATGACAATTTCCACGTTGTCGGCTCCAATTCCGGATGAAATCACGCCAATCGACTGATTTCGAAATTGGCCAATATGGCTAACAAATTCCCTCTTATGAATCTTGAAGTCTATTTTATCGAAATATTTGGAAACAAAAGGAACTCGTTCAGGATCACCCACCATGATTATTCTATAAGGCAATTGATCTGGACGAATATGTAAATGATACGTACTTCCGTCTGGATTAATGATGAGGTCTGTCAGTGAAAAATAGGTCATTCGCGAATTTATTGATAATTTTCTAAAGAATTAAAATTATGCAAATTTCAAAGGTAGAAATACACGAAACCATTTTAAAATTATTGACTAATTCCATCCTTCAAGCCACAAGGGATTATGAATTAGCGAAAGAGTCGCGTGATTCAGATACCAAAAGTAGTGCGGGAGACAAATTTGAGACGGGTAGGGAAATGATGCAAAGAGAAATGGACAAAATAAGTGCGACCCTTGATCAGTATAAAAACCATATAAACCTTTTGTCAAAGATTAATCTAAATCGTGCCTATCCAATCGTTGATTTAGGTGGTTTAATCGAAACAAACCAAGGCATTTATTATTTATCGATCGGCATAGGAAAGATTGAAATCAATTCGGAGATCATCTACGCAATATCCCTTGATTCTCCGATAGGCCAATTACTTAAAGGAAAAAGGGTAGGAGAAACATTAGAATTCAGAGGTAAAGCACTTAAAATCAATCAATTAATATGAAAAATGAATCTTATTTTTATCTGTTATTATCGTTAATCGGAGGAGGTTTTACTTTTTATTTCGCAATGAAGGGGGTTGTTAGCCATCAAGGAAATTTTGATGTCATCGCATTTGTTCAAAGCACATGGATTCAAGATGATTATGCAAAGAGTTTAACGTTGGATTTTTGGACAGGCGCTATTGCCGGTACATTTTTTATCTTGAGTGAGGGAAGAAGATTAAAAATAAAATACCATTACCTTTATGTTATACTGACGATGCTGATTGGATATGCCTTTGCATTTCCGCTGTTTTTATTTGTGCGTAGTAAATACGTAAATCAAATTTAAGCATGGAAGAATATATTGCATCGTTTCCAGAGAATACCCAGAAAATTTTAATCGAGGTTTGCGAGGCTATACGAAGCGTGGTCCCAGAAGGAACAGAGGAATTATTGGCCTATGGGATGCCTACCTTTAAATACAAGAAAAATTTGGTGCATTTTGCCGCATGGAATAATCATCTTGGATTTTATCCAACACCTAGCGGGATAAGGGAATTTCAGGATCAATTATCTATTTATGAGGGTGCCAAAGGATCTATAAAATTCCTTTATAGTCAACCCATCCCCATCGATTTAATCAAACAAATCGTAGAATTCAGAATCAAGGAGGTCATTAGCAAATCAAATTAATTGATTTTCCTTTTCTCAATTTTCAAATTTCGTCCAAAAGATTTGAAGCCTAATTCGGGTGAATATCCAACAGATTGCTTTGAATAGTATCCTTTTTCATTGTATGGACGTTTGCGAGGATGATCTTTGCAAGTTTGAGAACAGGCACCATCCATTTCTTGTAAGCAAGTAGGGCAGATAGCTAAATGTTCGTTACATTCTGGATTAGCGCAATTAACCATATGGTCTGATAAAGAATCACAAACATGGCATTTCGAGATTACCTCAGGGTTAATGGAATTAACGAGGGTAGCTACGCGGTTGTCAAATACATAACAAGAACCGTCAAAGTCTTCACCACCTTCTTCTAAACCATACTTAATAATTCCACCATGCAACTGGTATACATTCGTAAATCCTTTTTCTAACAAATAGGCGGAAGCTTTTTCACATTTAATTCCACCGGTACAATACGTAATCACTTTTTTATTTTTCAAGTGATCAATTTCATGCACATGATCCGGTAGATCTCGGAGATTCTCCATGTCAAAAGTATAAGCGCCTTTAAAGCGGCCTAATTCATGTTCGTAGTTTGATCGCATGTCGACCAAAACGACATCAGGATCATTCTTAAGCATGTTTTTGAACTCGGCAGGTTTTAGATGTTTGCCCGTACGTTCTAAGGGATTAACAGATAATTCTGAATGAACGATTTCATTTTTCACACGGACATGCAATTTGGCAAAAGTATGGGCATCGTGATTTTCAATTTTAAAATCAAAATCGGTACCTTGAAAAATTGGATCCTCTTTAAGCCATTGCATGTAATTTTGGCAATCCGCATGAGTACCGGAAACGGCCCCATTTAAACCTTCACTTGCCACGATAATCCTACCTAAAATACGATTCTCTATACAAAAAAGGTGGTGTTTCTCCCTATATGATTCAGGATCAGCAATAGGAGTATAGTTATAATAAAGCAATACACTGTAAGGTTTCATCTTCAACATGATTTACAGATTAAACAAAAAGTGACGATGGGGAGATTCGAACTCCCAAACCTTAACGGCACTACCACCTCAAGGTAGCGTGTCTACCAATTTCACCACATCGCCAAAACGGTTAGCAAAATTACCAATAATTTACTTACTTGCCAAGAATTCGAAATACTCAAAATTAATTAATAAGATGGCTTTAGAACTAAGCGGAAAATTAATCAAAAAATTACCTGAGGTTACAGGAACAGGTAAAAATGGTACAAATTGGATCAAGCAAGAATTTGTACTTGAAACTCAAGATCAATACCCTAAAAAAGTATGCATGTCGGTATGGGGAGATAAAACCCAAGATTTAACTCCCGTACAAGAAGGTGAAATAGTAAAAGTTCAATTTAATGTAGAATCCAGAGAATACAATGATCGCTGGTATACGGAAATTAGAGCGTATAAATTAGATCGCACTGGGTCAAGCCCAAGCGTTCCCCCTAATGTGGAGCCAAGTCCAGCGGGAGGTTATCAATTTCCTCCATTAGCCACAGAAAGTGGAGATGATTTGCCTTTTTAAGATCAACATAATCAAATAATCAGTCATTGAGTTTTCGAAAAATTCAGTGACTGATTATTTTTTCAGCGATTGATGGTCTTCTCCATCGCTTGATGTACAATATCTGCCTCAATAAAAGTATTCCCATACGCTGTAAACCCTAATTTTTCATAAAGGGGTTTTACACTGACTTGTGCATGTAAATAAAATTGTTGCACATCTTCATAATTGTCCTGGGCAACCTCCATCAAATGATTGATGAGTACGGTCGCATAGCCTTTTCCTCGATATTGGTTGAGTGTAGCTATGCGTTCTATTTTAATCCCTTTATCTGTTTTGCGAAAACGTCCCGTCGCGACCGCCAATTCATTTTCAAAAAGTAAGTAATGCTGAGCTACCGCATCTAATTCATCAAATTCCTCAGAGGGTAAACATTTTTGTTCATGGACAAATACTTCGGTTCGAATGGCAAAAACTTGCTTGATTAATACAGGGTCTTCTGCTTGAATTATTTTTATGTCGGGCATCATTATTTCGATTGCTTTCCGTAAGCTTCAATAATCTCACGGACTAATCGGTGACGCACTACATCAGAACCATCCAATTCCACAAAGTCAATTCCTTCTATGCCGGCAAGAATTCTTTCCGCATCTCCTAAACCGGACGTTTGGTTTTTCGGTAAGTCGACCTGCGATTTATCACCCGTTATGATAGTTTTGGATTGAATACCCATTCGAGTAAGAAACATTTTCATTTGCATCGAAGTCGTATTTTGCGCTTCATCCAATAAAATAAATGCCTTATTTAACGTTCTTCCGCGCATATAGGCTAAAGGCGCAATTTCGATTGTCCGATTTTCCAAATAAAATTTAAGCTTTTCTTGAGGAATCATATCATCCAACGCGTCATATATCGGGCGTAAATAGGGGTCAATTTTTTCCTTTAAATCACCGGGTAAGAAACCTAAATTTTCTCCAGCTTCCACGGCAGGTCGGGTAATAATTATTTTCTTTACTTCTTTATTTTTCAAGGCTTTAACCGCTAGAGCTACAGCCGTATAGGTCTTACCGGTACCGGCTGGTCCGATCGCAAAAACAATATCATTTTTGGAAGCGGACTCCACTAATTTTCGTTGATTCGGTGTTTTCACCTTGATCACAATCCCTTTATTTCCAAAAAGCAATACATCCTTATCATCCACCCAAGGCAACACTTTTTCTTCACCTGTTGGATTTAAAACACCATCAATAAATAAAGTCATGTGCTTTATACTCAAGGAACTATGAGATTCTAAATGTGCAATGCACTGATTTACAATGGCTTCCACTAAAGAAATTTGATCATCAGAACCTCGAATGGTAAGTTGTTCTCCTCTGGCTATGATTTTAGTTTGAGGAAAAGCATTCATTAATGCTTGAAGATTTGCGTTTGAGACCCCCAAAAAATCAATTAAGGAGATGTCGGCTAAAGAAATTATTTTTTCTAACAAGAAGAATTAATTTAATGATGAATGAAAACACTAAAATATAAAATAATTGAAATTTTAATAGAATGAGAAGATGATATTTTTGATAAATTATCGTAAAATTGTACCTATGGAATCTAACACACCATCCTCCATTTTTAAAAAGGGAAATCAGCAAGCAAATACGGCTAATCGGTCTAATATGCCGCAAAGACTAAGTGATATGGGTTTGGGAAAATTACCTCCACAAGCCTTAGATTTAGAGGAAGCACTTTTAGGGGCACTTATGCTGGAGAAAGAACCTTTGGCGAATGTGATTGAGTTGTTAAAACCAGATACATTTTACAAAGAAGCGCATCAAAAAATATTTGGAGCGATCCAAGCTTTATTTCAAGCCTCACAGCCCGTTGATTTATTGACGGTCAATAATCAGTTAAAATCAAATGGTGAATTAGAAAAAGCAGGTGGGACTAGTTATTTGGCCCAATTGACCTCCAGGGTAAGTTCAACATCCAATGTTGAATTCCATGCGCGTATTATCATTGAACAATATATCAAAAGACAGTTGATTCATATTTCATCTGAAATCCAAAGGCAATCGTATGAAGACACATCCGATGTTTTTATGATTTTGGACCGAATGGAGCAGGAATTATTCACGATAGCCGAATCCAATATTCGTAAAAATTACGAAAGTATGTCGGACATTTTGAAAAAGGCTGTCGAGGAATTAGAAAAGAAACAATTGCAAAAAAGTGGCTTGACAGGTATTCCGTCAGGTTTTACTGATTTAGACCGATTAACCTCAGGCTGGCAAAAGCAAGAACTAATCATTATTGCCGCAAGACCCGGTATGGGAAAAACGGCCTTTGTCGTTTCTGCCTGTCGAAATGCGGCCGTAGATTTTGGGCATTCAGTGGCCTTATTTTCACTTGAAATGTCGGCGGTCCAATTGGTCAACAGGATTATTTCAGCCGAAGCAGAAATAGAGGCTGAAAAAATTAGAAAAGGAAAATTAGAAGCCCATGAGTGGCAACAATTGCACTCAAAAATAAAGACATTATTTGACGCTAAAATATTCATTGACGATACGCCTGCATTATCCATTCTGGAGTTGAGAGCGAAATGTAGACGTCTAAAAGCGCAAAAAAATATCGAATTAATTGTGATTGATTACTTACAATTAATGACAGGAGATTCATCCGGGAAAGGACCTTCAGGAAATAGAGAGCAGGAAATTGCCCAAATCTCAAGGGCTTTAAAGCAATTAGCCAAAGAATTAGATGTACCAGTGATTGCATTATCGCAATTAAATCGTTCTACAGAGACAAGGGGTGGAAATAAGAAACCTCAACTATCTGACCTTCGTGAATCTGGGGCGATTGAGCAAGATGCGGATCAGGTAATGTTTATTTACCGACCCGAATATTACCAAATTACACAAGATGACCAGGGGAACTCGTTGGTTGGCATGGGAGAAATCATCATGGCTAAAAACCGTTCCGGTTCATTAGAAAATGTGTGGTTGAAGTTTATTGGTAAATTCACGAAATACTGCGATTTAGATTTCCAACCTTTTGGCAATCAAGAGGGATCTCAAAACCATGTATTAAGTGCATTAGGAGATCAGACGTCTAGTTTTGAGCAGCAAAAAAATGAATCGTCTGTATTCAAGTCAAGTAAAATGAATTTACCTCCAGAAGATTATGATCCATTGAATACTCCCTTCTAAGGAGGAATTAAATACTATATAAATAAAAAAAGACGTGTTAATGACACGTCTTTTTTTTTTACAGAAAATCTCACATCATCATGATTTCAAACGTAATCTTACTATATTTTCTACATGATGCGTTTGAGGAAACATATCGACTGGATGTACGATGTCAACCGAATAGGCAACGTCCAATAAGGCTAAATCTCTAGCTTGAGTGGCAGGATTACAACTTACGTAGACAATTGTTTTAGGCAATACCTTTAATATTTGAACGATTACTTCTTCATCCATTCCAGCCCGAGGAGGATCCGTAATAATCACATCAGGCTTTCCGTGAATGGAAATAAATTCCTCCGTTAATACCCGTTTCATATCACCGGCAAAAAAAGAAGCGTGATCTATATTATTTAATTTAGCATTGATATGCGCATCTGCCACTGCCATTTCGACATATTCCAAACCTACTATTTTGGAGGCTTGATTGGCCAAAAACAAACCAATGGTGCCAGTCCCCGAATATAAATCATATACAATTTCAGATCCTGTTAGGCCTGCATATTCACGAACTAATTGGTACAAGCGAATCGCTTGTTTTGAATTGGTTTGAAAAAATGATTTTGGGCCAATCTGAAAGACTAAATCCTCCATTTTTTCCTCTATGAAAGGTTTTCCATGGTAGCAAACAACCTCAAGATCATGAAAAGTATCATTCCCTTTTTGGTTAATTACGTAATTTAATGAGGTAATGATAGGAAATTCAGCTTTCAAAAAAGCCATCACAGATTCTATTTCTTGTGGCTCAGCATAGGCAAACTGAACCGTGACCATCCACTGGCCGATGCTCGTATTACGAATTATCAAATTCCGTAAAGCACCTTCCTTTTGAAATTTCAACTCATAAAATGAAATATTATTTTCTTCTGCAAAGGCGAAGACACTATTCCGAATGGCGTTGGACGGATCGGGTTGAAGGTAGCAATGATCAACGGCTAATATTTTATCGAATCGGCCGGGAACATGAAATCCTAAGGCATGCAAAGAACCTAAGTCCTCAGAACCTATTTCATCATGAGTAAGCCAACGAGCCGATGAAAAGGTAAATTCAAGTTTGTTTCGATAGTAATATGCCTCATCAGAACCTAAAATAGGCATAAATTCAGGGAGTGGAACTTTAGCGATTCTTGTTAAATTATCTGAAACTTGGCGCGTTTTAAAAGCTAATTGGGATTCGTAGGAAACATGTTGCCATTTACAACCCCCACATACTCCAAAATGAGAACAAGGAGCATCAACTCGATGCGTCGAAAGGGCCTGAATATTGATGGCCTGGGCTTGTTTAAACTTCTTTTTAGACTTTAAAATACGTAAATCAGCTATGTCACCAGGAGCCACAGGCCCTTGAACAAAAATAATTTCATCGTTAACTTTGGATATGCATTTGGCTTCGGCGGCAAAGTCCAAAATTTCTATTTGCTCCAAAACCACTGGAATTCTCTCTTTCTTTTTACTCATTTACATTAAAATATTGACGAAAATACGGCTTTATATGTGCAAGCCAATCAAAAATATTAACTTCGTTCTAAATTTTTTCACATGAATAACAAGGTTATTATCATTACAGGGGGGTCCTCAGGAATAGGAAAAGCATTGGCCTTACAATATGGACTGTTGGGTGCTCGAGTAGTTATAACAGGTAGAAATAAAGAAAAACTGCAAGAAACGACAGTTGAGTTACAAAAAGCTGGAATTTCAATTGTCGGTATTCCCTGTGACAGCAGTCTAGAAAATGAGACCCGATTAATGGTTGAACAAGTGAAAAATCAGTTTGGGCAAATTGACCTATTGATTAACAATGCAGGAATATCGATGAGATCTATGTTTGAGGATGTAAGTATAGATGTGCTTAAAACGGTCATGGACATCAATTTTTGGGGTACTGTTTATGCGACTCAAGCTGCATTGCCCTATTTAAAGGAATCAAAAGGAGGAATCATTGGTATTTCATCGATTGCAGGTTATCGGGGATTACCCGTTAGAAGTGGATATTCAGCTTCAAAATTTGCTATGAACGGATTTTTAGAAGCCTTGAGGACAGAATTACTTCATTCTGGAGTACATGTATTAATCGCTTGTCCAGGGTTTACTGCCTCTAACATTAGAAACTCATCTCTTAACTCTGAAGGAAATATTACGGGGGAAACCATGAGAGAAGAGGATAAAATGATGTCGGCAGATGCGGTAGCCCTTAAAATTATTCACGCATACCAACAAAAGAAAAAGACTTTAATTATGACCTTTCAGGGTAAATTGACTGTTTTCCTAAATAAATGGATGAATGGATTGATGGATACTTTGGTTTACAATTCGTTAAAAAAAGAACGCAATAGTCCATTAAAATAATAAAGCTAGGAACTATAAGTCCCTAGCTTTATGTAATCCTAGTTCTAAAAATTACCAATTAAACTCAAATACCTTCTTTTTTTTTCGAGATGGTTGTGGTTTTTAATTTTTCAGTATTAATAATCAATTAAAATTTTCGACCAAAGCCTTAAATCCTGCCACATAAACTTATATGTCAGTATAAATAATATGAATTAGTCTTTTTAAGTTTGTAGCTTCATTTAAATCGATTCAATTTGAGAAAGTCCATACTTTATTTGTTTGCCTTGTGCACACTTATATTTAATTCAATTCAAGCACAAACAGGAGCAAAAGGTAAACTTACCGGAAAGACCATCGACGAAGCGACCCAAGAAATCATTCCATTTTCTAGCATTAGACTAATGAGTGGAAATCCACAAAAAGCAATTGCTGGGGCTATTGGGAATGAAAAAGGAGATTTTGTCGTAGAAGCACCCTATGGAACGTATGATTTGATCATTGAAAGCGTAGGTTTTGAGCCTATCACCTTAAAAAATCAAATACTTTCTAAAGAAAAATCCAGTATCAATTTAGGAACAATCAAAATTAAAACGAGCACGAAGACCTTAGCAGAAGTGACCGTAAAGGGTCAGAAAGCCAGTATGGAACTCGCATTGGATAAACGGATATTTAATGTTGGGACCGATTTGGCCAATAAAGGAGCTACCGCAGCAGAAATTTTAGGTAATTTACCTTCGGTACAAGTCGATGGAGAAGGTGGAGTAAGACTTAGAGGAAGTGAAAATGTTCGGATTTTAGTCGACGGAAAACCATCGACCATGGTGGGTATGAGTGGTGGCGGATTGGCTGGTTTACAGGGGAATCTCATCGACAAGGTTGAAATTATCACCAATCCATCTGCCCGCTATGAGGCTGAGGGAATGGCTGGAATCATCAACATCGTGTTAAAGAAAAATACGACCCAGGGATTTAATGCGGCATTTGAAAGCACTACGGGGTATCCAGAAAATTTTGGGGCCACGGCAATTCTTAATTACAGAAAAGATAAATTAAACTTTTTCGTTAATTATGGTTTGTTATACCGCCGCTCACCAGGCAGAAGCAATATATACCAAGAAATTTATGTTCCCGGACAAACCAATTACACCCGACAAAATAATAAAAATAACGTCACGGGAACGGTTAATAATATACGTGGAGGGGCCGACTATTTTTTCAATGAAAAAACAATATTAACGGGTTCCTATATTTTCAGAAGAATGGACACAGAGCGTATTTCGGACTTCCATTATGACGATTATCAAAAATCGCTGAGTAATTTATACGCTGTAACCGATCGCCAACAAGTGGAAACAGAGGCGGAACCCAATTCAGAATATGCCTTAACGTTTAAAAAGTCATTCGCAAAAAAAGGGAAAGATTTCACAGCAGATCTTCGATATTTAAATTATTGGGAAAAATCGGATCAGACCTACACCCAAATAAGTAAAAAAGCGGATGGCAAAGCATGGCCCGAGAATTCAAAAATCCAACGTGCTGTCAACGACGAATTTGAAAATCAATGGATATTAACAGCCGACTATGTGAACCCTGTTGGCAAGAATGCAAAAATAGAAACAGGTTTAAGAACAAGTTTCCGTGACATGATCAACGACTACATTGTGACTGAAAAGCAACCCAATGGACTTTTTGAGGTTATGCCAGGCTTCTTAAACAAGTTTATCTACAAAGAGAACATTTCAGCGGCCTATGCGATTTTTGGCAACAAAATAAATAAATTCTCCTACCAATTGGGCATACGTGGTGAGGTGACCGACATACAAACTGAACTAGAAAAAACGGCGGAAAAGAATCCTCGTAACTATGCCAATTTATTCCCAAGCATGCATTTCACCTATGCCGTATCGCCGGAAAAATCATTTCAGTTAGGTTACTCGCGCCGAGTAAGACGTCCTACCTACAATGAACTAAGTCCTTTTGTGACGTATTCCGACAATCGAAATTACTTTTCAGGTAACCCAGATTTAAATCCTGAATTCACTGATTCCTATGATTTGGGAGGATTGAAGTATTTGGAAAGTGGAACTTTGAGTGCTTCTTTATACTATCGAAATACCAACGGGAAAATTGAGCAGATTAGAAGCGTGGATGCCAACGGATATTCCAAAAGGCTTCCATTAAACTTCTCCAACATGCAATCCATGGGTGCCGAGTTTACTAGTTCGAATAATGTAAATAAATTCTGGAAAGCAGATGTAAGCTTAAACTTATTTAGAGCCATCACAGATGCACGTAATTTAGATGCAAGCTTTTATAGCGATACCTATTCATGGTTTGTGCGACATACTTCTCGGGTGAAATTAGGAGCCGGTATCGATGCTCAAATCAGAGCCAACTACGAAGCCCCACAGAAAACACCACAAGGATCTAGAGGCTATATGTCTTGGATGGATTTATCTGCGAGTAAAGATATCATGGACGGAAACGGAACCATAACATTTAACGTATTAGATGTGTTTAGTTCTCGCATCATGCGATCTGAGATCAAAGGTGTCGGCTTTTTTACAGAGGCTGAAATGCAAGGACGCTTAACACAATTTAATTTCACGTTTAATTACCGATTTAAAACCACCAAACAAGCTGCCAAGCAACGCCGCAGTATGATGGATGAAGAAAACTAAAATCATGAAAAAACTATTATTATTATTAGCCTGTGCAGGACCTATTTTCTTTTATTCATGTATGAATAAATTGGAAAAAGACACATACCAAGTGATCGTAGAGGACCAAGATAATATAGCTGAAAAAGCGCAAGCAGCCCGAGATAAAACACCGATTAAAATTGCCCCAGGTTTTAAAATAACCCGTTGGGCTTCTGATTCCTTAGCCATCGACCCAGTTTCCATGGACATCGATGATCAAGGTGCGGTATTTTTAACGAGAACAAACCGACAAAAAAATTCGGAATTTGACATTCGTGGTCATCGGGATTGGATGACGGAATCCATAGGTTTGCAGACGGTGGAAGATCGTAGGGCATTTCTACGAAAGACATTTGCTCCAGAAAAAAGTGCTCAAAATGAGTGGCTAAAAGATTTAAATGGAGATGGATCTCACGATTGGAAAGATTTGGCGGTGGAGAAAGAAGAAATTTGGAAACTAGAAGACAAGGATGGAAATGGATTCGCTGACATTTCATCCCGCGTTTTCAATGGCTTTAATGAAGAAATCACGGATGTATCAGGAGGAATCTTGGTACGTAAAAAAGATGCGTTTATTGCCGTGGGTCCCGATTTATGGCGATTAGAAAACACTAACAAAAAAGGTTTGTGGATGAATCCCGTCTCGATATCTCATGGATATGGAGTTCACATTGGTTTTGGTGGTCATGGAATGTCCGGAGTGGTAGAAGGTCCAGATGGTAAAATATATTGGCAAATAGGCGATATTGGAGCCAATATAACCGCTGTAGATGGCAAGCAATACAAATATCCAAACTCAGGGGTTATCGTACGTTCAAATCCGGACGGAAGTAATTTTGAAGTGTATGCTTCGGGTTTAAGAAATACGCATGAATTTGTTTTTGACACCTATGGAAACTTAATCAGTTCTGATAACGATGGAGACCATCCGGGTGAAAGTGAGCGCTTAGTCCATGTGGTGGAGGGTTCTGATGCGGGTTGGCGTTCCAACTGGCAATACGGAAAATATACGGACCCTACCAACAATCTATACAAAGTATGGATGGACGAGAAATTATTTACGCCTCGTTGGGATGGACAAGCCGCCTACATCATTCCACCGATTCGTAATTTCCACAATGGTCCTACCGGAATGGTTTTTAATCCAGGAACGGCTTTAGGCAAGCAATGGCAAAATCATTTCTTCTTAGTTGAATTTGTGGGCAATGCGACCAATTCACATATTTGGTCTTTCGATTTAAAGCCAAAAGGCGCCAGTTTTGATTTCAAATCAGAGGTGGATGTAGTGAGTGGAATTTTGCCAACGGGCATACGTTTTGGTCCTGAAGGTGCACTTTATGCGGCGGATTGGGTGTTTGGTTGGGATACTAAAAATTATGGCCGAGTATGGAAACTGGATGTAGATGATAAAAACAAAGACTTAACGGAGGAGAGAGCGCAAACAAAAATCTATATCCAACAAGATTATGCCCTTCAAACTTTGGATCAGTTATCTAATCTTTTAACGTATGGAGATCAACGAGTTCGTTTAAAAGCGCAGTTTGAATTGGTCAACAGAGCGGCTTCTGATCGCTTATTGAACGCCATCAATCAAAAATCTAACCAATTAGCTTGTGTGCATGGTGTGTGGGGATTGGGCCAAATGATTGAAAAAAATAGAAGCTTAGGTGATAACTTAATTCCTTTATTAAAAGATGAGGATGTTGAATTAAGGGCTCAAGCCGCGAAGGTGTTAGGAGATGCTTTTTATGTACCGTCTGAAGATGCTTTAATTGCCTTATTAGCAACCGATGCGCCAAGAAGTCAGTTTTTTGCGGCTCAGGCATTAGGTAGAATCAAGTCAACTAAATCCATTCCAGGGTTAATTTCTTTATTGGAACGCAATCAAGATGCCGACCAATACATTCGCCATGCAGCCGTTTTAGCTCTTTCTAGAATAGGAAAGGAGGAAGCGATTGTCGCGATGCAAAACTCGGCGAATAAATCATTAAGATTAGCCTCTGTTTTAATTTTACGTCGTATGGCAAGTCCCAAAGTGGCTAAATCTCTTCAAGATTCAGACGAATTCATTGCCACAGAAGCT
>Ga0164295_10001356_pt1 | contig 20306 bp, 11 predicted proteins | sample GEODES006metaG_FD_111798 | JGI IMG/M metagenome (GOLD analysis project Ga0164295, IMG submission 111798) | Oligotrophic lake water microbial communities from Sparkling Lake, Wisconsin, USA - GEODES006 metaG | ecosystem: Environmental > Aquatic > Freshwater > Lake | place: USA: Sparkling Lake... | reverse complement strand
CAGGCGAGACACTTTTCCTGAAACAGGGGCCAGACGCGGCGGACAAACAGAGCTTCAGCGTCCTCAGCCTGAAGCGAGGTCGCAATGAGCAGTGTGAAGCAGAGGGCTTTGCCAATCATGCGCTGATTAACGCCGGGAGCAGGCCCAGCATTGCTTGCGACTGCCGTCGAATTCAGGCGATGCTCAGCGAACGCGGCTGCGTCTTGTCCACCGAGGCTGGCGACAAGGCCGGAAATGGCTGCCCGCTCTGCTTTACGGCGTCAGCTTCAACACATCGCTGAGCACTTCGGCATCCTTGAGCTGCGGAATCGCGGGGCTAGGCCAGCGGGCGCGGAAGGTGTCGAGAATGATCTGAGCAATGCGGGCCTGCGCGCTGGTGTTCGGATGGAAGCCATCGCCGCTGAAGGCATACTGCGGCCGGGCATTGGCATCGGCACCTTTGTTGATGGTCACGCCGCCGATGACGAAAGGCTGAGTGCTAATGAGCGCTTTGGTGAAATCATAGACGCCGCTGGAGAAGGCGACGCCACGGGTCTTGGCGAGCGACGCGAGTTGCTTGTTCAGGCTGTCGAGCGCGGCGGTGACACGGGCGGTTTTGACGCTGTTCGTGGGATAGGATTTCTGCACATCCGGCGAGCAGCCGAGATGCGGCACGGCGACGAGCACGATGGGAAGGCTGCTGCGCTGGGCGCGCACGAAGTCCACGGTCCAGATCAGGTTGTCGCGAATCTTGTTGATGTAGCTGGTGGCGCTGCTGCCGTTGTAAACCTTGCCATACCAATCATCGACGTCGTTACCACCCGCGAAGATCACCACGCGCTCGACCTGGCTCTTGAGCTGCGACTTGAGTTCGGACTGCCAGAGCTTGTGATAAAAGCTGCTGCTGGACAGGTAGCTACGGATTTCTGAAGTCGTCGCGCCAGGGAAGGCCCAGTTGTGCTTGTGGCCGGTGATGCGCACATCGTAGTAGGCGGAGAAGCTGCCCTGGTCGAACCACGCATTGCGCTCTTCGTGCAGGATCTCGATCCAGTTGCGCGAGTCCCAGGCATCGCGGTTCTGGGGGTAGAGAACGGGGAATTCGACCTCGTATTCCTTGGTCAACGAATCGCCGATGACCAAGCACTGCTGCGCGGCCTGGGCCGGGATCAGCGTCAACGCGGCGGCGATCAGAGTGTAGAAGAATGTTTTCATGCGGAAATATGCGGGGACGGCTCTGACGGCGCAACGGGAGTTTTGTTCGATGCACTCCCCGGCAAGATACGCGCCCGGCGGCCCGTTCAGGCCTGCCCTTCCATGAGATTCCTACCTTTCTTCTCTGCTCTGATGCTCGTTGCAGCATCGGCCTTTGCCGCCCCTCAAGATGACCAATACGTGCTGGGGCCGGACTCGCAGGTGAAGCCGGGAGTCCCGCAGGGCAAGGTCATCACGCGGCAGTGGACCGAAAGCAAAATCTACCCTGGCACGACACGTGACTGGGCGATCTACGTGCCTACGCAGTATGACAAAGCGAAGCCGGCGAACGTGATGGTCTTCCAGGACGGCATGGGCATGGTGAAGGCGGACGGCCAATACCGCGTGCCGGTGGTGTTCGACAACTTGATCGCCTCGGGCGAAATGCCGGTGACGATTGGAATCTTCATCAACCCCGGTTTTTTCCCCTCTGCCGATCCGAAGCAGAAGGGCCGCAGCAATCGTAGCTTCGAGTATGACTCGCTGGGCGATTTGTATGCCCGCTTCTTGCTCGAAGAAATCCTGCCGGAGGTGAGCAAGGAATACAACCTGACGACCGATCCCGAAGGCCGCGCCATCTGCGGCAACAGCAGCGGCGGCATCTGCGCCTTCACGGTGGCCTGGGAGCGGCCCGATGCCTTCCGCAAGGTGGTCAGCCACATCGGCAGCTTCACCAACATCCGGGGCGGCCATGTCTATCCGGCACTGGTGCGCAAGACGGCGAAGAAGCCGCTGCGAGTGTTCTTGCAAGACGGCAGCAATGATCTGGACAACCAATTCGGCAACTGGCCGCTGGCCAATCAAGACATGGCCGCGTCGCTCAAGTTCGCAGGCTACGACTACAAGTTCGTGCTCGGTGAGGGCACGCACAACGGCAAGCACGGCGCGTCCCTGTTCCCAGACACGATGCGCTGGCTGTGGCGGAAGTAGGCGCTTTTGGCGGAAGAGACGTAACCTTTCGAGCCGGATGCCGCTTACCGCAGGTGCGGTGATGTATGTTTCCGGCCGGATCACGGCTGAAAACAGGCAAAGTCGTCCCTTGGCCTGGGGCCGCTCAGGCGTTACTTTTCCCCCGCCATGATTTTCCTTCGTCTGCTGTTGCTTGCTGGTCTGGTCAGTCTGCCTGCTTTGGGCAGCACCTCACGCCTTGCGGTTGAGCATGAGGACAACGGACTGAATGTCGGCGATCATTTCGCCTCAGCCGTGGCCATCGACCAAGACCTGGCCGTGGCTGGGGTGCCGGACGATGATGTGAACTTGCTGGAGGATGCGGGGCATGTGGAAGTCTTCACGCAAGGCCTAGATGGGCGCTGGGGAGATGAGCCGGTCTTGATCTTCCCGCCCGAGAACCACAGCGGAGGACGCTTCGGTGCCAGCGTGCTGATCCAGAACGGCACACTACTGGTCGGCGAGCCTGGCACGGCCGGAGGAGGCACGGTCCATGTCTATGAGCAGGACAGCGAGTCGCAGTGGGTGCGGGTGGCCACGCTGAGCACGAATGAAACGACGCTGGGCGATGGCTTCGGCACCGCCCTGGCCATGGAGGGCAACACCATTTTCATCGGCGCGCCCTTCTCGACCGGCGGCGGAGCGGTTTACGTTTTTGTGCGCGATGTCGACTCCTGGACTCGCGATCAGAAGGTGGTCTCCAACGACATCGATGACGGCGACCACTTCGGCGCGGCCATCGCCATGCACAATGGTCTGCTGGCCGTGGGCGCTCCCGGTCGTGAGGATGAGTCCGGCACGCTGGTCAACAACGGGGCCGTGTATACTTTTTTGCTGGAGAGCGGCCTTTGGCTGCAGACCGAGATCGCCACCCCGCAGGTCAGTGATCAACGCAGCGAGGCACGCTTCGGCGCGGCGGTGTCGTTGCAAGATCAGAAACTGCTGGTCGGCGCGCCGAAGGAAGACCTTGCCCCCTACGAGTCGGACCACGGCGCGGCGTATGTGCTGGGCTACGATGGCTTCGACTGGCTGCAGGAGGCACGGCTGCAAATGCCCGATGCCTCAGACTGGCAGCCGGGCTCCTTCGGCACGACGGTGCGGCTGGATGGCAACCGACTGCTGGTCGGCGCGCCGAAGGTCACGTTCACCAACGGCCCTGCGGAAGCCGGAGCCGTGGTAGCCTTCACCTATGACCCGGTGGATGGCTGGCTGCCCGGGCATGTCTTCCAAGACGTGCCAGGCCGCAAAGAAGTCACCCTGGGCAGCGCGCTGGCGCTGGATGGCAGCGATCTGCTGCTGGGCGCACCGCATGACCGTCGACTGGGCAGCGCGCGGTTCTACCAATACAATGACGACCTGGATGAATGGTCCGAGGTGAACGCGATTTACCGCCCGACGGCGGACGGCGGGCCGGACAAGTATCTGGGCTACAGCGTGGCCGTCAGCCATGGGCTGACCGTCGCCGCCCAACCAAAGGATGTGACCTGGGGCCGCCAGCTCATTGGCAGCGTTTACGTGTATGATCACGGGCGCGGCTCGCTGGTGACCAAGCTGCTGCCGCCTGCCTGGGCGAAGATGCCCGGCGAGGACTACTTCGATGTGCTGCAAAATTACGGCACCGCCGTGGCCGCCGACCAGGACTTGATCGCGGTGACTTCCTCCGCTGGTGTTTTTGTCTATCGGGTCACCGGCGGGCCGACGGTCCAACTCGAGGCGCTGCTCGAAGTGCCCGCTAGCAGTTTTACCCCGCCCTTTTCCCCAGACCTGACCGTCGCCATCTCCGGCAGCACCATTCTGGTGGGGAATCCGTATGAAGTCTTCAATGACAAGGAACTGGGTGCCGTGCATGTCTTCGTCAAGGAAGGCAGTGCCTGGCGGCGGCAGGCTGTGCTGCGTGGCACTCAGGATCGCGGTGCCTTCGGCCTGGGCTTTGCGCTGGCGGGCGACACGGCCGTGATTGGCGCGCCTGCCTTGGCCCCGAGCAACGCCACCTTCAGCGCAGCGTATGTCTTCACCCGCTCTGGCACCACGTGGACCCAGCGCCGCCAATTGACCTCGCCCGTGGCGCAAGTCGATTACTTTGGTCAATTCATCGCGCTGGAAGGCCCCACGCTGGCCGTGAGCGTGCCCGGCAACGAAAACGGAGGCCGCATCCTGCTTTACGAAGGCGCGGGCTCGGCCTGGACACTGAAGCAGACGCTGACCGGAGATTTGCGCGACACGCATCTGGGCACCAGTCTGGCGCTGGACAGCGGGCGACTGCTGACCGGCTTGAACGGCCCGGGCTTCTTTTACGGCGGAGCGACCACCTTCAGTCAACGCGAGGGCTTATGGAAACGGCAGGAGAGTTTTTCCCCCGAGGTGGGCGATGCCACGGTCCAGGGCTTTGGTCAGTTTGCAGCGATCGACCAGGCCCTGATCACGCTGGGTTCACCGTATGAAAGCGCCCAGGCAGGTGCCGGAGCAGGTGCCCTGGCTTTGATCGACTCCCCAGGGACACTGGAGCTTTACGACGGTGCCACGGCCAGCGCCCCACGCATCGGCGGTGACGGAGCCGCCGTGGTGCGGCTGGACTCGGAGCCCGTCGGCTTGGTGCAGGGCGTGACCCTGCAGCGTCTGATCACGATTTACAATGCCAGCTCCTCAGTGATGGAGAACTTAGAGGTCAGCGTGGACGGCCCCAGCGCAGGAGACTTCGCGATCTCTCCCCCGCTACTGACAACCCTGCTGCCGGGTGAAAAGACCACGTTTCAACTGACCGTCATCCCCAGCCCCGGCAGCATCGAAGCAGACCTGCACGTGGGCGCTTACGGGCAGGCAACGATAGATGTCGCCCTGGAAGGCACCGTGCTGGCCACGCCCCAGGTGCTGGCTTTCGTTGAACAACCTCGTCCAGACACCTTGCTCAAAGCAGGCGGCACACTGCTGCTGCGTGCGCCGATCACCGCACCGCCGGGCACGCTGCGCTTCACCTGGAAAAAGAATGGAAGACCGGTGCCAGGCGCGGCTGACAGCGAGGAACTGCTGATCCCGCATGTCGTCCTCGCGGACGCGGGCGTTTACACGGTGGACGTGCAGTTCACCCCGGCGGGCGTGGGGGCGGGGGCATTGATGACGTCCGATCCTGCGAATGTCGTGGTCGTGGGCCAGGCTCCGGCAGGCGTTCGCTGGATGTCACGCGGCAGCGCGCTAAGCTTGACGCTGCCCATCGCGGGTCCCGGCTATCAAGTGGCCTGGCAGGGCTCCTTCGGCCCGCTTCAGGATGGGGCTCCTTTCAGCGGCACTCAGACGCCAACCATGCGCGTCAGCCGCCTGCGCGAGCAAGATTTTCAGGGCTACACGCCCGTGGTCTCACTGGGCAATGAGCCGCCGCTGTGGCAGGGCAGCGTGACCATCAATGAAGTGCTGCGCTCCGGCCCCACGTTCTTTTACAGCGATCTCGGCACCTGGATGGTAGGGCAAGCGGGCACCGTGGCGCTGAATCTGGACAGCCCGCCCTCGCCGGGCTTCACCTTCACCGCGACCGGTCTGCCTCCAGGTCTGAGGCTGAACTCCAGGACTGGCGTTCTCTCCGGCACGCCCACCAAAGAAGGCCTCTACCAAGTGCGGGTCGTCGTCAGCAACCGCTTTGGCCGGACGGCGCAAACGATTCCCGTGCAGGTGTATCCCTTCAACGGCGGCGACCAGATCGCGGGCGCTTACCAAGGCCTGCTCAACCGTGATCCCACGCTGAATGACAACCTGGGCGGCAGTGTGAAAATCAACCTCACCCGCAACGGCGTGTGCACGGGGCGCATCACCTTTGGCCCCATCATCACCAGCTTCGTCTGCCAGCTCGACCTCTACTACCAGGGCAAGGTCACGCTCCGTTCGCCGGACCGGCGCTGGGAGTATGATCTGCGTCTGGTGCTCGACACGTTTACCAACCGTTTCACAGGCACCATCACACACGATTACACGCGCTTCACCGCCACCGATTTTGTTGCCCAGCGCGCGGAGACCATCGAGCACCTCAGCGGCTACTACACCGGCCTGCTGACCCCGGTAGAGCCGCAGGCCACGGACGATACTTATCCGCAAGGCGCTGCCTTCAACACTGCGCGGGTGGGCGATGACGGCAGCGTGGTGCTGGCTGGCCGGCTGGCCGATGGCGCGGTGATCACTGCCAGCACCTTCTCCGGCTACTTCGGCGAAGCCCCGGTGCATGTGCTGCTCTACGGCGGCACCGGCTCCCTGCAAGGCACCCTGCTGATCCAGCGCACCACGGAGTTCTTCGAGAACGATTACAACCTTCTGCGCGGCACCTTTTCCTGGCTGAAGAAACCCAGCACCAGCGTCAAGGAAACAAGCTATGCCGCTGGCATTCCGTTGCATGATTTGAACGTGCTGAGCTTCCGCTACTTCCCGCCTGTGGAAGGCTCCATCGTGCTCGCGTTGGATCCGCAGGACGACAATGCGCAGATCACCTTCGAGGACGCAGGGGTCGAAGACTCCAACATGGTCCCGGACTCCATCCTCACCATCGATTCCAGCCATCAAGTCCTGCCTCCTGCCGTGAACGAAACCGCGCTGGCGCTGACGCTTGATCCGGCGACCGGCATCTTCACCGGTGCCTTCACCTTGAAAGACATTGATCCGCTGAGCCCGCTGAAGACGGTGTCGCGCAAGGCCAGCTTCACAGGTGTGCTCATCCCGCGCCTGGACGCTGGCTTTGGCAATTTTCAGCTTCCACAACTCCGCACCGTGCCCAACAAGCTGCCGCCCACGCTTTCCGGCAATCTGGTGCTGGAGCGGCCTAGGGTGGAGTGATGGGATTGGAGACCCGATGACGCCATTTGCCCCCGCGCGCATCCGCGCCTACAGGGAGCGCCCCGCATGGCCCAAACCACCCCCGCAGTCATCTCCGCCAAGGACCTGAACCTACAGTTCGGTCTTCAGCGCGTGTTCAACAACGCCACCATGGCCGTGCACGAGGGCGAGAAGCTTGGCCTCGTCGGACGCAATGGCTCGGGCAAGAGCAGCCTCATGCGCATCATCGTCGGCACGGAAAAGCCCGACAGCGGCACGGTGTCCCGGCGCAATGGCTTGATCGTGAGCCACCTCGCCCAGGAGTTTGTGCTCGATGAACAGGCGACGGTGCTGGAGAACGTGCGCAGCGGTGCCCAGGCCGTGCTCGACATGATCGCCCGCTTTGAGTCCGGCGAAGCGAAGGGGGATCAAGAGGCCGACCTGCTGCATCAAATCGAGCTGCACGACGGCTGGAATCTGGAGAACCGCATCGCTACCTTCATGAACGAGCTGGGCGCGCCCAAGGCCGACCGTCCCGTGCAAGGCCTGTCCGGTGGTGAGAAACGCCGCGTGGCGCTGGCACGCGCGCTGGTGGCGCAGCCCGATCTGCTGCTGCTCGACGAGCCCACCAACCACCTGGACGCCGAGTCCATCCTCTGGCTGGAGCATCACTTGCGCGATGACTTCAAAGGCGCCGCGCTCTTCGTCACGCACGACCGCTACTTCCTCGACCGCATCGCCACCCGCATCATTGAGATCGACGACTCACGCATCTACAGCCACGAGGGCAACTACACCGCGTATCTGGAAAGCAAGGCCCTGCGCGATAGCTACGAAGCCGGGGCCGAGCGCCGCCGCCAGTCTTACCTGCGGCACGAGCTGGAGTTCGTCCGCGCCGGTGTCAAAGCGCAGCGCAGCAAGGCCCGCACCCGGTTGGACGAGTTCGACCGTGTGTCGTCGCAGGACGCGCCGGAGGCCGAGCTGGTGATGGACTTGATCATCCCCCCTGCCCCGCCGCTGGCCAACACCATCATCGACACCACCGACCTCGGTGCCTGCGTCAACGACCGCTGGTTGTTCAGCCATCTCGACCTCAGCTTCGAAGCGGGCGACTGCGTCGGCATCATCGGGCGCAACGGCCTGGGCAAGACCACGCTGCTGCGAATGCTCATGGGCGAGCGAGCACCGGATGAAGGCAGCGTCACCATCGGCAAACGCACCATCTTTAACTACGTCGATCAGCAGCGCCTGCTGCTCGACCCGGAGAAGTCCGTCATGGAAGAAGTCGCGGGCAACTCCGACTTCGTCAGCTTTGGCGACGAGCAGCTGCACGTGCGCACCTACCTGCGGCGCTTCCTCTTCACCGATGAACGTGTGACCATGCGCGTGAAGGAACTCAGCGGCGGCGAGCAAAGCCGCGTGCTGCTCGCCAAGATCCTGCGGCGCGGCGGCAACTTCCTCATCCTCGACGAACCCACCAACGACCTGGACCTGCAGACCATGCGCGTGCTGGAGGAGGCCATCCTCGCCTACAACGGCTGCGTCCTCGTCGTCAGCCATGACCGCTACTTCCTTGACCGCGTGTGCGACCGCATCATCGCCTTTGAAGGCCACGGCCGCGTTCATCTGTGCGCCGGCAACTTCAGCTACTACCAGGAGAAACGCGCCGCGCAGGCCAGCACGGAAATGAAGGCCGTGGAAGCCCCCGTGGCGAAGAAACCCAAAGCCATCACCGAGAAGCCACGCAAGTTCTCCATGAAAGAGCAGCGCGAACTCGCCGAGCTGGAAACCCGCATCGCCACGCTGGAAAGCGAGATCAGCACCATGGAAGCCAACCTCAACGACTCGGATTTCATCGTGAAACTGGGCGCTGGCACCCAGGCCTACATCGACGACCTGGAAGCCAAACGCACCGCGCTGGAATCCACCTTCACCCGCTGGGCCGAGCTGGAGGAGATCAAGGCGGGGACGTGAGCCCAAGGAGCGGCGTGCTTCCAGCCGCCTTCGTTCATGCACCTACCCCGGCAAGCCAGGTCGTCGCACGAGCCAGAGGAAGCTTTGCTGAGACAAGTCGAAGGGCTCCTCAGCCTTGGGGAGACGCCTCCCTTGCCTCGACAACCCTTGCCCTGGCCAGTCGGAACGTTGGACTGGCAAGTTCATGCCCTGCTCTTGTGTGCCCGACAGTGGCCTAGAGGTGGCCTGTCGACCAGCTCTCCTGGCGCGGCCGTCCCCAAGCTAGAGCAAGAGCTGGTGAATCTAGGGCAGGAGCCATCCACCCTTCGCCAGGAGCAATCCAAGCCAGGGAAGCACTTTTCCGAGACAGACCCGCGAGCCCACTTGCAAGTCCAACGCCTACACTGGCAAGTGGAAGAGCTAAACTTGCCAGCGAAACGGTTTCCCAGGCCTGTCCAGGAGCTTTCTGACCCTGGGAAAGCATTTTCTGCGGTTTCCATCACGCCCCTGTTGAGGAGGCGTAAATCGCTTTAGCTAGGTCATCAGCCTGAATGATGTTAAGCATTTAAACCCTGATAAATCAAGGTGGAGCAGGTAGAGGCTCAGAAATCAAGATCATTCTCCTAGTTCTTGGGCGATACCTTGAAGCCACGGCGTTCATAGGAGTCATAGGCAGTCTGGCGAAGATTATTATTGATTCATTTTATATATTTAATTAAATTAACCATAATCATCAAAATCGGATGATGGCCTATGATGACTTCCACTCATGTCCTTCTACCGACGGTTCTACGGGCCTTTCCTTGGCCACAGACCGGCGGTCTTGCCTCCGCAGCAGACGGGGGCAGGGGCAGTGCCGCACCGAGTGGTGCGGGCTCTGTCGGCAGGGCTGGGAACAGTTCTTCCTGGGCGGTTAGCGGACCTCATCAACCCATGAACCCAGACAACAATGAAAATCGCATCCTCACACAAGCCACAGGCCCACGTCGCAACTTCCCGTCATGGGAACGGCAATGGCAACGGCCATCGCCTGACCTCTACTCCGACACCGCACTATGACAGTGGCGCTCGGTTCGACAGCGGCATCCACTATGCCGACCCCACCGTGCCCGTCGATGACGGGGCCAAGGCCAAGCTGGACCTCAGCAGCCGGAACGATGACAACCTGCTGCAGTTCGCCCAGGACCACATCGCCGACATGACGGGGAATGCCAGCTATCCCACCCCCACGCCCACAGCCCTTGCCTTCCAGGCTATTGTGGACGCCTATGCCAGCGCCCTGACCACGGCGAACAACGCCAAGAACGCAGCCAAGCAGGCCACGTCGGTGAAAAACGCGGCCCGTGCCGAGTTGGAGTCTGCCTTCAACCTACGGCGGAACTACGTGCAGATCGCCAGCAACGGGAATGAAGCCGTCATCCTCAGCTCAGGCCTGGCAGTGCAGGCCACCCGCACGCCCAAGGGGCAACTGCCGCCACCGCTGGGCCTCAGCGTGGATCTGAACGGCACCGTCGGTGTCATGAAGGCCACCTGGGTGGCTGACCCTCGCAGCGCGGGTTACCTGCTGCGCTGGAGCAAGGACACGCCAGAGCGCACTTGGTCGCAGGTCCGCTGTAGCAAGGCGCTGTTCACCTTCACCGGCATGGAGGTCGGCCAGAACTACGTCTTCCAAGTCGCCGCCGCTGGCGGAGCCAATGGCCAGAGCTACTGGTCGCCCGAAGTCTTCCGCACCGCTGCGTAGCACCGCGCCGCCCAGCCAGAGCACGGGGCGCGCCCCACAAACCGCCGCCCCGTGCTTCTGCCCTCTGCCCTCTGCCCTCTGCCCTCTGCCCTCTGCCCTCTGCCCTCTGCCCTCCAGCCTCCAGCATCCAAATGAAACTCACCCATCCCCACCCTTCTCCCAAGCACGCCCCACGCTGCCAAACCCGTGCCGCCGTCACCGCCTACAATCCCGCCCTGCCCGTGAACGGCTCCCTGATCATCGCCAGCGAGCTGCGTGATCAGTTCCAAGGCCTGGCCGCCATGATCGAGGCCGTGCCCGCCGGACCACCCGGCCCCGAAGGCCCCGCCGGCCCCCAGGGCAACCCTGGCGAGGTCACCCTCAGCGACATGATCACCTCCATCGACCAAGCCCTGCAATCCACCAGCGCCAACAGCAACACCGTCAGCCCGCTCGGCATTGCCATCTCCGACCCGCCTACTCAGGGCGAGGTTCAAAACATTCTGAGCACCCTCAACGACCTCATTTATGCGCTGCGGCGCAATTAGACCGAGATTGAGTCCATGGCTTCTTTGGTTAGTCGAGCCGAAAATAATGCCAACATTTGTGACAGAACATTTTCGTGCAGACGAAAATTGATAGCTTGCTATGAAGCGAGATCAGTTGATATAACTTAAGACTTAAGATCGAGTTTTTGACCTGTCAGGATTAATCAAAACCCATTCATTTCATGAGTTACCTTCGATCCTTTTTTACACTAACCATTGCCGCATCGCTGGTGCTTATTTTGGCTTCAGCCAATGATGGGCTGCCACTGACTCTGCCTGTGGTCAATTCCGCTTTGGACGCAGACGGGGACAATGCATCAGATGCCGAAGAAACCACTGCGGGCACGGATGTCTATCGCATCGACACGGACCTGGATGGCCTCAGTGATGGTGACGAGTTGCATCTGACGGGCACGAATCCCTTGGCCGCTGACTCTGACGGTGATGGCGAGGCGGATGGCTTGCAATGGTGGTCATCGCATGTGCCACCAACCCTAGCTGCCGTCGCTGCTCAGGTGGTGGCTCCTGGGCCGAGTGGGCTTGACTCGGATGGCGATCAAATTTCCGACAATGTCGAAGGGTTCTACGGCCTGAATCCAGGTCTCGCTGTGGATGCCCTGGGTGATCTGGACGGTAATGGCCAGTCCAATGCGGATCAATTCCTGGCAGGTGTGCCTTTGACGCAGGGGCTGTCCAGTTTTGATCGCGATGGTGATGGTATGACGGATGTCTTCGAAGTCGTCCATGGGTTCAATCCCAATGCTGCCGCTGACGCCGTGCTAGACGCTGACAACGACGGGGTGCTGAATGTCGAGGAAGGCTGGCTCAATTTGTCGCCCACCAATGCCGACACCTTGAGCACGGGTGGCCATGGTGACTGGGGCCGCTTGGTTGCGTCTTACAGCAACGATCCGGTGGACGTGGCCGCGCTGGCGGCTTCCTGGCCTTATTTCCACAGACAGGCATCCGGGGATTGGGATAATGATGGCCTGCCCGATGCTTGGGAGCACATCTACGGCTCATGGCGTTACACCGCAGGTCAGAACTTGCGTCATCCAGACGCTGCACTGGATGTGGATGCAGACGAATTGCCCAGCCTCTGGGAATACCGACTGACGCTCAATCCCCTGAGCGCCGATAGCGACGGCGATGGCATCCTTGACGGTGATGAAGACGCCGATGGCGATGGCCTGACCAACAAGCAGGAAATTGCGCTCGGGACTTCGCCATTGGACATGGACACCGACCAAGATGGCTACCATGACGGCCTGGAGCACGCGCATGGCTTTAATGCGGTCGATGCCTCGTCCACACCTGAGGGGGTGGAAGGCGTAAGTCTGATCATTTACACGCCCTTGGAGAATGGGCCTGAGACCGTAGATGCAGAACCGGCACCTTCGATCTGAGCAAAATCATCCTGAGACTTCAAAATCATCCTTCACGCTTATGCTGTCTTCCTTGTCCCGATTCGTCCGCCGGTCACCCCTCATGGCCATCTGTTGGCTGCTGGCCTGTGGTAAAGTCGACGCAATAGACGATCCAGGGTTTACTTACTGGACGATCGTCGGCTATTTGCACGATCAAGAAAAATCGAACGAATGTGAGAAAAAGGGCTCCATGGCCATCTATTACATCGAGGCATCCACAGGCTTGGTCTTCCATGTTGAGCCAATCCCGGATACAGAGATGGAGGAAGACCTCTGCATAGGCACGAAGGGGGACGCGCCCTGTAGCGACGAAGTCGAAGGTGCTGCGGGAAGTCCTTCTTTCCGAGGTGCCGCTGGCTGCCCTACTTGCACGGGCGGGAATCCACAGAGCCCTGAAGGCACGCCCGGCCAGCAGATTTCGTTCGGAGCCAATTCCTATGGGCAGCCTCTTGGTGAAGTTCAGTTCAAGCCTGACGTGTTTGGCTCTGGTCCCCTGCTGCTAGATTGTGTCTCGCCCTATTATGAAGACACGTTGATGGCCGACGAGGTCACGATCTTGCAAATGTATGACGAACTCGGAGGCGTGGTGGGCCGCCAGTATGTCGCGCCGCAGGTGATTATTCAGGTCACCCTTTCAGGGAGCGGGGGATTATCCACTCTGGTTTACGCGCGTGGTGACGCGGTCGAGGACATTGAGTTGCTACCGCCCGACACCCTGCTGTCGTTTGATTCGTCCGCAGTTCCCATCACGGTGATGGACACATTGCGTGTCGATGCCGAGGACAAGATTGTAGTGTCGGGCAGCTACCTGGGGAAAGCCTTCTCCAGTGTATACACGCTCGAGGCTGCGCCAAACAGCGGCACGATTGTTGAACGTTTGGAGAACGGCAAAAAGTATGTCACCACCACGACTTATGTGCCAGACGTCAGCGACCTGGATGGCCAGTTGATCGTGGAAACGAAGGATGTTTACTACTGGCGCAGCGCCACTCTGCAAGAGCCTATTGGTGACTATGAACTGGAAAGCAGCGTCACGCGCACCTTCCGCACTTTGCTGGATGGCAAGGAGCGTTTGATCAGCGAGGATGTGGCTCTCGCCTCTTTTGACCCCGATACCCTGGCTCCAATCACCGTGCCGGGGCTCACCACCTTCACCTACGAGGAGGTGCTTTACATTCAGGGCAGCTCCGTTAGCAAGTCCTTCGGACGCCTGCTGTCCCGAACCAATCCCGACGGCAGCTGGGTGCGCTATGAATATGACGCTGAGGGCAACTTGATGCGCACTTACAAACCGTGGCTGAGTGCGCCCGCCACTGCCGCCCAGGCCACGGTCACAAACTGCCACCTGGTGGAAACACTTTATTCCGACCCCGCTGAGCCTTACTTGGGCGGTGTCACCACTACTCGCATCCTCGGGGTTCAGGTGGCGCAGGAAACGGTGGTTCGTTCGCGTGACACCGTGACCTTGCAAGACACGGAGACACGCCAGATCTGGCATCCTGCGGGTTACGCCCCAGGCGTGTCCGGTCCGGTCATCACCCAAGAGACGCGGGTTTATCAGCGTGATGAATACGATGGTTTCCACCTGCTCAGCCATCAGCGTGAGGATGGCGTCAAAGCCATCTATCAAAGCATCGCCGGAGCGCCAAATTTGAACAGCCTGGGGTTCGGCGCGGACACAGCGGCCGTCGCCGGCTATCTTAGCGCGGCCAATTTGCAGAACCTCTCGGCGGACTATGAAATCAGTCCGCTGACCTCCACCGGCTCCACCGTCGCCGGGCGCACGAAAAAGGTGGTCCAGATTTCCGATGAAACAGGGCGGACCCTTGGCCGCTTCATCTGGGTGGCCACCTCGTCAGGGGCGGCAGGCTTTTCCGGCAGCACGGTGACCTATCAATTGGTGGATGGAGAGTTCCATCAGGATGATTTCATTGCAGGCGAGGGCTACAGTTCATACTCCACCTCCGTCTATGCGCTGGATGGTTCGCTGATTCAGCTATCCAATCAGGAATATTATTCAGACGGCTCCTGGGCGGATAGCTCCCGAGGCACTCTGGAGGCTTTGAAGTATGTGGTTTACCGCTCTGATGGAAGCGTGGACTTTACCTCCGAATACCAGCCTGGCGGGTGGGACAAAACAGTGTCGATCATAACCTTCCCCTTCTATCTGAACGGCAGTCCCGTTCCTTTGGCAAAGATGACGGAGAACCGCGAGTCCTCAAGCTCTGCCAAGGTGACGGCTGCGGCAGAGGACATGCTCGGACAGACCATCTGGCAGAAGGACGTGATCGGCCGGGAGACGTATTACTTGAGGTCTGGCACCACCCTGACCGAGGTGCGCCCTGGCAATGTGAGGGTCATCACTCAGCGCCACTTGGATGGCAGTCTGGCCTCCATCAGTGGCAATGGGTCCATGCCCGAAAGTCACACCTATGAAGTCAATGCTGATGGCACGATCAGTGAAACGGTCCAGAGCGGCCAGATCGGGGCCGGTCATTTCTGGACCCGGACGATCCGTGACTACGCGGGCAATGTGCTGGCGACCCAGCAGCCCAAGCCACCCACCAATCCAGAGGATAGTATCGAAGTAAGCAGTGCCCCAATAGAGTCTGTGACCCTTTGGCGAGACTCATCCTGGCGCACAGTCATGACCACCAGCCCGGTAGAACAGACGCTAACGGTTTATGATGCATTGGGTGAGGTGCTGAAACAAGGCATTGATGTGGATGCGAATGGCGTGCTAAGCCTGACTTCCTCGGATGTCTTTACGGATTACAGTGCCGGCATTCCTGCAAGTGGCATTCAGCAGATCACTGAGAATGGCGTCACGGCTTGGTGGGAGGTGAAAAGCCAGCTAAGCCCTGTAACCCAGAATGTTACCCCTGCCGTGACTGCGATTTCGTCCCAGAGGAAGCAGCTGGGCACCGCAGTTCCCTTGATGGTGACCATTGCACCCGATGGAACAAGAACGGACGAGGAGACGATCCTGGATGGGGTGGGATATTACACCGTCCTTACCACCGTCAAACGCCCTGGGGCTGTCAAAGGCGAGGTCACCGGGCGAGGCTACAGTCATGGTGGTGTGTTCGATGAAAGCCTGCCCGGCTTGACGGCATCCATACAGCATGGTTTTTCTGAAGGCCAAGTTTCAAGTATTGAGGACCCACGTCGGCCCATTCAGTTCTTTGAGTATAACGCCATCGGCCAGCTGGCAAAGATGACGGAGTTGGGCGGGTCTGATGCCACGGGCATTCTGCCAGATCGCCAGACCCTCTACCGCTACTACCCGGCGACCCACGCAAACGCAGGCAAGCTCAAAGAAGTGGTCCACCCAGACGGCAAAAAGGAGACCTACGTCTATGACTTGCTCGGGCGTGTCACGGCTATCAACCCGCTCACTTTCAATGCATCTGGCACCGTGCTGAACCGCGATGAAATGGCAAACTACCCGGTAAGCTATACCTACAATGCGCATGGCCAGAAGGAGACCATGACTGTCTGGCGGAATGAAGCAGGGGCTAGCACCCCTGAGGTGACCACATGGAGTTATTGGTTTGGAGGCGGTCCGTTGGCACAAAAATTGTGGTCATTAAATGAGAACTTTTCTCTCGCTGAAATGTATTACTATCACTCCGCTAACCAGTTAGCCTCGCGCTACAAAGGCGCAGTGACGACTCAATACACTTACGACGGGGCTGGTCGATTGACGGGCAAAACCTACTCCGATGGCACGCCATCCGTTTCCATCAGTTACGACCGGGTCGGGCGTCAAACCTCGGTGACAGATGGCTCTGGCACACGCACGATAGCTTACAATGGCCTCAGCCGGGAGTGGAGTAGCATTGATTACGGTGGTGGCCCACTGCATGGAACCGGGCTAAGGCACACCTTTGATGCTCAAGGGCGCCCGCTTACCCTTGGAGTCACTCGAAAAAAGACATCCACCACCTGGGATCCACGCACCCTGGCTACTTATACTTATGGGGAGGACACCACGCAGCTAGCCAGCGTCCAGTTCGGGTCTCACACCGCGCACTATCAGGCCTACGACAGTGACGGCAATGGCCAGAACGACGCCTTTGAAACCCTTGGCACACTGCCAGCCGAGATTCTCTACAAGGTCGCCCAGAGCACCTCGGTCACCCGCACCAGCCTCAAAGGCACGCGTCTGTCGGTGAACGTCGACGGCAGCAATACTCTCCAGTATATTCCCAAGCAACTCCTGTGGCAGCGAGGCACCACCTATTCCGGTGGGGTGGACTTGTTCACCGATGTGATCAAGCATGACTACCGCCATGACCTCCGCGGACGCCGCACCAGCGACGTGCAGTTGGACGGAACCGTCTGGGCACATGAATACAATAGCCGTGGCGAAGTGGTTGGAGCCGCAAGATCGGACAACTTGGCTGGGAACCCAGGGCCAGGCCGTCGTTTTGGTTACGCCTACGACGACATCGGCAACCGCACGGCAGCGGTAGAAAACACCTTTGACAATGGCGACCCCAACCTGCCAGCTATTGACTACGACAAGACCACCTACACCACGAACAAAAGCAACGCCTATGAGGTCCTATCGCACTCTGATCCGTCCAAATACTGGGTGCTGGGCCGAACCAGCACCGGCACAGGGACTCTGCTGGTGAAGCACACCAAAACTGGCACCACCACCCCGGTGGTCACTGCGCCGGTCGACCGCTACGGCGTGGGAGACAAGGACTTTGCTGCCGAGATAGCTTACGGAGTGACCACTGCGGCAGCCTATCGGAATGTCAAAGTCACCGTTGGCTCCACGACCACCACCTGGGGCGACCTTTACATGCCACCCAAGCAGGAAGAGCACGGTATCAACTTGTTAACGGGCAATCTCTCCGGTGATTCCCGCTGGATTTATGATTGGGACGCCGAGAACCGTCTCATCAGCATGGAAACCACGACCACAGCCATCACCGCAGGGGTGCCGAAGCAAAGGCTGGAGTTCACGTATGACAACCTGAACCGGCGCGTGCGGAAGGTGCGCAAGGGTTGGGTGAGCAATGCCTGGGTGGTGCAGGCGGACCTGCGGTTCCTCTACGACGGGTGGAACTTGGTGGCGGAGCTGGAGCCGGTGGTGGTCACCAGCGCCACCAGCCTGCCCGCCTATGTGCGCACCTACACCTGGGGCAAAGATGTGACGGGCACCGAGCAGGGAGCCGGGGGCGTGGGTGGGCTGCTCTTCGTGGGCCGCTACACCAAGGACACGGGCACGAACGTGCTAGCCACCACGCTGGCCCCGATGTATGATGGCAACAGCAACATCGAAGGCTACGTGAAACTGCTCGTCCCCACCGCCAGCACCAGCGCCGCCTCGGTGGAGGCGTTCAAGCTGGAGTATGACCCGTTCGGTCGCGAGCTGATGATCGCCGCCACCAGCCCCGAAACGCAAGCGACGCTGCCGCCCTTCCGGTTCAGCACCCAATACACGGACAGCGAGACGGACTTGGTCTATTACATCAACCGCTACTACTCGCCGGAGTTGGGACGGTGGATTTCACGGGACCCGATTGAGGAACGCGGCGGCCTGAACCTGTATGGGATGGTGGGGAATGATCCGGTAAATCGCTGGGATTATTTGGGCCTACAGATTTCCACAAGCAGCTCATCATCAGGACCTACCACCGAAGCTCAATGCCGTGACTATTGTAACAATGGCTATAGATGCCAGCGCTTCAGTGGCGCTGCTTTGGATAGAGTTGAATTTCGATTATTAAACTCACAAAATGATTTGTTATTTCTTCCGGCTGGACCTGGAATAAGAATAATTATAACATGCAACAAGCGTTTTTTTTGCAAATGCAAATGTAAAGGCCAAGAGTCTATTCCCGCATCATTCCCCGGATTCTATTTTCCACATATGGATGGAATACCAAATTCTGGCGGTTCAGGTGTTTGGCTTAATCCCAATGAGTGGAGAGCTTTTTCACCAGAAGTTAAAGATGAGTGGTGGAAGCCAGCAACTGGCGAGCGAATTCACGCAGATTCAGGTGCGGAAGATAAAGCGAGAATACATCCAGAATCTATTGCTCATTACGATTACAAAGACAGAGCTGGGGTTTGGTGGAGAGTCTATCCACCAGACGGCTGTGCTTTCAGAAAATAGTTCTTCATTCATCTTATGAATAAAATATGGAAACCGATTTTTTTAGACACTAGGGGATACGATTTCCTAATTGCTTCACTGGCATTAAGAGCCGACCTCCTATCGAAAAGATTTCTCAATGGTTTTGTCAGAGGCGTCATTCCGACTGATTCACCCCGCTTCTACATCTCAGGTGAACCCACTTTGGGTGACTTTGATGCTATGACTGTTGCCTTAAACCGCTCTGGCGAAGATGATCAGTGCTACGAGTCGCTTCAACGATCACTTCAAGATATTCATCCCCGAACATTTCCATTGCATTTGTATTGGACTCAATTTCTACGAACTCTCGGCGATGAAGTAACGTCGTGCATTGACGATATTCTTTGTGAGATAGAGGGATCACTCTATTTTCACGCTAGCATTTCTACTTTCGACTGGCAGACGGAGCTAGAGTTCAAAAGAGTAGTTGTGGAAGGACGCTTTCCCGATCGTCAAATTGGTTTTTTATTCGATTCCGAGTTCAACACAAAAGTATCATTGGATTTATGGCTTGAGTCATCACTGCTCGCAATAATGGCATCTGCTTATGATGGTCAATTTATCATCGTATCACCAAGGATTTCGGGAAAATGGAGTTCGGTAGATTTTAGGAACAGAGGAATTCGGAAAAGTTAGCCGAGGAAAAGGGTCAGGTGAGAATGGCACTGACTTAAGCCCTTAGGCAGCTTTGGATTTGTGTTTTTGGAGGGCGGGTTGGAGGCGCATTTCGGCACGAGGTCGGTTGAGGAGTTGATAGGAATCGCGTCGTCGTTTCAGCGCTCTGGGTTCGTAGCGATCCGGGCGGCAGGGCACCACGTCTTGGGCGATGTTTTCCAGCAAGGTGGCGTAGCGTTGATTCGACAGCTCCACTTGGCTGCCTCCCCTTTCAAGGCTGGGGCTGCGGCTTGACACCGATCACCGCCTGCACCCGCGCCCAAAAGTTCTCCGCGTAGCGGCGCTGCGTGGCGTCGTCACTGGCGATGAAGCAAAAAAGGGGCGTGTGAATCATCGTGCAAAGTTGAAGGAAATGGACGCTCAAGCTCCGCGCCATGAGTCACTCAACTAGGCAATGCGATTCATCCGCCCCTTTTCCACGGAGAAGTCAAGGCTGCGAGCGCATAAGCTCCTGTGCATACTGAATGCGCGGCTGCTGACTGGAAGATGAAGTCTGAGCCAGTTTGGCGAGCACGGTTTCGGCTTGTTGGCGGTTGCCACTGCCAGCGATGGCGACAGAGAGCAGCGCGCGAAGGTCATTGTCCTCCGTGCTCACGAGCAGATCGTGCAATCTGGCCGTCAGATCGGGATCGTTGCTCTGGCGTGCAGCCCAGTGGTGCAGGGTATCCGCGATGTCATCAAAAGAGGCGGTTTGCTGCCGAGCCATGTCCAGCAAGGCGGAGGCAGTGACCGTGCCTGGCGTGGTTTCTAGCCGCGCCAGAGCTTCTTGCACCATTTGCGGATCTCCATTCTGCTGACCATAGGCAGCGGTGGCAGCGAGGAACCACGGGTTGTTCACCGTCTCTATAGTGGAGCGCAGT
>Ga0164295_10001355_pt1 | contig 20306 bp, 18 predicted proteins | sample GEODES006metaG_FD_111798 | JGI IMG/M metagenome (GOLD analysis project Ga0164295, IMG submission 111798) | Oligotrophic lake water microbial communities from Sparkling Lake, Wisconsin, USA - GEODES006 metaG | ecosystem: Environmental > Aquatic > Freshwater > Lake | place: USA: Sparkling Lake... | reverse complement strand
CGCAACGCGAGCAAGCGAAGCCTGTCCAAGAAGGCGGCATCGAACAGGTCATCGCGAGTGAGGTCGGGCATCAGAAAGTGGAGATGTCGAGAAGTGAGAAGTGGAGAAGTCTAAGAATTGGCGAACCATTCAGACTCAGGTGGCTCTTCTTGAATGGTGTTGCTGTAATCCGTTTTGGGAGAGTTTGGGCAGAATAGGTCAGCACGATCAATCATTCGCGAAATGCTTCCTGCGATGGCTTCCCAGCGATCACGCATATCTTTTGCCCATGCAGGATCCACATACGCGCAGTCTTCCGCGTCATCGATCCAGCTTTGCACTTCATTGGCTTCGCCGAGAGCTTCGACCAGCTTGTGCGCGAATGAATCACGGTAACGACGTCGCCCCCAGGCTTCACCAATGAGTGCTTTGGTGGCTCTTGATGCGCGACGAACCTGATCCGTGAGCGAGTATCGTTCCTCTTTCGGAAACTTCTTGGTCATTTGGAATATGTCGGCACATGCCTGTCGAGCAGTCATGTAAACGCGCAGTTCCCGAAACGATCTCACGATATTCATAAGAGCTTCTCACTTCTCGACATCTCCACTTCTCACATCGCCGCTTGCGCCGGTGTCTTCACCTGCACCAGCAGCTTGTCGATCACGTCATCAATCTTCACCTGCTGGGCTTCGCCTTCGAAATTGAGGATGATGCGGTGCCTGAGCGCGACCTTGGCGATGCGGATGATGTCATCGGTGGAGACGTTGGTGGCGCCGCGCACGGCGGCCCAGATGCGGGCACCGCGGATGAGGGATTGCAGGCCGCGCGGGCTGCTGCCGTAGGCGACGTAGCGCTTCACTTCAGGGATGGCATCGGGCTGCTCAGGGTGCGTGGCGAGCACGAGACGCGCGGCATAGATCGCGACGGGATCGGGCACGGGGATCTCGGCCAGCGTTTGCTGGAAAGCGATCAAGTCCTTGCCATGAAGGATGCTGGTCAGCTTCGGTTCGGCGAAGCCGGTGGTGCGCTTGCTGATCTCGACCAAGGAATCAAGGTCAGGGAAGGGGACGCGAATCTTGAACATGAAGCGATCCAGCTGCGCCTCGGGCAGGGGATAGGTGCCTTCCATTTCCATCGGGTTCTGCGTGGCGAGCACGAAGAAGGGCTTGGGCAGGACATGCCGCTCGCCGCCGGTGGTGACGGCGTGCTCTTGCATCACTTCCAGCAGCGCGGCTTGAGTCTTGGGCGTGGCGCGATTGATCTCATCGACGAGCAAGAGGTTCTTGAAGACCGGGCCTTTCTCAAAGAACAGCACGCGACGGCCATGCTCGTTCTCATTGACGATGTGCGTGCCGAGAATGTCCGCAGGCATCAGGTCCGGGGTGCATTGCACGCGGCCAGGTTCCAGGCCGATCACTTGCGAAAGCGTGCGCACCAGGAAGGTCTTGCCCAGGCCGGGGACGCCTTCCAGCAACACGTGGCCGCTGGAGAAGATGGCGATGAGGGTCTCGGTGAGCAGGTCGTCATAGCCGACGATGGCCTTCTGCATTTCGGTCTTCAGTTGGCCGAAGAGATCGCGGAACTTGGAGAGATCGGACATGGGAACGTAGAGTGACGATTGTGGAACGCTTGTCTTGGAGAGATTCACGCAGAACGCAGGGTGATCTCCGTGATCTCTGGTCGACAGGCGAAGCGAGCATCCGGCCCCAGCGTGCCGAGGCCGCGATTCACATACAGTTGCAACCTGCCGAGGCTGAACAGGCCCTTTGCATACTTTTTGCCCCAGTTCGGCAGGAGCAGCGGAATGCCAAAGGGCAGGCACACCTGGCCGCCGTGCGTGTGACCGGAGAGTTGCAGTTGGTTCATCGGGGCCTGGCTCAGGAAGTCGGCAAAGTCGGGCTCATGCACCAGGGTGATGCCAGGCGAATTCGAAGGTTGGCCCTTGGTGGCGGTTGTGATGTTGGGTCGTCCTGCCCAGGCGGATTCCAGGCCAGCGATCCAGAGGGATTCGTTCTGCCGGGTCAAGCCCATGCCTTGATTGACGAGATAGTGAAAGCCGAAGCTGCGGAAGGTGCGGGCGATGCGCTCAGGTTGCGTCCACGCATCGTGATTGCCATGGCAGGCGAAGACGCCGGATTCCGCCTTCAATTCGCGCAAGGGTTCCGCCAGGGATTCAAAAGTGTTCGCGTCGCTGGACACGAAGTCCCCCGTCATCGCGATCATCCCGGGCTTGAGTGCGTTGATTGTTTGCACCGCCTGTCGCACCTGATCCACATGCAGATGCGGTTCCAGATGCAGGTCACTGATATGGACGATGCGAAAGCCATCCCACGCGCTGCCGAGGCCGCGCAGAGGAACGTCGAGCTTCACCACCTCGAACCAATGACGTTCAACGAAGCGACCGTAACCGAAAGCGGCGAAGGGTGAAGCAAGCGCGGTCAGGCAGGCTTTCTTGAGCAGGGCGCGGCGGTTGATCATGGAGTGGGTGCTGAGAACAGCAGAACCCTAAGGCCTCGCCACGTCCTGGCAATCCACGAACGATGAAATCCCGGTGATGGGCTTGTGAAGGCACAGGTTCGTAGTTCGAGATTTAGCTCGCCAGAAGAGGAACGAGCTAGAGCTCGAACTACGAACTCAGATTTACAGGCCTACTTCCCCGCCATCACCTTCTCCACGCCTGTGACGATCTCGCGGATGCGAAAGGCGAGGCCGTCGGTCTTGCAGACGCTCTGGATGTGCGGCAGCGCATACGCGGCGCGCAGCAGCATGGCGAGCTGACCGTAACCGTAGACGCCGTAGTCGTTGATCTCGGCGACGATGACGTGCTTGTAGCGGTTGAAGATCGTGTCCAGCCCGGCGGGCATGGGGTGCAGGTGGCGCATGTCGATGCAGGCGGCCTTGTGGCCTTCCGCACGCAGGCGGTCCACGCTCTCGCGGATCGGGCCGGTGGTGCTGCCCCAGCCGACGAGCAGCACGCCTTCGGCATCGCCGTGCACCTCCGGCAGCGGCAGGGCCTTGCTCAGCTTGACCAGCTTATCGCGGCGCTTGTTGGTCATGGCGGTGTGCATCTTAGGGCTGCCGCTGGGGTGCCCCATCTCGTCATGCTCCAGACCGGTGACGATGGGATACTTGCCGTCGGCAATCTTCGCGCCGGGAGGGGCGTGGCGGGTGATCTGGTCCAGCGGGTAAGGCTTAAAACCAGCCGGGCGGGTGCTGATGTCCAGCTCGGGCTCGATCCAGTGCTTCTCCAGATCAGGCTCTTCAAAGGCTTCGATGCGGCTGCTGATGGCCTGGTCGCTCAGAATGATGACCGGGCAGGAGTATTCGCGGGCGAGACGGCAGGCTTCGATGCCGGTGTAGAAGCAGTTCTCCACATTGTCCGGGGCGAGCACGATGCGCGGGGCGTCGCCATGGCTGCCGTAGATGGCCTGCAGCAGATCGCTCTGCTCCATGCTCGTGGGCAGGCCGGTGGACGGACCGCCGCGCTGCACATTGACGACGATGAGCGGCAGCTCCGCCATGCTGGCGTAGCTGAGGGCTTCCATCTTCAGCGACAAGCCCGGGCCGCTGGAGCCAGTGAGACTGAGATGCCCGGCATAGGCCGCGCCGATGGCCATGGACACAGCGGCGAGTTCGTCTTCGGCCTGCACATATATGCCGCCATACTTCGGCAGCTCAGTGCGCATCATTTCCATGATGGGTGACCAGGGCGTGATGGGGTAGGCCGAGCCGTAACGCACACCGCCCGCCAGGAGGCCGAGGGTCAGCATGGTGTTGCCATCGGAGCTGATGCGATGGCCGTTCTTGGCTTCGCCAGGGGCAAAGGCAAACTTCTCCAGGTCGCCCACTTCATGCGCATAGCCAGCGTCGAAGGCCAGCATGGCATTGCGTAGCACGCTCTCGTCCTTCTTGCCGAACTGGCGGCTGAGGATGGCCACGATCTTTTCACGGTCCAGGTTGAAAGCCGCGCTGAGCAGGCCGAGCACGAAGATGTTCTTGCCGCGATCGCGAGCACTGCCGCCGGTGGCCTCGATGGTGGCTTGGGTGAAAGGCACGCCCACATGGATGATGCCACGCTCATGCTTCAGCTCGCTGACCTCGCCGCTGTCGTAGATGACGATGCCGTTGTTCCGCAGCGAGGACAGATGGCCGTCGTAGCTGTGCTGGTAGAAGGCCACGAGCACATCAGCTTCGTCACCGGCGCTCAAGACTTCGCCCGAGCCCAAATGCACCTGGAAGATGGAGGGGCCGCCGCTGATCGTGGAGGGAATGGTCATGTAGGTCATGACTTCCTGCGCGGTGCGGCCCGCGAGACGGGCGAGGATGCCGCCGATGGATTGAATGCCGTCTTGCGAATTGCCGGCGAGACGGATGACGGCGTTGCGGAGCGTGGTGGCGGTGGACATGAAGAGGGAATGAAAGGTGGAGTGGTCGAGAAGTTGAGAAGTGAACAGTTATGAATGGAGGGGCAGTGAGCAGATGTAGTTTCGTATCGACGTCTTCACTTCTCTACTTCTCCACCGCTCACAAAACTAGTGCCTCAGCCCACGGCCATCGTAGCCGTCGGCATAGCCTTCCTGGAAGTAGCTTTCGTAGCCGCGGCCAAAGCGTTCATAGGCGCGGCGGTGATCGCGGGGGTAGCCATAAGAACGGTCCTTGGCTCCGACGTCATAGCCGTTGCGATACTCGTCGCGCAGATGCGGCAGATAGTCGCTGCTGGGCGGAGGAGGCGTGGGTGTAGGTGGATAGTAGCCGCCGTTGCCAGGAGCTGGCAGAGGAGCGGGACCAGGCCCTGGCACGGGCGGCACATAGCCACCACCGGGCGGATACATCTGGCCATCAGGGCCGACGCAGGCCGTGAGCAAGAGCGCAAGCAGTAGAAATGGGGTGAATTTCATGAGCAGTGGATTCCAGCCCGAATCAACGAGAGCGTCAAGCCTGGAATCGTGGGCGATGCGCGCTGTTTTTTTGCACATGCGGTCAGTCGGGGGCCTGCCAGGCAGCCGTCATCTTGGCTTCGAGTTGTTTCACTAGATCTGGGTGCTGGTCAGCCACATTGTTTTGCTCGGCGATGTCTTGATCCAGGTTGAACAACTGCACCTCCAGCGGCTTGGGCTTTGCTTTGTTCTTGGCCTTGTCGCGCCCGGCACCGGTGTTCAGGTGGATCAGCTTCCACGGCCATTGTAGCACGGCGCGCTTGCCGCCTTGCTCATCGAAGTTCCAATACAGATGGTCGTGCGCGGATTGCTTGCCTTCGCCCGTGAGGGTGGGGACGAACGAGAGGCCATCCGTTTTAGCCTTCAACGCAGCGCCGCTCAGTTCGGCCACCGTGGGCAGCAAATCTTGGAAGCCACTGACGTGCTCGCTGACCGTTCCGGCTTTGATCTTCGCGGGCCAGCGTGCGAGTAGCGGCACGCGGATGCCGCCATCCGTGAGGCTGCGCTTGATGCCGGTGTAGGGGCCGTTGCTGTTGAAGAAGTCACTGTCGTGGCCGCCCTCGGCGTGCGCGCCGTTGTCGCTGGAGAAAAGGATGAGCGTGTTCTTATCCAGGCCTTCCTGTTCGAGCGTGGCCATCATTGCCCCGACCTGATCGTCGATGAAGCGCATGGCCTCGGCGAAGCCCTTCTCCACATCAGGCCAGTCCTTGCTGGCGAAGTCGCCGTAGCCAGGGGTTTCCATCCCATGGCCCAGCGGCGAGTTCTTCTTCGCCTCGTTGTTCGCGTGCGGCAGGTTGAAGGCATAGTAAACGAAGAAGGGCTTCTGCTTGGCCTCGGGAGAAACAAGGAAGCTTTGCACGCTTTCCGCGATCAAGCCGGGAGCCCATTCCTTGCGGCCGTCCTTGGTGGCCACGCCGGTGTCCTCGTGCGAGGGATTGCCGGTGCCCGAGATGGTTTCATTGGGCAAGGAGAAGCGCTTGCCGTCTGCGATCAGGAAGGTGGGGTAGAAGTTGTGCGCGTGGCTGGTATCCACATAGCCGTAGAACCGGTCGAAGCCCTTGCGCTGGGGATCGTCCTCCGGCAGCGGCTTGCCGAGCCCATATTTGCCGAAGCATGCGGTGGTGTAGCCCGCTTGCTTCAGCAGTTTCGGCACGGTCATATCCTCGTCAGGAATCGTCCACAAGCCATTGCCACGCACGCGGCAGTGCCCGGTGTGCAGCCCTGTCATCAGCACGCAGCGGGAGGGTGCGCAGACGGTGCTGCCCGCGTAGTGGCGGGCGAATTTCATGCCTTCCGCCGCCAGCCGGTTGATGCTCGGCGTCTTCAGCTTCGTCTGTCCGTAGCAGCCCAGATCGCCAATGCCCAGATCGTCGGCGAGAATGTAAATGATGTTGGGTCGTTCCGCCGCGAAAACAGCAGTGGTGCAGAGCAGGAGGAGACAGGTAATAAAAAAGCGCATGGCCCGCATTAAACAGCGGACCATGCGCGAATGTTTCCAAGCACTGATCAGGGCATCGGGCCAACGCTGGGGAAGCTGATGAGATCTCCGTTCAGGTAGAAGCCGCCGCTGCTGGGCTCCGCCTTGCCCAGGTAATTGAAGCCCTTGACGCCACCGAACACGGCATTGTCCTGGCTGCCGCTGACTCGCATGAGACTGCCCACGCTGTTGCCAAAGAAAATGCCGAGGCCGTCATCGATATCGGTGTTTAGCAAGTTGTCGTCGATGCGGGCATCATGGCTGCCGATGCCGCTGTGACTGAAGCTCACACCGGTCAGCACCTCGCTCGTTTCATTGTGGTAGAAATCGACATCCAGGCTGCCGCCCGAGCGCGACTCGAAATTGAACCCCTCCTGGGCAAATTCGATGAAGTTGTTGTAGACGTCGGCCACGGTCTTGGAGCCGTTTTTTTGCACTCCGATGAACACGCCCAAGCCGGTGTCAAACCCTTCATTGCTTTGGATCAGGGTATAGGCATCTGGATGGCGTTCATTGATGTTCCGAATCCCAATGTAGGTGAAGTGGATGTTGTTGTTGAGGATCTCAGACTCAGGAACGTCGAGAATGTCGATGCCGACCTCGTTGTTGCTGTCGCCCAAGTCGATGTGGAAACCGCGGACCTCCAGGAAGTTAATCTCCACCGCCTCGGCCAGAAACTCAGCAATGATGCCGCCTTCGAGATTGGGTTGCTCGCCCACGCCGCCGAAGGTCTTGCCGCCAAGCGCCTGGAACCCACCACCCACGCCGCTGCCTATCAACCGAACCGAGGTGCCGATCTCGACATCTTCCTCATAAAAGTCATCGTCGATGGCCTGCACATAGACCGTCCAGAGGGGCGCGGAGGAATCTAAGGTCGGGTTCTGAGCGGTCGCAAAGTCAACGCCTTCCTGAATGGTGCCATAAGGGTTCTCCGCCGTGCCGTCGGCAGGGTTGGGGTTGGCTGCCTCGGCGTCGGCATCCACAAAGATAACGCGATCGCGAATGATGATGCGGCCCGGCACCTGCCGCACTGCCACGGCCTTCACCGCGCGCTTTTGCTTCACCTCACGCTTCTGCTCCACCTTGTTGCCGACTTTGATCGCCGCGTTCTGTCGATGCACCGGCTCGGCCAGGCGTTCGATCAAGTGGCGGCGGCGCGGCTTGAAGGCGTCCTTCCAAGTCTTGTCGAGCGGGATCTCAAACCGCACGCCCAGCATCCAGTCCGAGCCGATGAAGCGCTCGTCCTCATACCACATCGCGCTCAGCGCGACCGCTGGCACAGGGCGCACCTCAATGCCCGCCTTGAAGCCCTCGACTTCGCCCGTCAGGCCTGTCTGCGGACCCAGCGGCGCATTGGCAAAAGCGAAGTAGCCGCCCAACAGCTTCACGTCCATCCACTGATCGACCCAAGGAATCAGCAGCGCGGCCTCCAGATCCCAGCCTTGCATGCCCTCTTCAAAGATGTCGGTGATGCGCTTCACCGTCGTCGTCGTCGTGACTTGTCGTGCGGAGGTGCCCGCGCTGACTGTCACATCCTGATACACGCTGTTGCCCACGGCGAAGGGGTCGCCATAAGCGCTGACCTGGGGCGAGCCAAAGGTCTGCGTCACCGTTTGTTTGAAGGTCTGCGATTCGGTGTAGCGCTTGGCCAGCTTTCGATCCGTGAGCGGCAGGTAGTAGTTCCCGCGCACCTCGAAGTAGCGTGAGCCCGCCTCCAGCCCCACGCCGAGCTGCCAGAAGCGGTTGTCGAACTGCGTGTCCAGCATGTCCAGAAAGACATTGCCGCCGAGGTAAAGGCCTTCATCGCGCCAGCCTGCGAGCGCAGGTTCGCTCAGCTTGCTCAGCGGCTGGTCATTGAACAGGTGGCGGAAGCTCAGGCCCAGGCTCGCCACCACCTCGCCCTGCTCGCCCCAGGACGTGTAGGGCTCCAGCATCAGGTAGCTGCCCCCGAGCGTGCCATCCGTGGCCAGCGTGCTCCAGAGCGGTGCAGTCAGGAAGAAATTCCCATCCGTGTAGTCCTCGCTGGTCTTCACCCCACCGCCGACCAGCGGGCGGCTCCACGCATCAATGGGTGTGGCGAGCGCGGCAGGATTTTTGTCGGTCGGCTCACCGGCCGTCAGGCTGGCAGCGAAGGCAAGGAGCAGAAGGAAGGAATGGCGCATGAGAGGTTCAATCACTGTTAATCGGCGTGCACAAGCCAGGGTTATGCTTTCGCTCCCACTTTGGAGCCAGCGGTGCATGTGACGAGATTGCAGAATCCCGCCTTTCGCTTTGACCGCGTTCATCCAGGCGCTTAGGCTCGCTTTGATGAACCCACGCTTCCTCACCGTCATGGCCGCTCTCGCGGCCGCCCCTCTCATGTCCTCAGCCCAAGACGCCGCCAAACCTGCTGCTGCTCCTGCTGCCACCGCTCCTGCGGGCGATCCCATGGCCTCCGTGCCGCTCGACAAGGTTTCCTACTTCATCGGCCGCAACATCGGCGGTAACATGGGTAGCCAGGGTTTCAAGCCCGACTACGACGCGCTGAAGCAGGGCCTGCAGGACGCGGTGGAGAAGAAGGACTCGAAGTATCCTGAAGCCGAACTGCGCGCCGCCATGGAGAAATTCCAAGTGGCCATGCAAGAGATGGAAAAAATCCGTCAGGCTGAATCCGCCAAGAAGAGCGAGGCCTTCCTGACCGAAAACGGCAAGAAGCAGGGCGTGACCACCACCGCCTCCGGCCTTCAGTATGAAGTGCTCAAGGCCGCCGAAGGTCCGAAGCCTGCCGCCACCGACACGGTGAAGGTTCACTACAAAGGCACGCTGGTGAACGGTGACGAGTTCGACAGCAGCTACAGCCGCAACGAGCCCGCCGAGTTCCCCCTCAATGGCGTTATCCCCGGCTGGACCGAAGGCGTGCAGCTCATGAGCAAGGGCAGCAAGTTCAAGTTCGTCATCCCCGGCAAGCTCGCCTATGGCGAAAATGGCAGCCCACCCAAGATCGGCCCGAACGAGACCCTCGTCTTTGAAGTCGAGCTGCTCGAAATCAAGGGTAAGTAAGCGACACTAGCCGAGTCTGATTGACCAAGCCGTCCGCAGCAATGCGGACGGCTTTTTGTTTTCAGGGGACGCCGTTGCCTGCCACATCCTTCAGCCCACTGCCGGAGATGCGGTTGCCTTCGATCAACTGCTTGCCGCCATTGACGATGATGCCGTTCTTGCCGCTGCCGACGATGTCGTTGTCTGTGATGGTGTTGTTCGCCGTGCCTTGACTGATTTGGATGCCATTCGCTGCCATGTTGAGGAAGCTGTTGCCGGTGATCTGATTGCCTTCGTTGAGTCCTGGCTGCTTGCACCAGCGCCAGAGATTGATCCCAGTGCCGCAGTGCATGAACTCATTGGCGCTAACTACGCAGTTGCTCGCGTCATTCAATTCCACGGCTACGAGGCAGCGCGCTGCATGGTTGTGGCGCACGGTCGTTTTGATGGTGAAGTGGTCCAGGTCGATGGCTTCGTCCGTGCAGTCCATGATGACATTGCCCTCGATCTTGCCGCCCTCGGCCGCGTAGAAGGCGACGCCGCGTCCGTGGCAGTGCTGGATGATGCAGCGCGAGACGATCACGTCCTTAACCAGTTGTTTCGGCCCGCCTTCATAAGTGTAGTCGCCGCTGGCAAAGACCCCGCACAACTGCGCATGGCCGCGCACGGGCGGGTCGCTTTCCACCCTTCCGCCATCGAGCGTTAGTTTCTCAATGCCGATAAAGTCGCTGCTGCCGCGCACCTCGATCAAGTTCGGGGCGTGTGGATCACGAATGAGCGTGCCTGCGGGCGCAGCGAATTTCAGCGGCTCGTGCAAGATCAAGGTCAGGCCTCCAATGGCCTTCAGCTTGGCCAAATGATATGGCTTCGGCTTCTGGGTGAAGCAGTCGATCTCGCCCTCGGCTTCGATTTGCAGCAGCATGTCCGCGTGCAGGTTTTGCAGGCGCTTGCAGACGATGCGTGTGCTGCCAGCAGGTGCCGCTTCACTCACCTCAGCATACGCCAGCGGTGGCAGCTTCAAAATGCAGCGCTCGGCATCCAGCCCGATCAGCCGCAGCTTCTTCGCATCCTGAATGACCAACCCCTTGGTGATCATGTGCGTGCCAGGTGGGATGACCACCTCGCCGCCACCAGCCTTGATCGCGTCGTTGATGTAGCCCTGGATTTCCTGCTCGGTCAGCGCATGGATGGCGGTGCTGATGCCGAAGGTCAAGGCGAGCAGGGGAAGCAACTTCATGAGGCGATAGGAAACGTGGCACCGGAGGCATATCTGGCGTTGCGACGCGCACAAGCAGCGGCAACATCCGACCACGCCCATGGCCTCTCTCGACTACCCCGCACCGATCCAGCGTCTCATCGTGCAGTTGAAGGGCCTCCCCGGCATCGGCCCGCGCAGTGCGGAGCGCATGGCGCTGTGGCTGCTGCAAGGCGGGCGCAGCAAGGCGGGGCTGCTGGCCTCGGCGCTGCACGCGCTGGAGAAGGACGTGGAGATGTGTGACGATTGCGGCTTCTTCAGCCAGAGCGGCAGCGATTGCTTGCTGTGCAGCAATGAGAAGCGCCAGCAGCACGTCGTCTGCGTGGTCGAGCAGGCGGCAGATGTGCTGCGGCTGGAGCGCTCGCGTGCCTTCACGGGGCAATACCACGTGCTCGGTGGCAAGCTCTCGCCGCTGGACAATGTGACGCCCGAGGATCTGCGTCTTGAATCGCTGCTGCGGCGTGTGACGACCCTGCCTGCGACGGAGGTCATCCTCGCTCTCGGCTCCGATGTCGAAGGCGAAGCGACGGCGAACTACATCGCCGACATGCTGCGCAGCACAGGCATCATCATCTCACGCCTCGCGCAGGGAATGCCCTCCGGCGGTGGCTTGGATCATGTCGATGAACTGACCCTGCACCACGCGCTGAGCGGACGGCGGACGATGTGATCCACCTCGTCGCCTACACCAGAGCGATCACCTTCGTGGCCAGCTCATGGAAGGCCTTGCTGGCGGCGCTCTTGTCGGGCGACTCCAGGGCAATGGGGTGGCCCTCGTCACCAGCCTCGCGCACCGTCATCTCGATAGGAATCTGTGCGAGCAGCGGCACGCCCAGGCGCTTGGCCTCTCGCTCGCCGCCGCCTTGGCCGAAGATCGGGTAGGCCTTGCCGTTGTCGGGGCAGAGGAAAAAGCTCATGTTCTCCACCAGGCCGAGGATGGGCACGTTGACCTTGCCGAACATGGTCGAGGCCTTTCTCGCATCAATCAGCGCGACCTCTTGCGGCGTGGTCACGATCACTGCGCCATCGACGGCGACGGTTTGCACGATGGTGAGCTGGATGTCGCCCGTGCCCGGGGGCAGGTCGAGCACCAGGTAGTCCAGATTGTCCCAGGCACACTGCCGCAGGAACTGCTGCACGTAGCGTGTGGCGATAGGGCCGCGCACGATCACCGCTGATTCGTCATCCACCAGGAAGCCCATGCTCATCAGCTGCAAGTCATAGCGCTGGATCGGGATGATCTGCTGCTCGTCATTCGCCAGCGGGCGCTCGTCCGTTCCGAACATGTGGGCGATGCTCGGCCCATACAAATCGCAGTCGCATAGGCCCACCCGCGCACCGGTCTTGGCCAGGGCCACGGCTAGATTGCTCGCCACCGTGCTCTTGCCCACGCCGCCCTTGCCCGAGGCCACGGCGATGATCTTCTTCACGCCAGGGATGCTGGACTTGCCCACGGTGCTGGCTTGGCCTGCGGCCTGCGGCGGGTCCTTGATGTCGAAGTTCAACCGCACCTCGCCAATGCCGGGAAGGCTTTTCAGCGCGGCGGTCGCGTCCGCATGAAGCTGGCGGGGAATGTTCGCATCCCGTGTGGCCAGAGAGATGTCCACGATCACATCCTTGCCGCTGACCTGTATGCCTTTGACCAGACCAAAGGAAATGATGTCGCGGCTGAAGCCGGGGTAGCGGACAGTGCCGAGTTTTTCGCGAACGAGGGAATCAGTGATCATGGGCGGAGGAAAAGGCGTGCAGTGTGTAGGGGATTACGCTTTTGCCAAGGGGATGAGTTTCGTGAACACGAAACAACTGCGGGCTTTGCCTTATCCAACCCTTCAGCGGAAGGAAGTCGAGACCGAGCGCGTTCAATGCGACTCATGCACACATGTTTCCTCCTTGCCATCCTGGTTTTGGCCAACACCGCCACCTTCGCCGCTGATCTGCCGAAGATTCCCCACAAGTCCATCGCGGAGAAAAAGGAACTGCTGTTCTCCGATTATTTTGAAGGCGCGGAGCGCGACAAGCGCTGGCACCGCGTGGTGGACACGTTTACCTTTGAGGGCGGCCTGCTGAAAGGCACGCAAACGCGGGTGCAAGACATGCCGTCCAAAGATGGCAAGTCCATCATCAAGGCGCACGCGGCGGTCTATGGTCTGGAATTACCGACGAAGGACAGTGTGGTGGAGTGCAAGATCCGCTTCGATGGTGCGACGATGATCGACGTGGAATTCGACGACCGGAACTACACCGCCGCGCACTATGGCCATCTGTGCCGCGCGCAGGTGAGGCCCAATGGCGTGACGATCATGGATGAGCGCGAGGGCAGCCAGAATCTTGTCATCAAAGCGCTGCGTGAGGACCCGGCCAAAAGGGACGAGGTGGCCAAGCTGATGAAGGGCAAGAGCGCGACCTTTCCAGCCAAGTTTGAAACCGGCAAATGGTATGACCTAGTGGTCGAAACCGTGGGCGACGAGATGCGTGTCACGGTGGATGGCAAGCCTGCGGGCTTCCTCAAATCTCCTGGCATCGGCCACGTGACGAAGAGCAAGATCGAGTTCGGCGTGGCCGGGCAGAGTGGTTGCTTTGATGATGTGAAGGTGTGGAACGCCGTCGCGGCGAAGTGAGGCATTTTTGATGGAGCCAGGGGTTGCGGGCAGGAGTGCCCGCGCTCCTGTGCGGGCATGACACAGAACACTTCTCAAACGACGTGGGCGGCGGTGCTCGGTGCCCTGGCGGTGATCCTCGGCGCGTTCGGCGCGCACGGGTTGAAGGCGACGCTGGAACTGCACCAAACGGCGGCGATTTGGCAGACGGCGGCGCACTATCACCTGGTGCATGCGGCGGTGCTGCTGGTGCTGGGCTTGGCGGGGTTTAGCACGTGGGGCTGGCGCTTGATGGCCATGGGGGTGCTGATCTTTTCCGGCACGCTCTATGTGCTCTCGGTTACGGGCATCAAGTGGCTGGGCGCGATTACACCGATTGGCGGCCTGTGCTTGATCGCGGGATGGCTGCTGGTGGTGGCGAGGAAGTAATAAGTGATTGGTGATTAGTTGTTCGGCAAAAGCATGAAATCGCATCCTGCTCTATCGGTTGTTTCCCCAGCTGGAGATTTGATCCGATCAGGGAAGAAGATTCTTGAAATTCGCCAGTGGAGCCCTGACTCGATTCCTTTGCGCGATCTCGTGATTGTTCAGAACAAGATAAGATTGAGTAGTGATGGCGTCACGGATGATCCCGACGGTGAAGCCATAGCAATAGTCGACATTGAGTCAGTAAAGGAATGGCATGAAAGTGAGATGGATGAAGCTTGCGCATCATATTGGGAACCCGGCTGGAAGGCCTGGCGAATGAGCAATGTGCGTCCATTGTTTCTGGAGGGACGATTGCCTGCCCGATTAAGAATCTACTCGGTTGATTTACCAGACGATAAGCACGGTGTGCCGAATAAAACGGATGAAGGCAACGGCTCGAATGGAATCTGTCGTGTGCGAGGGCTTCGCTGACGGGTCTCTGACTAACGATGCGAATCGTGAATACGGTAGTGCATCAGGTCCGGCCTCATAGAGGCCAGCTACATATTCACTTCGCCACGCCCTGATACCCTTGCCCGCGCGAGCAATGCTCGTGCAGATGATTGAAGACCTCGTGCGCGCGGATCATGCCGGAGCGCGGGAGGTGCGGTAGGTCGCCAATGAGGACGGGCCAGTCCTGGGTGTCTTCGGGCACGCGGCCATGGCTGCCGCGCACCAGCATGGCATCCAGCGGGATGACATCCATTAACATGCGAAAGCCTAACAGCTTCTTGGCGAGCTTGAGCCCAACCTTGAGCTTGGGGAACTTGATCGCGGGATCGAGGAAGAGTTCCACGGGATCGTAGCCGCACTTGCGGTGGATGTCCACGCAGCGGGCGTAGTCGGGCGCTTTCTTGTCGTTGAGCCAGTAGTAATACGTGAACCAGGAGCGCGCGTCGGCGACGGCGATGAGGTCGCCGCTGCGGCTGTGCTCCAGGCCACTGAAGAACTTTTCCTGCTTGGCCATGACCTGGCCGACTCCAGGGGTGGCTTGCAGCAGCGCGCGCACGTCATGCATCAAGGTGGAGTCCTGCACATACACGTGCGCCACCTGATGGTCGGCGATGGCGAAGACCTTGCTGCCACCCAGGTCGATGGATTCGCGGCCGAGTTCGTCCTTGATGCTGATCCAGCCTTTCTCGCGGAAGATGCGGTTCAGGTGCACAGGGCGGTCCACGTCGGTGATGCCGTATTCGGAGAGCAGGACGACCTTGATGTTGCGCTGCTCGTAGAAGCGGATGAGGTCGCCGACGACATCGTCGATGTCCTTCAAGTCCTGCTGGATGGCGGGCATGTCCAGGCCGCAGCGCTGGAGGTTGTAGTCTAGATGCGGCAGGTAAACGAGGCTGAGGCTGGGCCAGTGTTTCTCCTCCACCCACTTGGCGGATTGCGCGATCCAGAGGGTGGACTTGATGTCCGCAGCCGGGCCCCAGAAGCTGGGGAAGGGGAAGGGGCCAAGGTCTTTCTTGATGCGCTCCCTCATGCCCATCGGCTGGGTGTGCACGTCGAAGACCTTACGTCCATCAGCCGGGTAAAGCGGGCGCGGAGTGATCGCGAAGTCCGCGCTGGAGTGCATGTTATACCACCAGAAGAGCTTGGCGCAGGTGAACTGCGGGTCGATGCGGCGCAGGCTTTCCCAGAGCTTCTCGCCGCTGACGAGGTGGTTGCTCTGCTTCCAGAAACGGTGCTCGTCATACTCGCGGTCATACCAACCGTTGGCCACGGCACCGTGGTCGCGCGGCAGCTTGCCCGTCAGGTAAGTGGATTGCGCGGTGCAGGTGACGGCCGGCACGACGGGTTCCACCTTGGCCAGCTTGCCGCGCTCCAGGAAGGCGCGGATCTTCGGCGTGTCATTGCCGATGAGGCGGGTGGTCAGGCCGACGACGTTGAGGACTGCGGTGCGCTGCATGGGGGGAAAGGAGTCATTAGTTACTGGTCATCAGCCATTGGTCAATGACCGCACGTCCGCTCGCTGGCATTGACTCGCCGCCACTTCTTGAGAGGCACCACAACCAACAACTAGTGGCCAATGACGATTGACTCCCCTCACTGCACCCAGCCGAACATGAGCACGACCACGTAGCTTGCTTTGCACACATAGTGCAGCGCCTGGTCCTGGTTGAAGTTGGTTTTGCCGTCGCACTTCACCAAGTCGATAAACCAGTGCAGGATGAATTCCGCGACGGCGAAGATCCAGGCCTGCTTCAGATCCCCGAGAATGAGCCAGACGGTGCCGGCGTGCACCAGGCAGTGCGCGGTGAGCACATGCAGCCACATGCTGCTGGGGCGGCCGGTGTCGGTGTCCTTGGGAACCAAGTGCCGGTTCTTGTTCGTGGCCATGAACTCGCTCTGCCAAGCGAAGTCCGCGAAAGCATGGCCGATGGCAAGGGCGAAAAAAACGATAAGGCCGTCAGCCCAGGACAGCGGCAGGAGCTTCAGAGAGTCGAGCATGAGCAAGGTAATTCAGCAGGGCTGGCAAAACGCGCAACACAAAAACCTCGTCCCCGACGGGGAGACGAGGGCCTGCCGAGGCAGCGGGTCACATGCTGTAGAAGCGGGCGACCTTCTCATTCACGTCACGCAGACGGCGTGCGAGCGTGCGGCCCACGCCGATCAGCAGATGGGCAGCGGGCAGGGGATAAACGTTGATGAAGTCCTCCAGCGCTTCCGTGGTGATGCGCCAGACTTGCGAGAATTCGACGGCGGTGACGGTGGCGCTGGCCTTGTGCGGATCGAGGAGGTTGATTTCGCCGATGGTTTCGCCGCGCACGATCTTGCCCAGCAGCACCGGGTGACCGGCGCGCATGGTGGTAGCGTGCAGGGTGCCGTCGACGACCACGTAGAGGCAGTTCTGGTCCAGGCCTTCCTCGATCAGATGCTTGTCTTTTTCGACGGGCAGGAATTCACCGTAGCCGCTGAGGATGCGGCGGTCGTCGTCGCCCAAAGGTTGCAGGAGGCCGAGTGGTGGAAGTTCGGGGGTTGTAAGGGAGGAACTCATGGTAGGTGGGGTGTCGGAGTTGATTTACACGATAATGCCAAACCTTGGCAAGAAAGGAGTGCGGCTTGTGACGGAATCTTTGAAGGGCATTGGCGGGCCTTCCTACTGGCTGAAATCTAGCCCTGCAGACCCTGCGATTGATTTCTGGAAGTCCATATTTTTGCTGGATTTTACGGTGGGCATCGGCACAATCGCCAGCCTCCCGAGCCAAACCACAACCCGAATCCAGACCATCACCATGTCCGACACTAGCTGCTGCCAACCGAAATGCTGCAATGAGTGGGCCTTCGCCCATCTGATCCTCCGCCTGTGGGTGGGAATGCGTCTGCTGTTTGCCGGTCTCGACAAGATGCGCCAGAAGGGCGGCGACGGCTTTGGCTTCGAGTGGATCGAGAAGAGCATGCAGCCGATCGTGGACAATTTTGTCGGCAACCCCTACCTGCCCGGTTTCATGCTGAAGCCCTACGCCGTGGTGCTGCCTTACGCGCTGCTGATCAGCGGTCTGCTGGTGACGCTGGGCCTGTTCACCCGCTGGAGCCTGCTGGCTGGCGGCTTGACCTTCATCTCCCTCGCCTTTGGCTTGATGGCGCTGCCGGACGACGACCAGGCCGTCTATCGCGGCATTGAGGTGGCTCTGACTGCTTTCGCCCTGATCACGGCGGCCCACAACAGCCTGTCGGTCGATGCGCTGATCTTCCGCAAGAAGAGCGCCGCTTGATTGTCTGCTTCGTAAACCTCCTGTGCAACCCGCAGGGCAACCCCACATGTCTTCCATCATGAACGAAGCTTCCTCCGTTTCTTCCACCCCGGCGACCGGCCTGAGCCATTTCATGGACCGGCGCAACTTCCTGCGCACCAGCGTGTTAACCGGCACCGGTGTGTATCTGGCCACCAGCAAGACCGCGACCGCGCAGGCCACCGCCACCGACAAGGTGCTGAAAGTGGCGCTCGTCGGCTGCGGCGCCCAGGGCGAGCGCTTGCTGCTCAGCTCCAAGGACATCCCCGGCATCCAGTTCGTCGCCGCGTGCGATATCTGGCCCTTCAAGCGCGTGCAGATCGCCCGCCGCATCAAGTATGCCTACGGTGCCTGCAACGAATACACCGACATTGAGGAGATGCTGGCCAAGGAGAAGGACCTGGACTGTGTGCTGATCGCCACGCCTGACTTCCTCCACGCGCCCTTCACCCGTCTCGCCCTGCAAGCGGGCAAGATGGTGTATTGCGAGAAGATGATGACCAACACCATCGAAGCCGCGCGCGACATGGTGAAGGCCCAGCGCGAGACCGGTGGTATCCTGCAAATCGGCCACCAGCGCCACAGCAATCCGCGCTACCACAACGTGCGTGACAACATCCTCAACGGCAGCAAGCTGCTGGGCCGGGTGACGCACCTGTATGGCCAGTGGAACCGCGGCGTGTCCGCCAGCGCCCCGCTCACCGTCTCCAAGAGCACCGAGCTGGATGCCGCCACGCTGACCAAGTATGGCTTCAACAACATGGAGGAGTTCCTCAACTGGCGCTACTTTGCCAAGTATGGCGGTGGTCCGATCTCCGACCTCGGCGCGCACCAGATCGACATGTTCAGCTGGTTCTTCAGCCAGAAAGGCAAGGCGCTGACCACGCCGGTGTCTGTCATGGCCACCGGTGGCGTCGATTACTACGATGGCAAGGAAGGCCGCCCGCACTTCGAGCTGCCGGACAACGTCATGGCCATGTATGAATACGCCAGCCCGGAAGGCACACGCCGCGCTTATTACCAAGTGCTGACGACCACCGGATCGCAGGGTTACTTTGAGAAACTCATGGGCGTCGAAGGCACCGTGCTGATCTCGGAAAGCCCCACTTACAACTCCATCTACAAGGAGCCCAACGCCACGCAGAAGTGGGACCCACTGGCTGAAACCAATCCTCCGGTGCTTGCCCGCTCGGCCTCCGCCGTGCACCACAAGTTCTGGGAAAAGCCCAAGCCCTGGACCCGCCCGAAGGCCTGGCTGGATGTCAAAGGCAAAGATGCCCGCGAATCCAAGGCGCTCGAAGCCTGGGAACTCGGTGTCACCCTGACCAAGCTGCCGCATCAGCCGCATTTGGAAAACTTCTTCGAGTGCGCTCGCAAGAAGGACCCGAGCGGCCTGAACTGCCCGGTGGAAGATGCCTTCCGCTCCTGCGTGACCGTGCTGAAGTGCTACGAGTCCATCAAGTCCGGCCAGAAGTATGTCTTCACGCCCGAAGACTTCACGGTCTAATCCGCAACCCTTCCCCATCATGAAACAAACCAAGACCCTGATCCTCGGTGCCGGCCTCGTGGCCGCCGCCCTCACGCTCAGCTCCTGCGGCAAGTCCGACAGCAGCAGCACGGCCTCCACCACGAGCGCCGCTCCCGCCGCGCCTGCCGGTGACCTGGAAGAAATCAAGCCAACCTATCCGAAGCCCGCCTTCCAAGGCACGCCAGTGCCTCCCGGCGATGTGCCCAACCTCGAAGCCCCCGTGGGTGAAGACAAGGTGCAGAAAACCTTCATGGCGCCCAAGGGCACCACGAACCTGGCCCTCAACAAGAAGGTTACCAGCTCTGATGTTGCGATCGTGATCCCTAGCCCGGATGGCTTGAAGCTCATCACGGATGGTGACGCCACCAGCGACGACGGCTGCTTTGTCGAGCTGGCTCCCGGCCCGCAGTGGGTGCAGATCGACCTGGAAGCCGAAGCCACGATCCACAAGATCCTGGCCTGGCACTTCCACAAGCAGGCGGTCATCGTCAAGGGTGTGGTTGTTCAGGTCTCCAACGACCCTGAGTTCAAGACCGGCGTGACCACCCTCTACAACTCCGACCTCGAGAACGCTTGCGGCCAGGGCGTGGGCCCCGACAAGGCCTGGGTGCAGACCAACCACGGTCGCTTCTTCGACGGCAAGGCAACCAAGGGCCGCTATGTCCGTCTCTGGTCCAACGGCAGCACCTACGACGACTTCAACCGCTACATCGAAGTCTCGGTTTACGCGACGAAGTAAGTCGGCGCTGAATCGCTGAAAAATCAGAGCCGCTGCTGGTCACCCAGTAGCGGCTTTTTTCATGCTCAAGCAGCACGGCAAGAGAAGCCGTCATGCTTTTTGTCAGCGGCGGCGGCGGAAGCCCAGAATCAGTCCAGCCAGGCTGGCTAGCAAAAAGCTTCCCGGCTCCGGCACCACCTGCAGGAAGTTGTTGAAGGTCCAGGAGGCGACGTTCTCGCCCAGGTTCTGGCCGTCGACATTGTCGAACGAGTAGTGAATCCCACCGTAGATGCGGCTCATGCCGGCCTCGTCCGCCGCTTCGCTGAAGCTGTTGAAGGTGCGGTAGCTGTCCGCGCCGCTGAGGAAGGGCGATTCGCTGTAGCTGGTGAAGGTGATGCTGTCGGTGCCCAGGAAACTCGCCAGGATTTCTGCTCCTGCCGCGCTAAAGGCGCTGTGGCCGCTGGTGAAGGCTGGGAACGAGGGGGTGGGAATCAGCGGGCTCCAGCCGGTGTCGGCCGTGGTGGCGGCGTTGCCATCAATATCGGCCTGGGCAATCGCCTGCATCGGGCGCCAGAAGTCGTAGAAGCGCTTGTTT
>Ga0164295_10001354_pt1 | contig 20309 bp, 12 predicted proteins | sample GEODES006metaG_FD_111798 | JGI IMG/M metagenome (GOLD analysis project Ga0164295, IMG submission 111798) | Oligotrophic lake water microbial communities from Sparkling Lake, Wisconsin, USA - GEODES006 metaG | ecosystem: Environmental > Aquatic > Freshwater > Lake | place: USA: Sparkling Lake... | reverse complement strand
TGCCTTCAAATTGAGAACGCCGGCCGATTTCACGAGTGCGCTTGAGTAAATTGCGACCGAGCTCTAATTGGCGTGGCTCCCATGCCGCCAGTGCGGCCAGAACATCACCATTGGCTTTGGCCAATTCTTCGGCCAGAATCCAACCATTTTCGGCCGCCTTGGCAGTCCCGGCCGCTGCATGCGGTCGTGCCGCAAACGCAGCATCGCCGATGATGCACACGCGACCAAACCGCATCTGAGGCACCTCTATGTCAAACACAGCTTGCACGAACGGCTCTGGAACTCCCGTCACGACTTCGGCTAGTTGCGGAGCAAGGTTCGTCCGGGCAGTTTCGCGCATCTCAGCAATTGCGTCTTCGCGCATCAATCCTGGCGGCACCGAAACCTGTCGCTGCTCGCCGTGAACATCTGTGAGTAGAGCGCTGAGGTCGTCTGGTGCCACATTGCGGTACCAGACGATGTTCATCAATCGCTTGCCCGGCTCCTTGTCGCCTGTTGGGCCGGGGATTGGGTAGACAAGGATGTGGCTGTTTTCCATGACTTGGTATGCCAACGTGTCATGCAATTCGTCAAAAGTTTCCTGCTGCAGGTCTGATTCGTTCATGACACCACGCCAGGCCACATAGCCGGCGTACTCTCGCACCACGTCAGGGAGGAGTCTTGCCCGAGCTGCAGAAGTGATGCCGTCTGCAAATACCAGCATGTCGACCATATCTGTTCGACCGTCAGCGAGAGTGACCTCGACATGATCGCCGGTGTCGTGAAAATCGATCACCTCTGAGGCTAAGTGGTAACTCTCGCGACCGAATCCATTTAGCAGGACCCGGTAGACCGCACTCCACGAAGACAGATAGTACGGGTGGTCTTCCTCAAACACGATGGATCCGTCGGGGGAATGAAAACGAACCCACCGTGTTTGCGATACAAAGTCCTTCGCAGGAATTCCTAGACGCTCGACGGGGTAACGCCAAGTCGCTTCAAGCACTGCAATGCCTGCGCCACGCGCCTCAAGCTCCGCAGCTGAGCGTTCGTAGACATTGACGGTGCACCCCAAGTCACGCAGAAGCAGAGCTGCCGTGAGCCCCCCCAGCGAACCGCCCACCACCGCAACACGCGGCATACTAGACAAGATTAAACCTTTCGAGACTTGGTATTTCTAAGGGATGAAACGGGCAGCGCTCGGCGTTGCGCAGATGACTACGGCTTACCAAACGTCGCCAGCGAATCAACCTTCAACTCGAACAGGACGCGGCGCTCGTCGAAGCCTGGATCGCGGAGGCCATACGGACCCTCTTGCCCGGTGTACTTCGTCCAGATGTAATCAAGCTGCTGCGTCACACGCGGACCCTCCACCGGATCGTCTTCGGAGATCTCGCGAATGGCGGTCGCTTTAATGCTCATCCAGTGATAAGGATTCTTGGGATTTACCAGAATGAAGGAGACCTGCGGGTTCTTGCGCAGCCACTCAACCTTCTTGCGCTCAGTCGACAGGTTCAAGAAGACAATGTCGCCGGAGTAGTCGAACCACACGGGCGTCAGATTCGGGCGGCCAGTGCTGCCCATCACAGCAACGATAGCTGTCACCGGCTCGTCGATGAGGGTCTTGTAGATCGGATCAAGATCATCAAGGCTCGTCACCGCATCGCGGTCTCCCACAGTGAACTGCCCATTTTGCGTGCCTGAGGCAACGTCCTTGAAGCGTGCGACCTTGATGGCCATGTCGTCTCCTGAGGTAGTAAGGAATTCGTATTGTGCTTACACTTCGCAGAACCGTATCAGCCAATCGGGGAAAGTGCACTAGGTTTCCATTAGCCAATGCACGATATGCTGAGACAGACCGCAAAAGTGTAGACACTTGTTATATGGAACCACGTGAGGATGAAGGAGAGAACCATGGCCGCCCGGGTCCTGAAGACCGAAGAGTTCAATGCGCTCGACTACGCCCACGAGCTTGACGTGGTCGCTGAGAACTTTGATGTCGGCACGAAAATGCTCTTCGCAAACGACAAGATTCGGGTGTGGGAAGTCCGGCTACAGCCAGGTGAGCGTGGAGCCTTTCATACGCACGCGACTCGCTACTTTTGGACCGTGATCCATGGTGGCATCGGCCGTCAACGCAGCCAGGATGGTTCGATGATCACCCGTGAGTACAGCGCGGGCGATACCAGCTACTTGGAACACTCCCCCGAAGACACGTGGTTTCACGACTTCGAGAATTTCGGGACCACAGACATGCTTTTCCTCACCGTCGAACTGCTGGACTAGCCGTGAGCGAAAGCCTGGCGCAAGACCTCGCCCAAGGTCTAAACCATCTCGGGGTAGACCGCATTTTCGGCGTGCCCGGTGGCGGCCCTAATCTCGACATGATTGCTGCGGCCCGCGATGTAGGTATCGATTTCGTTCTTACCCACCACGAGACAGCTGCGTGCATTATGGCCGCTACCTACGGCAAACTCACTGGTCGCGTTGGCGTCGCGATGGTGACGCGTGGCCCAGGTCTCACAAACGCCTTGAACGGTGTGGCCCAAGCACAATTGGATCGGTTCCCACTGCTGCTCATCTCTGACACGGTTTCGCGCGAATCCGCTAACCGAATCGCGCACCAACGTCTCGATCAGGTGGCCACGACTGCGCCGGTCACAAAGTGGAGTGGCGTTCTCGGCTCTTCAGATTCAGAACACACCGTGATTGCCGCCGGTGAACTTGCAATGAGTGCCCCACAGGGCTCCGTCCATCTGGCTTTCGATTCGACTCAAATGGGAGACACTCCCCCATCGGTGGGCCTAGCAGTGAAGTCCTCACCTAGCGATCTACACGACGCCGCGCGAATCATTGGAGCGGCACGACGTCCCCTCGTTATCTTGGGACTCGATGCTGTCGATGCAACAAAGACTGTGCGGCGTCTTCTGGCTGAGCATTCGACGCCAGTCATGGTCACGTACCAGGCCAAAGGGATTGTGCCAGAGGACTGGGATTCCTACTGCGGGTTCTTTACCGGCGTCCCTGCCGAACGTGACCTACTGCGTCAGGCCGATCTCATCATCGGGGTTGGTTTAGACTCCGTCGAACCCATGCCTGGCCCATGGGCATTCGAGGCCGACACAATTCTTCTGCATAGCCACGAGGTGGAGACTGCCTACTTCGGAAATCCCCGGCTCTTAGTGGTCGACTACGAATCGGCGCTTCCTGCGCTGTTTAATCAAATTGTTGCCAAGTGGGATCAATCATTCACTCGTCCGTGTCTCAAGGATGCGCTCCTCGAACTGCCAACACAGTCTGCGCTTAGCCCACAGAACGTTGTGTCTTTGACCAATTCTTCGTTCCCAGATGCAATTGCAACGGTGGATGCAGGCGCGCACATGCTCGTGACGATGCCGGTATGGTCTGCGAAGAATCCCAATGAGGTGTTGATCTCGAATGGTCTCGCCACTATGGGCTTTTCGCTTCCCGCTGCCATTGGCGCCGCGTTCGCGAATACTGACCGAAAGATAATCTGTTTCGTCGGAGACGGCGGCCTCGGCATGTCACTCGCAGAACTCGAAGTCATCAGCCGTCACAGACTCAACGTCACTGTAGTCGTCTTTAATGACGCGACGCTCACTCTGATCCAGCTTAAACAGACCGACACCCAGCGCGATTCGCGAAATGTTGGCTACGCGTTATCTGACTTTGCCGCGATCGGCGCTGCAATGGGTCTGAAGGCCTTTACTGCAAATTCTGTAGCGGAGTTGCAGGACGCCTTGAGCGCGGCCACAGGTGTGCCTTCACTGATCGATGCGAGAGTCGACGCCGCAGACTTCCGCGACATCATCAATACAGCTCGAGATTCAGGCGCGTGATCCAGTTTAGGCCGGCGCGCTGCCCTCATTGATTCGTCTTTCCGCCTCTGCAGCCCGAGCGAGCGCCTCTTCTAGCTCTTTCTGAGCAACTCCGTACGCTGCGAAATCGCTGTTCGCTAATGCAGCCTGTCCGGCTTCGTAGGCTGCCTGAGCATCCGAGATCGCCAACGCCAAGTCCGCGTAGGGGTCTGTCGTCGGAGAAGGTGACGGTGTTGGATTCGGGCCGGGTGAAGGGCTCGGAGATGGGCTCGGTGACGGGCTTGGGCTCGGAGAGGGTCCGGGGTCCGGGTCCGGGTCGGGATCTGGAGTCGGGTTCGGGTTGGACGAGAACACCTTCGCGAGCGCCGCTGCCAAGGTGTCTTCCATCGCGACGTTGGCGCCATAGCCGGCGAGTACTTTGCGTAGGAGTGGGAAGCCACCTTGGGCTGCCTGGATGTAGACCGGCTCGACGTAGAGCAAGCCCCCGTTAAACGGCAGGGACAACAAATTGCCCAGATTGACTTCGGAACCACCCCTGCGCAACAAAGACAATTGCGAACTCACGATTGGGTCGGACTCGAAGTTGTTCTGCACCTGCTCTGGACCCGGAATGGTCGTGTTGCTGGGCAATTGAAGGACCCGGATCTTCCCGTAGCCAGGACCTGGTTCGCTGTCCACGGCCATGAACGCTGCGAGCGTTGGTCGCCGTTGCGGCGCGAACGTCGTCGTGAGGGAGAACGAGGGCGAGGTCTGCCCTGGCATTTGCAAGGTCAGGTAGTACGGCGGCTGGAAGACCTGGACCGACTGAGTTGGATCGAAGGGGACGATCCAGAAGTCTGTGCCGTTGTAGAAGGTCGTCGGATCCGTGACGTGGTACCGGCTGAGCACGATGCGCTGCATTTTGAACAAATCTTCGGGGTACCGAACATGCTCGAGTAGCTCGACAGGCATATTTGCTCGTGGAGCAATGAGACCTGGGAACGCCTTGCTCCACGTCTGCAGAATCGGGTCCTGCTCGTCCCATGCGTACAAGTTCACCGTGCCGTCGTAGGCATCCACTGTCGCCTTTACGGAGTTTCGTACGTAGTTGAGCTGATCCTGCGGAGCAAGCGGAGACGATGCCGTCCGCACGGAGATCGAGTCGCTCGTCGCATCCGAGAGGCTCACCCGCGAGGAATACGAAAAATTCTCGGTGGTCGTATAGCCGTCGACGATCCACACCACACGCCCCTTGATCACCGCGGGATAGGGGTCTTGATCAAGAGTCAGCCACGGAGCAACCTTGCCCACCATGGCAAGCGGCTCGCGATCCCAAAGGATGCGCGAATCACTGTTGATGAGATCGGAAAGAAGAATGTTGCTGTCCTGGAACTTCGTCGCGAAAACCAAGCGCTGGAACAGCGAACCCACGGAAGCTCCGCCGGTGCCGTCATACGTGTTGAGTTTTTGTCCGCCGGGAGTCTGGTCGTCCGGGTAGTCGAGCTCGCGTGGCGCAGATCCGGGGGGTGCGCCGACGACCGAGAAGTTTGGCGAATTCTCACCAAAGTAGATGCGTGGTTGGTCGATCTGTAGCGTGCCAGTTTCGGGAATGTCGCTTTCAAAGAAATCTGGCTGGCCGTTGGAATCCGCAGTGTTGTCATAGGCAGCAACAAATCCGTAACCATGCGTGTAGACCGCGTGGTCATTCGCCCAGTTGCGTTGATTGTCCGGGACCCCCGAGGTGTTGATCTCACGTACGGAGACCACAGCGCCACGCTGGACCCCATCAATAGTGTAGCGGCTGATATCCAGCGTCTGCGTAAACGCGTAGTAGGCGCGCACTTGCTGAAGCTGCTGGAAAGTTGGAGCAACGACCGCCGGATCAAGAAGGCGGATGTTGTTGAGAGTTCCCCTACTCGCGTCCTGGACCTCTTGAGTTGGCACTTCAACTGAGCCGGGGTAGTCGATAATTTCGGCGCTATCAATGCCATATGCGGAGCGCGTCGACTGGATATTGCGATCGATATACGGCTGCTCGCGAATCAGCGCGCTTGGATTCACTTGGAATTGCTGCACGAAGGCGGGGAAAGCAGCGCCGAGCAAGATCGTGGACAACACCAACAAACCAAAACCGATACCCGCAAAAATCCAGCGGCGCAAGAAAATATTTGCAAGAAAGATCACGCCAACGATCGCGGCCACGTAGGTCAAGATGGTGAGCGAAGGCAAATTCGCGTTGACGTCCGCATACTTCAATCCGGTGAAGCCTGGCACCAATCCATCGCTTTTGATCGCGAGACCGAATCGGTCATACCAATAAGCGATCGCCTTAAGAAAAAGGAAAAGCGCAATCAACGCGGACAGCTGGGCTTGGGCCGCCCTACTCGTGCGCCGCCCTGCTGGCTGAAGACGCAAGCCGCCGTAGACATAGTTCACAACGACAGAGACGATCAAGGCGAGAATCACTAAAGCAAAGAGGAACCCGAGGATAAAGCGAACGAAGGGATAGACGAATACATAGAACGACATGTCGAGCCCGAACTGGGGATCGCTCACTCCGAATTCGGTCGCGTTGCGCCAGGCAAGGAAAGTCGACCACTCGCCCTGAGCAGACACGCCCGCGAAGAGACCTAGAACTGCGCAAATGGCGATCGCGATGATGCGGCGATAGGGCATCAGCGCCATGCGATAGCGATCCAGACTTGCCTGCTCTGGAGTCGAGACCAGATCGAGCGTCGGGCGAAAACGGTATGCGAGCCACATAGCAAGTCCAACGCCCAACGCCATGACCAGAGCAGAGACGGCGAAGAGTACAACTCGTGTCTGTAGCGTCGTCGTGAAAACAACCGTCTGGTCGAGAGACTCAAACCACAGCCAGTCGGTGTAGAAGGCCGTGAAGATCAGCCAGCCAATGACCAGCAGCCCAAGAATCACGATCGTGGGTATCAGTACCCGCAATCTCTTGCTGCTCGAAGTCTTGCCCGTTCCCGTCGATGCGTTAGCCACCGCTACAACCTACGTCACGCAGGGCAGGCAGGCACCGTCGAACCTGCCTTCCACGCTTCAATAGCCACGATGGCGTCGGTCAGCGTGTCGACTGGGACGACCTTGAGCCCGTCGGGCACATAGCCGGCAGCCTCGCCACAATGCACCTTGGGCATCAAGAAGAGCTCTGCTCCCGCGGCCTCGGCTCCGGCCAGTTTCTGGCGGATCCCCCCGATCGCGCCCACAGAGCCATCGGGCGAGATGGTGCCGGTGCCCGCGATAAATCTGCCAGCTGCGAGGTCGGCTGGGGTCAACTTGTCCACGATCGCTAGGGAGAAGAAGAGCCCCGCGCTTGGACCACCGATGTCCTGAAGGGTGAATTGAATAGGCATCGGGCCAACGAAGTTCGGGCCGAGACTTATTCCCACGTCTGCGACGCCTGGATCACCAGAATTATCCGCGCTAGTGACGGACACCGTGACAGCCTCGCCAGCCCGTTCGACTCCAAATGCGAACGTGGTCCCGATGGGGCTGCTCTGGATCGCTTCACCGATCTGCTGCGAATCCGTGACCGCAACACCATCGAGGGTGAGTACGTGATCACCCGCACGCAGGTTGCCCGCGGCCGGGGTGCCTTCAACCACCATCGTGACCGTCACCTGCGCTTCTACCGGGATTTCTGCATACGTCAGTGCGGCCGCGATGGCATTCGACTGCGACGTACTGAACATCTCCGCGTTGCGTCGTTCCACATCATCTTTAGTCGCATCGTCGGGATAGAGCAGCTCGCGTGGCACAACGGCGTCACTTTGTTCAAGCCAAGCGGCCACGGCCTGGAAGACGGTCAGGCCTCCGCGTGGTCCGCCCCATTCTTGAATAGTGGTCATGTTGAGGTTGCCGGTCACTGGATAGGTCGGGTAATCCGCAGACTCGCCAATGTTGACAAGCGGCCGCCCATCGACCTCGCCAATCGTGTTGAACGTCGGGCCCGGCGCGATCTTGACGTACGGCACCGGCAGGAATGCCGCCAGAACCGCGAGGGCAAGCAAGGCGAGTAATGCGATCAGGAGCGCGGTGCCGCGGCGCCCGCGACGCGGCCGAGGTGGAGAGACCTCGGTGACCGGGTAGTCAGTCACGCGAGCTCTCGGACCGCGCATCCGGATGCGTAGGGGGGAGGGGCCGTTCCATGGCCTCGCGGAATCGCTCACGGTCAGACAGGCCGACCTGAGCTTTGGGCTGGCGGCTAGGGCGGGCCCGGAGGGCCGCCCAAGCGAGGGCAAGTGCCGTCGCCACGATCGGGATCAGCCACCACAACAACGCAGACAACACACACTCCATCTGTTGATTACGGGCCCTAGCCTACGACGGATTGGAATCACGTTCGACTTCGCCGGGAATCGCTCATGGGGATAGCGTGTTGACATGCCTATGAGGTCAGTCACGTTCCTAAGCATGGAGGAAGTCCGATGAATACCCCCTTTGGCTTCGGCGCCCCTGGAGGTGGCGGAGAGTTTGATGCCAACCAGCTCGGGGCCATGCTGCAGCAGATGGGGCAGATGCTCCAGAACGGCGGCGGTTCAAGCGACCCTGTCAACTGGACACTTGCCCGCGACACCGCCCGCAAGGCGATCGCCGCGGACGGTGATCCCTCTGTCTCTGCGACCGAACTGCGCGACACTGAAGAAGCCATCGCATTAGCCGAGACGTGGACCGATGGGGCGACCGTCTTCCCCTCGACAGGAGCGCGCGCGGGCGCATGGTGCCGCTCCGAATGGCTTGAAGCCACGTTCGCCGCGTGGCAGCGCATCATCGAACCGCTCGGCGAGCAGGCATCCGCGATGATGTCGCAAGCCCTGCCCGGCCAAGCTGGTGCACCGGGACTCCCCGCCGAACTCGGTGACTTACCACCGGAGTTTGCGTCGATGCTTGGTCCGCTGCTGGGCATGGCGAAGCAAATGGGCGCCATGTCTCTCGGTTCGCAGTTTGGCCAAGGGCTAGGTGCACTCGCCGGCGAAGTTGTCAGTGCAAGTGACATCGGCGTACCACTCACTGACGAGCCTCGCCCGATCCTCATCCCCCGCAATGTCGCAGCGTTTGGCGAAGGCCTTGACATACCTGCTGACGAAGTACGGATTTATCTCGCCCTTCGCGAAGTGGCGCACGAGCGACTCTTCGCTCATGTGCCGTGGCTTCGTCCACGCGTGCTGGGTGCAATAGAGGAGTACGCGCGCGGTATCCATTTTGACGCAGATCGTTGGTCCGAAGTGATGCGCGATGTAGATCCGCAGAACCCTGCAGCACTGCAAGAAGCCATGGGATCAGGCCTCTTCGAACCAGAAGACACTCCTGCTCAACGAGCAGCGCTTGCCCGAATGGAGACGCTGCTCGCACTTGTTGAAGGGTGGGTGGAAGCAGTTGTGGTCTCCTCCTCTTCTGGACGTCTTCCCTCCGCAGACCGTCTTGCCGAAACCATGCGTCGTCGTCGTGCGGCGGGTGGGCCTGCGGAGCACACACTCGCCAATCTCGTGGGGCTCGAACTGCGTCCACGGCGTCTGCGGGAAGCCGCGGCGCTGTGGCTCACTGTTGCGCTTGAGCGCGGCCTCGAAGGTCGCGACGCATTGTGGGGGCATCCAGACCTACTTCCCGCAAGCGACGACTTCGATGATCCCGACGGCTTTGTTAAACGCAGCCGACCAGAACTGCCCGAGTGACATGTCAATGCAGGGATTGCGCACAGACACACTGAGGGTTCTTCGGGAGTGGCCTTCGGTCGATGCAGAGCAAGAGCAGTTACGTCTCGCGTATATCGACTTCGTGAGCTCTCACGACAACTCGGTAGATCGATCCTGTCGAGTGGGTCACGTCACGGCTAGCGGCTTACTCGTGGACAGCACAACAGGCGAAGTCTTGCTGACCTTGCATGCACGCATCGGGCGCTGGCTCCAACTGGGCGGACACATCGAGGCGGAAACCGACTCATCGCTGCTCGAAGCAGCCCTGCGCGAGTGTCGCGAGGAGTCTGGGATCAATTCACTCACCATTGATCCAGTGCCGCTACGGCTCGACCGCCACGAGGTGCCTTGCTCCGACGGGCTAGGCGGGCGCAGCACGCTGCACCACTGGGACGTCCAGTTTCTCGTCGTGACCAATAACCGGTCACATGTGATTTCTGACGAATCCACCGATCTGGCGTGGTTTCCCCCCGACTCACTCCCGCAGGTAGATGCCTCCATAGCCGCCCTCGTGAACGAAGCCGGAAAACGTCTCTTGTGCCGCTGAAGTGGCTTCGCCCCGCCCCAACTATTTTTTATCCCCAGATCGTGGACGACGAAAGCCCACGTCAGAGCTCACTTCTACGGCGCTTTCCCTAGTTCATCCACAACGACACCTCCGACTTATCCCCAACCCTTCCCCAACTTTGCCCACAATTTCCACAAAGAATCCACAGGGTTATCCACAGGAAGAAAGATGGATTTTTCGTAAACGCTTCCCCAACTGACCACGCCGCAATAACGTCGGATTTCGACGAGACCCCCGGGATAACGAGGCTTTGACCACGCGCCCCGGGGGTCTCGGCGTGTGAACGGCCAGATTTCCCCCATAGATGCCCTATCGTGGGCCAAGGTTCCATAAGGAACGCACGTCGCACACCGGCGTGGATGTTGACCAGGAGGTCACAATGGCTGACTCATACACCGGCGAGGCGTACTGCGTGAAGTGCAAGGAGAAGCGGGAATTCACTGGCACGGTCGAAGAGACCAACGGCCGCCGCTTCGCCAAGGGTATCTGCCCCACGTGCGGGACTAAGGTCACGCGCATTCTCGGTAAGGCCTAAGCACTCACAAGCAAGGCGCGAAGTGGCCGACTCCCACCCGGGGGTCGGCCACTTTTTTTGTCATGGTTCCTGTGGTTCGGGCGGGTCCTCTCCGCGAACCAGTGCAAGAACACACTCGGCATAGCGCGAGTGCTTATCCGGCCCGATGCCCGAGATCGCGAGTAAATCCTCGGCGTGCGCGGGCTGCTGCTCCGTGATGGCCTGCAGGGTCGCATCGGTGAAGACCACATAGGCGGGCACACCACGACGCTTAGCCTCATGCAGTCGCCAGTCCTTGAGACGATCGAGCATCACCTCATTGAGATCAATCGGGCAATTGCGGCAGCGCCCTCTGGTGCGCTCGGAGCCAGTCACCAGTGCAGCGCTGCACTGCCGGCAAGCCGCCGGCCCACGGCGCGAGCGCTCAGGGCGCGCTCGCGAAGTTCCTTTGCGTACCGAACCCTCACTTGCGGTTCCTGACGTCGCCACCAGATCGCCGAGGAATCGGCTGGGTCGACGACTGCCGCGGCCGCCCGGCTGGCGTGCGAGCGACCATGAGAGGAGCAGGTGCTGACGCGCACGCGTGACGCCGACATAGAGAAGCCGACGCTCCTCCTCAACACGCGCATCGGTTGTCGCATGAACGATCGGCATCGTGCCTTCAACCAGGCCGACGCAGAAAACCGCGTCCCACTCCAAACCCTTTGCCGCATGTAGTGACGCAAGTGTCACACCGTCAGTCACGGGCGCATGCTGAATCTCGGCGCGAAGGTCAAGCTCGCTGATCACCTCTTTGAGTGTGCCTACCGTCTGGGTGAGGTCTTCGGCCAAAGTCGCGAGCGCGGCAAGGGATTCCCATTTTTCGCGCACAGCACCGGTGCCCGCTGGCGGTTGCGCTGACCAACCCATATCGGCGAGTACGGCGCGTACACGCTCGGTAACGTCGGCGTCAGCATCGGCCCGTGCTGCTCCACGTAGACGCGTCATCGCCTCTCGAACTTCGGGCCGCTCGAAGAAACGCTCACCCCCACGCAAGACATAGGGAATTCCGCGCTCAGCCAGTGCCTCTTCGAAATTCTCCGACATAGCGTTGAGCCTGAAAAGGATTGCGATCTCGCGCGGCGAAGTGCCCGCAGCGATCAGAGCAGCAACTTCCTCAGCAACTCCGCGCGCCTCCGCAACCTCGTCGTCGAAGGAGACCACGCGCGGAGGCGGACCATCCGGTCTCGTCGGACGCAAGGTGAGTCGCCAATCACTCGGTGCCTTCTGCCCATTGGGGAGCGCGGGTGGCTGCGCGGCAGCGACAATGGAATTGGCGAGAGCGACGATCTGCGGCGTCGATCGATAGGAGCGAACAAGTTGTACAGACGTCGCCTGCGGGAATCTCGCCGCGAAACCCAGCAAATGTGCGGGCGTTGCTCCCGCAAATGTATAGATGGTTTGCGCCGCATCGCCTACTACGCAGAGCTCATGACGCTCCCCCACCCACAGATCCAACAAACGCTGCTGCAGCGGAGAAACATCCTGATATTCATCGACAGTAAACCAGCGGTAGGCCTGATGCACGTCTTCGAGAACATCGCGTCGCGAATCAAGAATCGCGACCAGCAACAACAGCACGTCTTCAAAATCTATAAGTCCGCGCTTGGCCTTAATCTCGTCGTAGGCAGTAAAGATTCGGGCAATCTCCGCCGCGTCGATCGGCAGGTCGCGACCGGCAGCAGCGGCAACGGCGGCGAATCGTTCGGGCGTGATTTGCGAGACCTTCGCCCACTCAATCTCACTGGAAAGATCGCGCACCAACGCCTGATCGGTGGAGATCCGACACTGGGCAGCTGCTTCGGCGACGATGCGTGCCTTCGTGGGCAAGATGTCAGGCAAAGCGCCGCCGATTGTGCGAGGCCAGAAGAAGCGCAACTGACGCAACGCGGCTGAGTGAAAAGTGCGGGCCGACACACCACCTACACCGAGGACCCGGAGCCGCTCGCGCAGTTCGCCCGCGGCCCGGGCAGTGAAGGTGACGGCGAGGCTGCGCCGCGGGTCATGGACGCCCGTGAGGACCCCGTGAGCGATGCGGTGGGTGATAGCGCGAGTCTTACCGGTGCCGGCCCCAGCAAGGACAACTACGGGGCCGTGGAGCGCTTCCGCGACGGCCCGCTGCTCAGGATCGAGCCCCAGGAGGGGGTCGATGTGCGGCAAGGTGGACACCGTGGAATGGTGACACGTCACCCTGACGACTAGGAGGTTGCGGTGCTCACGATGTACTCCACGCCCTGGTGCGGCTACTGCCAGCGGCTCAAGGCCCAGATGGGACGCGCGGGAATCGACTTTGTCATAGTCGATATCGAGCAAGATCCCGAGTCAGCGGCCTTCGTAGCGAAAGTCAACGGCGGCAATGAAATCGTGCCCACCTTGCGGTTTGAAGATGGCAGCACATTGACCAACCCGTCTATCGCACAGGTTCAGGACAAACTGGCCTAGCGCGGGATCTGGATCGGCCGCGACCAATCCCCGGGAAGATCGGCGCCGTACCAACGCTCGATGAGTCGTCGCGCAATCGAGACTGCTGGCGGCAGCGACACTGACCCTTCTCGACATGCAGCGGCGAGTTCGTCGCGAGAGAACCAGCGCGCCTCCTCGATCTCTGTGCCATCAACCTCGATCGAGGAATCGGTTGCCCACGCGTGATAGCCGAACATCAACGAGGATGGGAACGGCCATGGCTGACTGCCAAGAAACACAACTTCACCCACACGTACGCCCGACTCCTCGGCGACCTCCCGGCGTACTGCGTCTTCGGCCGACTCGCCCGGTTCGACAAATCCGGCGAGAGTCGAAAACCAGCCTTTCTCCCAACGCGCCTGGCGGCCGAGTAGCGCACGATCGTCCTCATCGCGTACCAGCACGATGACGGCAGGATCCGTGCGTGGGTAGTGCTCAAATCCGTCGTGCGGGCAACGACGCACCCAACCGGCCGAAGCAAGATCAGTCGCCGAGCCGCATCGCGCACACATCGGGTGAGCACGATGCCAGTGATCAAGTCCCACAGCAGTCACCATCAGGCCTGCATCGCGATCATCTAGCTGCGCGCCGACAACTCGCAGATCAGCCCACTCCACGCCAATAGGCAGGTCGAGGTTCTCAGTGAGCACCGCAAAAAAAGCGACCCCATCTTCTATCCCTAAGAAAACTCGTGACGCCTCACTTGAGATGTCCGTCGGCGCTACTAGGAATAGGCGCGGAACGCCATCGACAAAGCGCGCAGGTGCACGACTGTTGTTTACCGCGAGTACGCGGGTGCGCTCATCCGCCCACCTCTGGCGCAGCCACGACTCGTCTTGACGGTAATGGGCAGCCTTATCAACGGTGCCTCGTGAAAGCGAGAGCGCACCGAGCAGCGCTCGATCGGCTTCGCTCGGGTCAGTGGTTGCGCTCACGTCACTAGCCTAGGCGGAGAGATCTGGAGCGAGTCAGTGGTGCATCATTCGCTGTCACCGCGAAGAATCCGCTCCAGCCCTTCGCGATCTGGCAGCGAATTCGGTCGGTCAACTTCGCCCGAGGCAACCAGCAAGAACGCCGCATCAACCTCATCGACGCTGAGTCCATGTTGTTCTGCCCACGCCAATCGATAAATGGCGAGCTGGAGCGGGTGTAGGCCGCTGCGGCGGCCCGTCTTCCAATCGATGACCTCGGGCCGGCCATTGTTGTCAAACACCGCGTCGATACGGCCGCTCACCACGCGCCCAGCCAGGACAAGTGCGAACGGCGCCTCTATCGCGATCGGCGTGCGCTTGGAGTAATCACTGCGTTCGAACGCTTCTTGGAGCGCTTCAAGATCGGCGTCACTCTCTATGTCGTCGTCAGCTGCTCCGGGCAGATCGTCAGGAAGTAATAGCGGCTGCTGGCCATAACGGGATTCGACCCACGCATGGAAACGGGTGCCACGAGCCGCCGCCGGCGCAGGAGGTCGCGGCATGGGTCGAGCGAGATCCAGCAGATAGCGATCGGGGTCGTCAGCAAGACGGATGAGATCGGAGGCCGACAATGATTCCGGCAACGGAACGCGTCGGGATGATTGCGACGCTGCAAGCGCTGCTTCTAGAAGCAACGGCAGATTGCGGTCCCATTCGGCAATCACGAGCAACTCATCCTTAGTAAGGACTGCGGACCCTTCAGCACCGGAGCCAACCAGGTGAGAGAGAACGGCATCACGAGCCGCTACACGCCTTGCACGCGCATCGGAATCTGGCGTGAAAGGGAAGGTGAGTCGTTCACCACTGCTGCGAAGCAACGGGTTAGTCGAGCCCTCTTCCGGAGCGCTTACCCAAACCGGGACATTTCCTCCGCAGGACTTGACGAACGCATGCGCCTTGGTGAGCACCTCGCTTGGACCTCGCGACTTGGTCTGACGCGACCCCCACCAGTGGGCCGACATCGTCAGCGAACACTCTGCACGCGTCACCGCGACGTAAGCGAGGCGAAGTTCTTCGCGCGCGTCAAGTGCGCGGCTGGCCGCTTCGAAAGCCTTGAGCTGCACGCTTCGTGGAGAATCTCCGGCAACGGGATAGTCAGGAAGTTCTTTGGGCCGATCTTCCCGAAGGTCCCACGGAATGACCGAAGGAGCATCTGGCCATCGAGACGCGCCCTGGCTACTCGGGAAGACGCCGGTGCTCAAGTAAGGCAACACTACATGACGGAACTCCAGGCCCTTGGCCTTATGGACAGTCATGATCCGAACCGCATCTGCGTGAACTGGAGATGGAACTTCAGCGGCGTTGATGTCGTACTGCTCGCACACCTGCAGCATGCCAAGGAAGCCCAGCAATGACGCCCCACCTGCAGAATCGGTGAAGGACGCAGCGAGCGCCATGAACTCTGAGATGCTCGCAGCACGTGTCTGACTCACGGCGCTATCACCAATCGCAGCCTCGACACCAAGGCCAGTAACCGCGAGGACTCTTCCGATGATGTCCTGCAGTGGCTCATCAAGGTGTCGGCGCAGGCCACGGAGCTCGTCAGCAAGCTCGCGCAACCGCGCTCGTCCGGCAGCCGAAATCGGTGGCATAGCGTGAGAGTCATCGTCAGCCAGATCCAGCGCCTCGAGCAAGGAGATGCATTCGCTTGGATCGCTCGCAACGACTGCATCCACCAGCGATTGCTCAATAGTCTGGGTGTCGTTGCGCTGACGGCCACCAATCAGTGCTGCTGCCCGCGCGCCTAGCGCAGCAAGGTCTCGTACGCCGAGGGCCCAACGCGGTCCCGCGAGTAGGCGCATGAGCGCCACGTTGGCAGTGGGATCGATGAGGACTTCTAGTATTGATCGGAGTTCGATGATCTCGGGCCGATCGAGGAGTTCGGAAGCCCCTTCGATCTGCGTCGGTATGCCCGCTGCAACTAGAGCGGAATTAATCTCGATGGAATACTCGCGCGCGCGTACGAGCACCGCAATGTCAGACCATCGGCCGCCGTCCTTGCCCATGCGGGTGACTTGCTCTACCACCCATCGCGTCTCATCATCGATCGTCTCGAAAAGAGCACAGGTCAATTGCCCCTCACCCTTTTCGGGCCCGGCCGCGGGAGCGAGTGGCCTGACCGATGTGTGCGCCTCTCGAAGCGGCGCGGAAAGGAGGTTCGCAAGTTCGAGGATCTGCGGACCTGAGCGACGATTGGCACTCAACGAAAAGGGCTTGGCGCTATCGACCGCGGTGCCCGAAGGGAAGTGCTCCAGAAAGTTGTCGATGTTATCGACGGTGGCACCTCGGAACCCATAGATCGCCTGACACTGATCGCCCACAGCCGTCACGGGATGCCCCTGCGCAAAGAGGGATTGCAGCAGCATCCGCTGCGCCAAAGATGTGTCCTGGTATTCATCGAGCAACACCAAGCGGTGACGCTCACGGCTCAGTGCGCGGACATCTTCACATGCGTTAGCCAACTGCAGCGCAAGTCGCGTCTGGTCGGCAAAGTCTATGCGGCTGGAATCACGCTTAACCGCCCGGAATCGTTGGACGAGTCCTGCCAACGCGCGGCGCTGTTGCGAAGTTGTGAGCAGGCTCGTGCCGGCTGCCTGAAGCGGCTTTTCTGCCTCGAAGGCAATAAGTCGTTCGATGAGCTCGGTGTCCCATGCGATGAGCTCGGTTGGGTCTAGGCCAGTGTCTGCCAAGGCATCATCAAGTGAGAGCACGTCACGGACCCACACAGACATTGTCCGATCAAATCCGCCCAGCGAATGATCAGCAGTGCGCACTACGCGAGCAGCGAGCTCTGCGCGAGCACCAGGTGAGAGCACATCGGCCGTGGGCTCAATGCCAAGTCTGATTCCGTTTTCGGAAATTACGCCCGCAGCGAAAGAGTGATAGGTCGAAATAAGCGGATCACCGGATGGATTTTCGGAATCAACTACCACGCAGCCAAGCTCTGTCGCGCGCGCGAGACCGTCGCGAATGCGCTTGAGCAACTCCGCGGCCGCCTTTCGGGTGAACGTCAAGCCGAGGACCTGATCAGCGGTGACCTGCCCGGAACCAACCGCCCAGATAACACGGGCGGCCATGACGGAGGTTTTACCGGACCCAGCGCCGGCAACGATGACTCCAGAGTCCAACGGGGCACTAGTCGAAAGCCACTGCTCTTCGGACAGTGCGTGGCCCAGAACCTGCTCGACCTGCTCGCGGGTAATCACGGGATCACCTGCTCGGTCTTGCTGGGACATACGCGCTCGAATCGGCAGTAACGACAGTGACTCCCTGGCATCGTCGTGAAGTCTTCGTGACGAATGACAAGCGCCGCATCAATGAGTTGGGCCTCGATATCACGAATGGGGCCCTCAGCAGGCTGTAATGCGTCTTGCGTTTGCACAAGCGGACCATCGACACCACCGGGCGCAGACATGCGCAACTGCACTAACGCTGCGCCACCCGGCTCATCGCCGAACTCTGCGAGTGCGCCCTTTTCGGTGACGTACTGGTATAGCCGCAATTGAGTATGTGATGCGAGTTCTTCTGCTGTCTTCTTCGTGCGCTCAGTCTTCAAGTCGATCGGATAGATACGGCCATCGGCATCGCGTTCGACGCGGTCGAGCGACCCGCGCAGTTGCACGTCTACACCCTCAGCAACTTCAATCACCTGGTTGAAACCGACCTCAGTGCCGAGGAGTTGGCGCGTGCTCGCTAGGTGATAGGCGAGGAAGCGCTCCAGAGCAACACGAGCAGCGGCTCGTTCCGAGTCAGACTGCCACTGTGCCTCGAAGGAGAGTTCGCTCCATACATCGTCGAGCAACGCCGCCATCTCGCCGATCTCAGGGCTGACGTTCCCCTCAGCTACGTGGTCGGCGATCGCGTGCACCACGCTGCCGAACGCAGTCGCGGCCGACCTACGCGTCTCCACCCGCGCTTCGCGATCGAGGTACCAGCGCAGCGCGCACGTGCCAATTGACTCAAGACCAGAGGCCGAGAGCGCAATGGGTCGATCAGCGGGTCGTACCGGAGTGTCTCCAACGGTGATCTCTCGCATGCCCCACCAGTTGTCGGGGTGCGCTTGTGGCGCGAGTGCACGCCCCTCAGTCGTGCGAGCATCTGCGAGCAGGGCAAGACGTGCCGCGGCGGCATCACGTAGTGCGGGCGATGCGGCCGTATCAGTCGCGAAGGTGCGTAATTCAGAGATAAGTCCAGCCAACGAAAGCGAACGCACTCGACGTCCAGCCACATGCTCAATCGGTAATCCGATGCCGGAAACAAATCGACTCACGGGTGCATCACCATCGTGTGCCGAATCCACGACAGCGATCACTAACCGTTGACGGGCCCGGGTGCAGGCCACATAAAAGAGCCGACGTTCTTCTGCGAGCATCGACCCCACATGCGGTGCAGGACCGAGACCGTCGATCGTGAGTCGGTCAGCTTGGAGCACGGAACCGCGCGGGCGCAGATCCGGCCACTCGCCCTCCTGCGCGCCCACAACTATGACGAGCTTCCATTGGAGCCCCTTGGCCCGATGAGCGCTGAGAACCCGGACGCAGTCTGTGGGTGCGCCACGCTCACCGATGTTTTCGGCTGGGATCTCTTGGGCGAGGAGTTCACGCAATAGATCTACGACGTCGAAGAGACCTGCTCGTTGACCTACGCTGCGTTCGGCAGTGTCGAATAGCGCCATCACGCTATCGATGTCGTGGTCGGCGCTTGTACTGCCGCGCAGAGCACGCTCGCGTAGGCGATCGGGCCAGGAAGTACCCGACCACAATGTCCAGAGAACGTCATCAACGGGGGCTTTCTTCGCTACCTGTGTGCGCGCTGCTGCTAGCACCGCACCTAGGGCACGTAGGCCCGCGATACCCCGGTCGGCGCCGGTAAGGCCGTCAAGCAACGACACCTTAAGTAGCGCATCGGCGACCAACTGGTCAGCAGAGGGCGCCGCTACGCCGGGATGGTCCGCGCGAAAGCGGGCTCGCAGAGCACGCGCTACCGGGCGAAGATCTGCTGGGTCAACGTTGCCCATTGGGCCAACGATCAACTCCAGCACAGCGCTTGCATGTGGGGTGCCCACCGGACTGACAACTTGCAAGGCCTTGACGAGAACGGCAACCGCGGGCTCGCTACGCAATGGGATCTCATCGGCGGCAATCGCAACAGGCACTCCGGCAAGATTTAGTGCGCGCTGCACCGGGGCGATCTGATGTGCAGCACGGGCAAGGACGGCGATATCGCTCCACGCAAGTCCGTCGTGAATGTGTGCTCGAATGATCTCGTTTGCAACGTGACCCGCCAACGCCGCTTGGCTGTCATAGGAGACCAACTGAACGCAATCGTCAGCGCCATCACGAGCATCAGTCGAAGGATTGCGATGCAAATACTGCTCTTCGGTACTCAACGGGACGAGCGAGTCTTGAGCAAGAACTGACGTTGCTGCTGCGCGAACGCGCGCACCAAATCGCCTCGTGTGATTCAGAATCACAATTGGTGCGTTGGTCCCTTCGGATGTGCGGAAATCAGTACGAAAACGCAAAATGCCGCCGCGATCTGCTCCACGGAATGCGTAGATCGATTGATCTGGGTCGCCAACTGCCACGATGCTCGTGTCAGCACCAACGAGGGCCTGCAGCATGCGCACCTGCATCGGGTCGGTGTCTTGGTATTCGTCGACGTAAATCGCACGGAAGCGTCCAGCAATGCCTGGCTGCTCCTCCAACTCATAGACCAAGCCCTTGAGCAGTCCGCTGTAGTCGAGCACGTTTTCGAGCGCGGTGGATCCGTAAACTTGTTCGGCGAGATCTCCGATGGCCGACCATGCGGGTCGCCCGGATTCGATTCCTAGGCGGTGAAGTTCACTCGGATCGATGCCTAACTCGGCCGCACGTGCCAGCACCGCGCGCACCTCGCTCGCTAATCCCAAGGTAGGGAGAGCTTCTTTAAGATCATCTGGCCACCTGATCTTGCCGTCTTCGACGCTTCCCCTGAGCAGGATGCGAATACGAACGTCCTCCTCTGCCCCAGACAGCAGGCGCGGCGGATCCGTGAAGTCCTCGGGTGAGGAGATCGCACGCAGTTGCGCGTAAGCGAAGGCATGGAAGGTCGAAATCAGCGGGACCGCACCACCGCCTACTCGGGTGAGCACTCGATCGCGTAACTCCGCTGCGGCTTTGCGTCCGAATGTCAAACCGAGGATCTCGTCGGGTCGCAACGGGTCACTCGAGTCGCAGAGACGCGCGACGATGGATTCGA
>Ga0164295_10001353_pt1 | contig 20314 bp, 14 predicted proteins | sample GEODES006metaG_FD_111798 | JGI IMG/M metagenome (GOLD analysis project Ga0164295, IMG submission 111798) | Oligotrophic lake water microbial communities from Sparkling Lake, Wisconsin, USA - GEODES006 metaG | ecosystem: Environmental > Aquatic > Freshwater > Lake | place: USA: Sparkling Lake... | reverse complement strand
TCGAGGCGTTGCTCACGGTGACGGAGCCGTCGGCCGGCGAACGACCGGCCGCGAAGTGGTAGCTGCCGAGATACACCCAGCCGTTGCCGATCTTGCGGTGGTCGATGCGGACCTGCGTGCCGCCGCCGGTGTGATTGACCGTGTAGAGCTGATTCGTGCGGTTCGACCCCGGCGAGGCCCAGGCATACACGGGGTAGACCCCGGCGGCGGGGATCGTCGGGGCGTAGGTGGCCGTGGCGGTCTCGGCGCTGGCATTCACGGTGGCGTAGCGGTAGCGGGCCGTGTCGGCCACGGCGCCGTAGTCCTCGTCGTACCACCGCGTGCCGGAGGTGCTCGTCAGCCACGACCCCGACCAGACCACGTCGGCGGAATCGTTGTCGACCACCACCTCGGCAAGCTGCCGGCCGACGGGCCGCATCGGCACCACCGTTGCGCCAGCCCGGAAGAGGTGGTCGACGTAGAACGTGAGCTGGTCTTGATTACCGAAATCCTCGACGAGCGACAGCAGGTTGCCACGGTCGGTCGCGTAGCGGTTGAGCACGTCGCTCCACTGCCAGCCATGCCCGGCCGACGCGTAGACGATCTTCCCGGTCAGGGCTCCCTGCGGCTGGCTGCCGACCGCGACGAGCCCTTGGGCCGCCGACAGCGCGAGTCGTGGCTCCAGCGGCTCGTGGACGAGCGGCCGGGGCGAGGGTCGCCGGCGAGCCGCGTGTCGATGGAATGGAGAACGGGGCATAGCGGTCGCTCGGGCTGCCCAGAGGAAGCCAGTCCGGCCCAACGAGGTCTGGCCGATCCTGGTGAAGCACCCCTCAAACAAGTATCGGAAGGCCCCTGCCGCGACGCAAGGAAAAAGGCGACACTCACGCGGGAGCGGGGAGATCCCGCGATCCAGGGAGTCGTGGAGAAGCGTCGATGGTGCCTACGGGGCTCGATGGGTTGGTGCGTGAGGCTTTCGCCCGCCTGCGGGGCATGCCGGTCGGCCTGGTGACGCACGCGGCTGCCGTGGACCGGCGGTTTTGTTCGGCGACCGACCTGCTTGCCTCCGCCCCGGGGGTCGATCTTGTTGCCGTTTTCGGCCCGGAGCACGGTCTGAGCGGGCAGGCCCAGGATCTCGAGGCGGTGACGCACGCCGCGACGGCGGCTCCGGCGCGTCGGGCCTACAGCCTCTACGGCGACACCGCCGCGAGCCTCCGGCCGACGGCGGCGCAGCTGGCGGGGATCGAGGCGCTCGTCATCGACCTCGTCGACGTCGGCAGCCGGTACTACACGTTTCAGGCGACGATGAAGTACTGCCTGGAGGCGGCCGCGCCGCTGGGCATCCGCGTGGTCGTGCTCGACCGGCCGAACCCGCTCGGCGGGGTTACCGTCGAGGGGCCGGCGGTCCGGCCGGGCTGCGAGAGCTTCATCGGGGCCCACGACATCGCGACTCGACATGGGCTCACGATTGGCGAACTCGCGACACTGTACGTCGCCGAACTCGGCCTCGATCCGGCGGTCCTCGACGTGGTTCGCTGCGAGGGATGGCGGCGGGACTCGTGGTTTGAGGACTGCCGCCTGCCGTGGGTGCTGCCCTCGCCGAACATGCCGACGGTCGACACGGCCGTTGTCTATCCAGGGCAATGCCTGTTCGAGGGAACGAATCTCAGCGAGGGGAGGGGCACCACGCGGCCCTTCGAGATCTGCGGGGCCCCGTGGATCGACGGCGAGTCGCTGGCCCGGCGGCTGGCGGCGGTCGACCTGCCGGGGGTCGTATTCCGGCCGCTGACCTTCCGGCCCACGTTCCACAAGCATGCCGACGTCGACTGCGGCGGGGTTCAACTCCACGTGACCGACCGCGGCGTCTTTCGCCCCGTCAGGGCCGGCCTCGCCCTGCTGGCCGAGATGCGACGGCAGGATCCCGGGAGGTTTGCCTGGCGAACGGAGCCCTACGAGTTTGTCGCCGACCCGATCGCGATCGACCTACTCTTCGGATCGGATCGGGAGCGGCTCGCCATCGAGGCCGGCGTGGATTGGATGGAGATCGCCACGGTCTGGGAGGCGGAGGAACGGGCCTTCGACGACCGGCGCCGCGCGGCGTGGCTCTACGACTGACGGCGGCAGCCCGCGGCAGGTTTTGCGTGAAGCGGGGGCGCGGTTCTATCATCGCTCGCATGCTCAAGTCGCCCGCGGTCGTCGCCTGCATCCTCGTCGCCGCGGTCATCCCGGCCCGGGCTGATGATCCGCTGCTCGCCGACCACTGGATCGCGAGCTGCCCGGATGCCGAGCGCGTGCTCGCCGACGCCGAAGCGGTGACGGCGATGAACCGCCGGATGCTTGCCGAGGAGCGGTCGGTGAACGACCTGTCGCGACTGCCCGCGACGCTCCCGCGAACCGAGGTCGTGGACCGAATCGAGCGGCAGTGCCGCCTGCCGGAGGGGCCGCTCGTGTTCGCCGATGGTGTGCTCGTTGGTGACGAGCCGCGCCGTCACTGGCGGGCGTCGCTCGCGCTCGATGAGGTGCCGGCCAGAGTGGAGCCACGGTTTGGTCTCGTCGTCCGCCGGGCGGCCATCCGCCGGTTCCCGACGTGGCAGCGGGTGCATGCCCGCGCAGCCGACACCGACATCGATCAGTTTCAGGAGACGGCGTTCTTTCCGGGCACGCCCGTGGCGGCCGTTCACGCCACCACCGACCGCGACTGGTGGTTTGTGATCGGCCCGACCTACGCGGGCTGGGTGGCGGCCGACTCGATCGCCCTGGGCGACCGCGCGGAGGTGCTCGCGTATGCCGCCCGTGCCTCGCGGGTCGTCACGGCTGCCCGCGCGGCCACCGCCTTCACCCCCGACCTGCCGGCGGTCTCGCAGCTCCCCCTCGACATGGGCACGACGCTGCCGGAGCGCTATGACTGGCCTGCGGGCACGCCCGTGAACGGCCAGTCGTCTGCCGCCTCGGTCGTCGTGGACCTGCCCATGCGAGACACGGGCGGGGCGCTGCGGGTCGTGCCTGCCCTGATTCCGGGTGCGGCCGACACCCACGACGGTCCGCTTCCCGCGACGCGAGCCAACGTGCTTCGGCAGGCCTTTAAGTTCCTGGGCGAACGGTATGGCTGGGGGCACGATTTCGACGGCCGCGATTGCAGCGGATTCGTCTGCGAGGTCTACCGGAGCCTGGGGATCCTCCTGCCGCGAAACACCCGCGACCAAGCGGTCTGCCCGGCCCTCGCCACCACGTCAGTCGCCCCCGATTGGCCGCGGAGCCGCCGCCTGGAAGCGATCCACGCCCTGCTCCCCGGCGACCTCGTGTACACGCGGCGGCACGTGATGATCGTCGTGGGCCGCGACGACGACGGGCCGTGGGTGATCCACGACACCCACGAGGGCCGTACCGCGGGCGGGAACGCCAATGGCGTGGTGCTGCAGCCGTTTCTGGCGATCGACGGTGGCGGCGTGATCGATGCCGTCACCGCGGTCGTTGCGGTTCTTGCTCCGCCGTCCGCCACCGCGGCGCGGTAACGATCAGTGACGTTCGGTCTGGGGGCTCCGCCCGCTGTGGAGCGTCACTTCACGCCGAGCGATCGCCAGGCGTAGCGGAACAGGTTTCGCGCGTCGGCGTAGCGGGCCTCCGTCGACGTGCTCCCGAGCACGACCACGATCAGACCGCGGCCGCCCCGCTCGCCGCACGCCGCCAGGCAGCAGCCCGCCGGGGTCGTCGTGCCTGTCTTGATGCCGGCGTAGCCCTCGATGCCGAGCAGCTTGTTGGTGTTGTTCCAGACGACCTCCCGCCGGTAGCCGTCGATGTTCTCGATCATCGCGGTCCGCCGGCGCGTCGTCACGGCGCTGCGGAAGGTTGGGTGCTTGAGCGCCTCGCGGGCCAGCACCGCGACCTCCCGCGGAGTTGAGCCACACCCCTCGACGGTCAGGCCGTGAGGGTTGCCGTAGGTGGTGCCCTTCAGCCCGAGTGCGGCAGCCCGCGCGTTCATCGCCGCCACGAAGCGGTCGAGGGGATCACCATCGCGCTCCAGTCGCCCGCCGACGTGCTCGGCGAGCGCCACCGCCGCGTCGTTGCCAGACGGAAGCAGAAGACCGTAGAGGAGTTCCTCGACCGAGACCCGGTCGCCAGGCCGGAGCTGCGCCGTCGAGCCGGTCTCCGTGCCAGCCCGGGTCGACACGCTCACGGTGTCGGTCAGAAAGCCCGCTTCGGTGGCGGTCCGTTCGATCACCAGCAGCGCCGTCATGATCTTCGTCACGCTCGCCTGCTGCCGGGTGGCATCGGCCTCCTTGCCAAACAGCAGCTCGCCGGTCGTAGCATCGACCACGGCCCAGGCTGCCGCCGTCACCACCGGCGGCCCGTCCGGGCCGTCGGCGGGATCGACCGCCGACAGCGGCGCGGCGGCCGCGGTCCCCGACACCACCGGCCCGAGCGCCGTCCACGTGGCCGTATCGACGACACCGGTTTCGGCAAGGCCCGCGAGGCTTTGAAAGGACTTCACCCCCGCCGTCGTCGCCGGACCGAACTCGCCATCCACGCCGAGCCGCTGCTCCTCAGGCAGCCGGAGGTTGAGGCTGCGCTGGAGTTCCTCCACCAGCCGGCCCGTCGCCCCCGCCGCCAGCGGCTTCGCCTCCACCGGCCGCCCCGCCGGCCCGGTCTGTTCGTAGGCGTCGAGCGCGGCCCGGGCGACCTTCGCGATCAGGTCGTCGGCGGGACCGCCCGGCGCCTTGCGATCCCGGTTGTCTTTCGTGAGCAGGCAGAAGGCGATCGGGCCTGCGGGGCCGAGGATCAGCCCGGCGTCGGTCCGCACACCCGAGACGAGCCCCGTTTTGTGGGCCACCTTCACGCCCGCGGGCATGTCGCGGCCGGCGGTGCCCCGGTCCTCGCAGGCGAGCAGGTGGCCGAGCATCGCCTCGCAGGCTCCCTCCGCCACGATTCCGTCTTGCTCGAGGGATCGGCCGTGGAGCATGCCCATCAGGGTCACCAGTTCCGCCGCCGTGCCGTTGCCGAGGCCGAACTCGCGGCTCCGCTCCACGTCGAGCGAGGTCTCCCGCCGGAACACGGAGGAGTTGAGCCGGATCCCGCTCAGGCCAACGCGGTCCATGACGACGTTGGTGGCCGGCAACCCGATCCGGCGGATGACGAGGTTGGTCGCCGTGTTGTCGGAGCTCGCGATCATCATCCGGATTGCGTCGCGGAGTGTGAACGTCGCCCCCGGCGAGAGCTTATCGATCACCGTCGAGCCCGGCACCACGTCGTCGGCCGCGAACGTGATCTGCTCGTCGAGGCTCAGGCGGCCCTCGTGCGCCGCCGCGTAGGCGGCCACCATCACCGGCACCTTCACGAGGCTCGCCAGCGGCATCGGCCGCTCGGCGCCTGCCGAGAAGCCCACGCCCGTTTTCAGATCGCGGACCGCCGCGGTCGCCACGCCCTCGTGGGCCGCCAGCAGCGGCACTAGCGCGTCGCGGAGGGCCTCTTCGACGCTCGCGGCCCCCGGAGGATCGCCCCCCGCGAGCCCCACGCAGATCCCGGCCACCAGCGCGATGCCACGACGCCACCACCGGCGTCGGCAGGTGCTTCCATGCCGCAGGTTCATCGCAGCCTCCCCGACACGCCTCACACCACGCTCAGCGGTCCGTCGAGCAGTTCGACGCCCGTACCCGGGCGGTCAGGATACCGCCGCCGGCCGGCTACCACCACGACGCCGGTGGCGATGTCGGTGGCGAGCAGGGCCGCGCCGTCCATGTCGACGTGATCGAGCTGGGGCACGATCTGGGCGAGCGCTGAGATGCCGACGGTCGATTCCGTCATGCAGCCGCACATCACCTGCAGCCCCAGTTGGCGGGCCCGGGCGATCATCCGCCGCGCCGGGGCGAGTCCGCCGCACTTCACGAGTTTGATGTTGATCCCGTGGAAGCGATCCACGCACCGCTCCACGTCGGCCTCCACGCCGCAGCTCTCATCCGCAAACACGGGGAGCGCAGACTCTCTCCAGACCTCGGCCATTCCGGGATCATCCGCGGCCAGCGGCTGTTCGATGAACTCCACACCGAGGTCGGCCAGCGGACCGGAGTAGTCAATCGCCTGCCGCACGCTCCAGCCGCAGTTGGCATCCACGCGGAACGGCGTGGCGGTATGCCGGCGGAGTTCGCGAACGATCTCCAGGTCGCGGTCGGTGCCGAGCTTGATCTTGTAGATCGGCCAGTCGGGCACCTCCGCAAGCTTCGCGACCATCCGCTCGGGGGTGTCGATGCCGATCGTGTAGTCGGAGAGCGGTCCCGCGGCTGGGTCGAGGCCCCAGAGCCGGTGCAGCGGCTGCCCCTGCCGCTTCCCCCAGAGGTCGTGCAGGGCCGAGTCGATGGCGCAGCGGGCGAACATGTTGCCGCCGAGGTTGTCAGCCAGGCGGATGAGAAGGCCGTCGAGATCGTCGCTGGTGCCGGAGTGGAGCAGGGGAGCGGCAGTGGCGATCCGCTGCGTCAGCGACTCGACCGTGGCGCCGTAGTACGGGTTTGCCGTCGCCTCGCCGTAGCCAAAGCAGCCATCCTCGTGGAGCTGCACGATCACGGTCTCTTGCACCTCGACGGTGCCCCGTGAGATCGTGAAGGGATGGCGGAGGGGCAGGCCGAAGTGCCGGACGGCGAGATCGATCAACGGATGTTCCTCTGGGCTGCCAGCGTGAGCACCGCTTCGACGAGATCGTCGCTGCCATGGCGGATCGGATCGGCGACGGGCAGCCCCAGCCGCGTTCGCAGCCGGTCCCGCTCCGCCTCGGCCTCGTCGGCGTTGAGTCGCCGGCTGTTCATCGCCACGCCGATCACGCGGCCGCCACTGCGGAAGCCCGCCATCGTCTCGTAGGCCTCGATCACCCGCTCCAGGGGTGGCAGCGGGATGTGCGGTAGGCCCATGTGGTGCGGACGGCCCGCCTCGTAGACAAGGATCATGCCGTGCGGGTCGCAGCCGTGGAGCAGCCCGAGCGACACGCCCGAATACTGCGGGTGCGTGATCGTCGCCTGCCCCTCGATCACGAGCAGTTCGCGATGCTGGTTGGCGAGCACCTGCTTTTCGACGGCGCCGTTGACAAAGTCGGAGATCACGCGATCGATCGGGCAGCCATCGCCCTCGATCATGATCCCCGTCTGGCCGGTGGCGATGAACTTGGCATCGACGCCGCGGCCCTGAAGCGCCCGGGTGAGTTCCACCGACGTCACCATTTTGCCGACCGAGATGTCCTGGCCGATCGTCAGGATCCGCAGGCACTCCTCGCGGAGCGGCGGGCACTTCGCCACATCCCGCTCGTCGTTGCGGCGGACGTCGCGGATCTCCACGCCACGATCGCGGGCCGCGGCGGCAAACTCCGGGTCGTCGGCGAGAAAGTCGTGGAGGCCCGACACGACCCGCATCCCGCGGTTGACCGCGGCGAGGATCACGGGCCGCCAGGCCGGCGGGATTTTGCCACCCGGCGGCGCGATCCCGATCAGAAGTTCGTCGGCGGGCCCGGCCTCGTCGAGCGTGGCCACGACCGGGATCGCACCTCCCACCCGGAAGAGCTCGTCGGCTGTCCGGCCCGCCTGAGTGGAGTCGAGGATCGCGACAATGTCGGCGGTGCGATAGCGGAGCAGGCACGACGCGGTCTTGCCGGCCAGGGGCTCGCTGTGTCCTTCTGTGAGCAGGACAACACGTCGGGGGGAGGTCGCGGCGGGCATGCCTGAGAATATCACGGAGGCTCGGGGGCACCGTCAACTCTCGACGGAAGTCGCGTGGGCGTCTACAACCGACCACCGCCTGGTGGCAATTTCAGCGGTGGCCGGGGAATCGAACCTCGGGGGCTTCGAGGAGCCAGCATGACCGGACAAGCACGGTGGTCGGTCGTCGTGGCTCTGATCGCCGTGTTCGTCGTCTCATGGGAGGTGGGCGTGTCGGCCGCTGAACATCCGTGTCGCCAACTGGTGCTTGTCGTCGTACCCGATTGGACGTCCGCCTGCGGCATGCTCGAACGGTACGACCGCGACGCCGGGGTGTGGATGCGTGCCGGAGCCCAGGTGCCCGTCACGATCGGTCGGGCAGGCTGCGGCTGGGGGGAGGGACTGTATCCCGTCCCGGAGGATGGCCCGCGGAAGCGGGAGGGCGACGGCCGCGCTCCAGCCGGCGTGTTCGGGATCGGAATCGCCTTCGGAGCCGACGACACGCTCGAGACCGGGCTGCCCTACCGGCAGATGACGGCCCACGACTGGTGCATCGACGTCTCCGGCTCGCCCCATTACAACCGCCTCGTCGATGATCGAGAGGTCGGTCTCGACGGGATTCGCGGCTCCACGGAGCCGATGCGGCGGGACCTTCACCTCGACGGCGACCGGCTCTACGAGATCGGGTTTGTGATCGGCCACAACACGGGCTGCCGGCCCGGCGTCGGCAGCTGCATCTTCGCCCATCCCTGGAAGAAACCAGGTGCGGCGACGGCCGGCTGCACCGCGATGGCCGAGGACGACCTCCGCACGGTGCTTGCCTGGCTCCGGGCCGAGGACCATCCCCGCTTCGCGCTCCTGCCAGCTGCGGAGCACCGGCGCGGGTGGCAGCCCTGGGATCTGCCGCCGCCGGGAGATGCACGATGACTGGCGGCCAGCGGGTTTTCATCGGGCTGGTGTCGGGGGCCGCGGTCGGCCTTGGCCTCGCCCGCTGGGCGCCGGAAATGGTCGGCGTTGTCGAGGCGGTCGCCATGCCGGTCGGTACGCTCTGGCTGCATGCCCTGCAGATGACGGTCGTGCCGTTTGTGATTTCGTTGATCATCGTCGGCGTCACTCAGGCGGCCGATGTCGCGGCGGGTGGCCGGATCGCCCGGCGGACGCTGACGTGGATCATCCTCCTGGCATCGGCCTCGTCTGTCTTCACCGCCCTCGTCGCCCCGGCGCTGTTCGCCGCCTGCCCGCGGAGCGGCGACGTCGTGTCCGCCATCCAACCGGGCGGCACCGTCGCGCCGCCTCCGCCGCAGTCAGCTGGTCTCGAGCGGATCACCGCCCTCGTGCCGGTCAACGTGGTCGCCGCGGCGGCGCAGGGGGCGATCGCACCCTTGGTGGTGTTCGCGCTCTGCTTCGCGTTCGCCCTCACCCGGTTGCCGCCGTCCCGCCGCGAGCCGGTGGTCGCGCTGGCGCACGGCGTCGCCGACGCGATGGTGGTGATCGTCGACTGGGTGCTGCTGGCCGGTCCGGTCGGCGTGTTCGCGCTGATCCTGCCGTTGGCGGCCCGCGCGGGCACGGCGGCGCTGGGCGCGTTGGGCGTGTACGTGGCGGTGCTGATCGGCGTGTACCTGCTGATCACGGCCGCCGTGTACATGGTGTCCTGCCTCGGGGGCGGCGAGTCGGTCTGGCGGTTCGCTGCGGCCGTGCTGCCTGCCCAGGTCGTAGCGGCGAGCACGCAGAGTTCGCTCGCGAGCATGCCCGCGATGGTGAAGGCGACGGCCACCCTCGGCTACCCGCCGCGGGTGGGCGGCCTCGTGCTCCCGCTGGCGGTGTCGCTCTTTCGGATCACGAGCCCCGCCCAGTATGTCACCGTGGCGAGCTTCATCGCCTGGGCTCACGACACGCCGCTCGACGCCGGTGCGCTCGCGCTGGCCACGGTGCTGGCGGTCGTGATCAGTCTCGGCTCCGTGGGCCTGCCCGGGCAGGCGAGCTTCATGGGCACGACGCTGCCGGTGGTGCAGGCCGCGGGTATGCCGATCGAGTCGCTCGGCCTCCTGCTCGCGGTCGACCTGATTCCCGATGTCTTCGCCACCGTGGGCAACGTCACCGGTGATCTCGCGGTGGCCAGCCGCGTGGCACGGGCTGAGGACGCGCCGGCCGCGCCCGGCCGGGCGGCCCGTAGATGAGCGACCCAGGCCTCCTCGCCGTGCTGCCCACGCTGGTGGTGGTCGCCGCCGCGGTGCTGCTGCGAAGCACGCTGCCAGCGCTCGTGATCGGCGCGATCGTGGGCCACGCCCTCCTCGACGGGGCCGGCTTCGTGGGCGGACTCGCCGATTCGCTGCAGCGGCAGCTGGCGACTCCCGCCGTCGCCTGGGTGCTGCTGGTCTGCGGCCTGTTCGGCGGCCTGATCGAACTGGTCGTGAGGGCCGGCGGCGCGGCCGCCTTCGCAACCCTCGTGACCGGCCGCATCCGCACCGGGAGGGCGGCCCTGCTCGTGGCCTGGGTGATGGGCCTGGCGATCTTCATCGACGACTATCTCAACGCGCTGCTCATCGGCCATGCGCTCCGCCCGGTGACCGACCAGCTGCGGGTGCCCCGCGAACGGCTGGCCTACGTGATCGACGCCACGGCCGCGCCGGTCTGCATCCTCGTGCCGCTCTCCACGTGGGCCGTCTACGTGGCCGGCCTTCTGGAGGCCACGGGCGTCGCCCGGGAGGGGGAGGGGATGCGGGCCTATCTCGGCGTGATCCCGTGGGCGTTTTACGGCTGGATCGCCGTGGCGCTGGTGCCGCTGGTCGCACTGGGCTGGATCCCAGCCTGGGGCCCGATGCGAGCCGCCGATCGCCGCGTGGCCGGCGGCGGTCCCACCGCGCCGCCGGGATCGCCGCTCGACGACGACTCCGGCCCGCCGCCCGAGGTTGGCCAGCTCGCCGACTTCTTCGTGCCGGTCGTCGTGCTCGTGGCGGCCACGGCGCTTTCGAAAGCCGACGCCCTGCACGGCGTGGCCTGGGCGCTGCTGGTGACGGCGGTGCAGCAGGGGCTTATTCGCCGCAGGCTCTCCGCCGGCCAGATCGCCGACGTCGCCTGCCGCGGCGTCGGCGGCATGGTTCCGGCGCTGGGCGCGATCCTGCTGGCCTTCGTGCTCAAAGACGTCAACGACCGCCTCGGCCTCGTGCCGCTGGTGATCGACGCGGTCTCGCCGCTCGTGTCGGCTGCCGCCCTGCCGGCCGTCGCCTTCATGGCGCTCTCGCTTGTGACGTTTGCCACCGGCTCGTTCTGGGGCACCTACGCGATCGCGCTGCCGATCGTGGTCCCGCTGGCTCGGAGCCTGGGCGCTGACCTGCCGCTCACCCTCGGCGCCGTGGTGTCAGCCGGTGCCTTCGGCTCCCACGCCTGTTTCTTCGGTGACACGACCGTGCTCGCCTCGCAGGCCTCGGGCTGCGAGAACCTGGCGCATGCCGCCAGCCAGTTGCCGTACGTGCTTCTCGGGGCGGCGCTGGCGACGGCCGCCTACTTCGCCTGCGGCGCGGCATTCGCCGGCTGAACGAGCCGTCGAGTCAGACCACGGCGGGACTCGCGGAGCAGTTCCATGGAGACCGGTCCTGCGAGGTAGCCAGCCGCGCCGGCCCGCAGGGCCCGCTGCTCGTCGTCGAAGGAGTAGCCGTCGGCCACGACGAAGACACCAGACCGCGGTCCTTCTCCCGGGTGCTCGAGCGACAGCCGAACACCACCGAGATGGGGATCGACGCCACTCTGTGCCACGACGGGCTGCAGCATTTCCAGGAGGTCCAAGCCCGACATGTCGGGAAGATCGAGGCACACGAGCCAGATGTCGGCCCGGAAGCGCCGCGCCATTCGCAGCGCTGAGCGGCCATCGACGCAGAAGTGAAGCCCCAGCTCGCCGCGTCTGCCGGCGGTCACGAACTCATCGAACCGCTCGCATGCCGAAGCGACGATCACGATCTCCTGCGCGATGCTGAAGCCGCGCTCGCCGGGGCTGGCGACTCTTGCACGGAGAATCTCGTTGAACAAGATCGGTGTCATGGTTGGCGTGGCTCCCGAATCGACTGGTGGCTGCAACGCACCGGGGTGAATCGCTCCACCCCGTGGTCTCTCTGATCAACCGGCATCGGCCGGCTAGCCATAAACACCCTGCAATCCGTGCGCCAAACACACCGCGGAATCCAAAAATTTTGATAAAGCGTGTTTTCCCGAGGTTTATGGCGATCCGAGGGCCAGCACCCAACCGTGACCCTCTGATGCGGTGGGGCGAATCGCTCCAGGCCTGGTCGCCAGCGACCACCCGGGTGGAGCGAATCGCTCCACCCGCTCCCTCCGGCCCCGGCCGCACGCCCGGCTCGAATCCCCCCGATCAGGGAGCCGCCTTCTTCGCGGTAGCGAACTCGTCGGCCGTGAGTTCGCGGATCGTGCCGTCCTGAAACATCGCCCAGCCACCGTCCTTGGCGGCCGCTGTCTCCCAGGCCAAGAGCCGAGTGGCGGCGTCGCCTCCCTGCTTCAGCCCCGCGCCTCAGGCGGAGTCGACGGCGCCGGAGAGCACGAATGGTCCCGCCACGGGGTAGAAGGGCTCCACGGCAGCAAAATCGGCCGCCGACGTCGGCAACGTCGCCTTTCCCGCTGCTGCCTGCCGGAAGAGGTCACGGAGATTCGCGAGCCCATCGGCGGCCGTGGGCTGGGCCAGTGTCTCAGGCGCAGTCTTTGAGGAGGAACAGCCCGCCCCCGACATGACAACCATGGGCACCATGGGCACCATGGCGGCCGCGACCGCCGACCGCAGGATCCAGCGGGGCACGAGCATGAGTCGTCTCCTCGGGCGTGGTTTCCGGCCGATCCACCCGAAGCCCAGCGGCTCACAGCGGTCGGATGGCGGTCTAGGAAGCCTAGTCGCTCGAGCGAGCCTCGGGAAGCAGGCTCCCGGGCCACACCCGGGTGGATCTGAGCCCCGTAACGCGGCCGAAAAGGGGCGGCGGGTGCATTCGGTCAGTAGAATCGGCGGCATGCCGTCGGCTCACCGCTACCGCTTATTTTCCGTGCCGATCGCCCTGCTCGTGTGGACGGCGACGGCGTCTGCCCAGAGTTCGGGGAATCGCGTGCTGGGGATCGACGTTTCCGCCTGGCAGGGCAACATCTCGCAGACGACGTGGAACAATCTCCGTGCCGTCGAAAACCGGCAGTTTGTGTTCGTGCGGGCCACCCGCGGCGGCACGACCGGCGTCGACAAACGCAACGGCGGCTACCCGGCCAACGACGACACGGCCTCCACCCTCTCGCAGCGGTATGACGACCCGTACTTCGTTCAAAACGTGAACCGGGCGACGACGGCGGGGATGTTCGTCGGCTCGTACCACTTCTCCCGGCCCGACATCATCGCCAGTACGACCAACTCCGGCAGTATCCCCAACACCGCCGTCGACGAGGCCGACCACTTCATCCAGATGGCCGGAGCCTTTATGCGGCCGGGCTACCTGCCCCCGACCTTCGACCTGGAAGCGGGCGACGGCCTCCGCACCGACAACGAACTCGCACAGTTTTCCATCGACTTCTCGAATCGCATCTACGAGGTGACGAGAATTCGCCCGATGATGTACGTCAATGGGAACTACGCGCTGAACGTGCTCGGCGGCGCCACGGCCGCCCGCCGCGACCAGCTGGCCAAGCCCGCGGCCGTGGAGCCGAGCCTCACCGGCCCGGCCTACTCGCAGCTCTGGATCGCCCGCTACCCGAACCAGGCCGATCCTGATGCCATCAACGTGCAGACGGGCAACGCCAACGACGGCCTCTCCTGGATCTACGGCCCGTGGGACGACTACGGCGACTCGCAGCCGTGGACCTTCTGGCAATACGCCAGCACCGGTCGGCTGACGAGTTTCAACAGCGGCAACAGCAACCTCGACTTCAACGTGCTCAACGGCGGGATGGAGTTTCTCAAGGACCAGCTCATCCCCGCCGTCTGGTGGGGCGACTCGAGCGGCAACTGGAGCACGCTCACCAACTGGAACAGCGGACAGCCCGTGACCGCGCCGATCAGTGCCGCCGGCCAACTCACGCCCATCGGCACGCAGACGCTGCCGACGCCGCGTCTGCCGGGGGCGTCCGGCAGTGGGCCGACGTCGGGGCAGTTCGACACCGTCATCCTCGACCGGCCGACCGCCGACATCACCGTCACCCTCAGCACCGGCACCTACACCATCCGCAAGCTGTTCGTTCGCGAAGGGCTCGTCATGAGCGGTGGAGCCTTGACGGTGAACTATGTGCCCGTGGCGGAATCGACCCCGATGTCGATGCAGGTGTCGTCATCGATGTCGATCTCGGGTGGGGCCAGACTCTCCGCCCATACGATCCAGGTGGATGCCGCACGGACACTCACGGCCGGCAGTGCGAGCCTGACCTTCGACACGCTGGCGCTGAGCCGTGGCACCACCCCCGCCACACTTGCCCTGAACGGCGACGTGACGATCGCGGGCACCTCGGGCAGCACGGCCACGATCGGCACCAACTCTGGCACGGCCCCCACCGGTCGCATCGACCTCACGGGAGGCACCCGCACGATCACCGTGGCCAACGGGGCCGCGGCGGTAGATCTGCAGGTCTCCGTTCCGATCCTCAATGGGGGGCTGGTCAAGGCGGGCCCGGGGACGATGCGGCTGACGGCGGCCAGCACCTTCAGCGGCTCCACCACCATCCAGCAAGGCACTCTCCAACTCGGCCACGCGGCCGCGCTGGCGGCCAGCAAAAGCACCCCGCTCGCCGGCGGCACCCTGTCGCTGACGCCCTCCCTGCGAGCGACCATTGGCGGCCTGGCCCCCAACGCTGGTGGTCTCGTGGACCTCGGTACCGGCATGATCACGGTGTCGAGCGGGCTCTCGCAGTCTGACCTGGTCACGGCCCTCCTCTCCGGCCGCCGCGACGGGTCGTGGACCGGCTCTTCCGGTATCACCTCGACCGCGGTGGCCGCGGCGGTCGCCCAGGGCGTTCCGCGTGCCGTGGGCTGGCTTGGCCACGGCAACGGCTCCGTGTCGTTTGCCTACGCTGCGCCGGGCGACACGAACCTCGACAATCAGGTCGACATTCTCGACGCGGCCAACTTTCTCACTGGCGGGAAGTTTGGCACTGGCTCAAGCGCCACGTGGAGTCAGGGCGACTTTGGCTACGACGGCGTGGTGGATGTCCTCGACGTCGCAGACTTCCTGAGCACGGGCCTGTTCGATGCCGGACCCTACAGCGGGTTCACCGGAACGATCGCCGCCGTTCCCGAGCCCACCACGGCCGGATTGGCGGCCGCAGGACTCGCCGCGCTGGGCTGGCTGGCGGCGAACTCCGCCCCCATCAGTCGAGCGAGAGCGACTCGCCGCCGGCACGGCTGCCGACCGCCTGCCAGACGTCGAAGTCGACGTTGTCGTTGACGTACCGCGTGGACGAATCGGCGAACAGCACGTTTGCCCCGCCGGGATGGTAGCTCGACGCCGCGATGTGGGCCACGCTAAACGCCGTCGTGCCGCAGTTGTATCGCTGCGACGAGGACGCGCCGGTCCGCGCGTTCCAGTTCGGCGGCAGGGTGTGCGTGTACATGAAGGTGTAGGTGAGGTCGCCGCGGTAGTACTGCTGGCCGATGTACTGGATGGGCGTCTCCGTGGCATTGGGCAGGCACTGGGGAACGGTCCGCCCGTCGGCGAGTTGCCGGGCGGCGAACGTTGAACCGGTGTTGAAAGCCGTCGTATGGACCGTGGATGTGTCGTTGAAGGCCGCGGCACCCCGCATCACTTCGGCGAAGAGGGCAGTCTTCGATGTGCCGTCGGCAATCTCACTGATCTTGCAGCCCTGGAGCACGCTCCCTGCCGGAGGGTTGGGCATCGCGAAGATCCCGTCGAGCGATCGGCCGTTCCAGGTGACGCCACCTCGGAAGGCGGCCCCTCCGACACAGACGGCATAGTTGCTGCGGCCCGAGTTGGACACGAGATGCGGTGAGGAATCCGACGGGCAGAGAAAAGGTGGAACGTCACCGACCCGGGCTGCCGCGTTGGCGCCCGCCTTCGGAGGAGTCCCCGGGACGAGCGGGGCGTCGGTGCGAACGTGATACCGAAGATCGAACTGCTGAAACTTCGCCGCCTCCTCGAAGTAGGGCAGGATCATCACCTGGGCCGATGCCTCCGACGAGTAGGTCACTCCGCCCGCGCCGATGGTGTGCCGTCGCGGCGGAAATCGCTTCTTCGCACTCTCATACCCGAGCGTCGCGATCCCGATCTGCCGGAGGCTGTTGGCGCACTGCGTGCGACGGGCCGCTTCGCGGGCACTCTGCACGGCCGGCAGGAGCAGGCCGATCAGCGTGGCGATGATCGCGATCACCACGAGGAGTTCCACGAGGGTGAATCCACGACGTTGCGGCCACGGGGCCGGCCCGCCTGAGCTTTCGAGTCGCATGCCGTTGGCTCCCGTGTCGCGGAGGTCGCTGAGGTGGGTGGTCACGCTAGCCTCGGTCATGCGGCCCCGGCGTCAGTCGCGACGCCGCCCGCGGCAGGCAGCCACCGCACCGCCGCAGGCAGCCGCAAGCAACGCCCAGGTGGATGGTTCCGGCACCGCCGCCACGCTCCCCACCGCCCCGGGCGGCGTGTTGTAGTTGCCGGCGTTGAAGAGGCCGGTGGAGACGAAGGCGTCGGCATCGAGAATGTCCACGATTCCATCGTAATTGAAATCTCCCTCGCGCCACGTCGCGGGTGAACCCGTGTCGAACTTGCCCAGGGCGAGGAAGTTGGCCGTGTCGAGGACGTCGACCGACCAGTCGAGGTTGGTGTCGCCTGGGGCAGCGTAGGCCACCGTCAGCGAACCGTCGCCGTTATCGAGCCAGCCCACCGCCCGCGGAGACCCGGCAGCGGAGTCGGCCGCGGCGGTGCTCGAGGTGATGCCGCTGGTGCCGGTCCACGTGCCGCCGTTGGAGCCGGCCGTGATCGCGGTGAGCATGTTCTCCACCGTCAGGCCGCTCGTCACTGTGACCATGCCGTTGCCGACGTCCACAAGCCCGCCGGCGTTGGGATTGAGCCCGCCGACCGTCGTTTGGAGGTAGGGAGAGAGCGTCGCCGTGCCGAACGACGACACCGTGAGGGGCCGCGTGGCGAGGGCATTCCCGCTAGCCAGCACGATTGTGGCGCCGGCGATGACCGAGACCGCCGCCGTGCCCGTGACCATGCCGCTCACGACGAGCGTGCCGGAACTCACCGTGGTGGTGCCCACATAGTTGCTCGAGCCCGAGAGCACGAGCGTGCCGGAGCCCGATTTGGTGAGCCGGCCGGGGCCGGTGATCGGGCCTGCCACGGTGAGCGTCTTGTCGGCAACGACGTCGATCGTGCCGCCGAGCGGGGTGGCCGTGGTGCCGCCCACGTTGACGGTGATCCCGCGGTTGGCAGGCATCGTGAAGGTCTCGGTCGCCCGCACGCGGCCGCTGGTAGTCGCGCCGGCGAGCGTGAGGGCGGCCGGCTGGAGCGTGCCGGACACCGCGCCGAGATTCGCGTCGGACGAGACCTCGAGCATGCCACCGCCCCAGCTCGTGATCCCGCCGGAGATCGTGTTGCTGGCTGAGAGCACGAGCGTGCCGCTGCTGGTCTTGATGAAGCCGCCGGTTCCACTGAGCGGGCCTGCCAGGGTGACGGTCGCCCCGCTGCTCGTGCTCAGGGTTCCGCCCGCGGCCCCGATGGTGAATCCACGCGTGGCCGGGAAGAGCGTGCTCGCCGTGACGTTCAGCACGCCCGCCGCGGTGGCGGTTCCCAGCCGGACGTTGGTCGGAGACACCACGCCCGGCTCCGCGCCCAGTCGGAGGTCTGAGTCGATCGTGAGCGTGCCGCTGGTCGTGGTCGTGATGCCGCCCACCATGGCGATGTCGCTGCCGATGATCGTGCCACCGCTGTAGGAGTTCACGCCCGAGAGAGTGACGCCCCGGCCGATGACCCGCAGGGCGCCGGTGCCCGAGATCGGCCCGGCGATGCCGAGCGTGGTCGACGTTGTATTGAGCACGCCCCCCGCGGCACCGAGCGTGATGCCACGGAACGGATCGGTGGTCATGGCGAAACTCACGCCGATCGCGCCACCGTCGAGCGTGATCGCGTCGGGGGTCTCGCCGAAGGGAAGGGCGCCGAAGCCGGTCTCCTTCGAGAGCTGCCCGGTGGCGTTGGTGCTGCTCCCAATGCGGTAGAGGCCGCCGAGTACCTTCAGTTTTTCGAACGTGTAGTTGGCGGTGTTTGCCCCCTGCACCCGGAGCTCACTCGTGCCCGTCTTGGTGAGCGTCTGTGCGCCCGTGACCGTGGTGCCGCCCTCGCCCAAAAACACCCCCTGGAAGATCGTCACGTTGTTGCCCACGTTGTAGTTCACGGTGCCGCCGTTGGGGCTGAGTTGGATGCCGGCGCCGAGCGCGGTCCAGAGCGAGCCGGCGTTGCCGGTGTTCGACATCAGGAGCGTGCCGCCGTCGAGCACGACGAGGCCACCTGCGGATTGCGTGACCCGCGATTGGTTGTTGATGCCCAGCGTCGTCCCCTGCCGCACCGTGACCGTGCCCGAACCGATACCCACGACCCCGGCCCCGCTGAGATTCACCGTGCCTTGATTGACGACCATGCCCGACGCGAAGTTGGTGCCGTCGATCGTGACGGTAAACGAGCCGGTCGCGTCGCTGCCCGCGGAAAAGAAGGCCACCCTGCCGTCACCGGCCGCGGTGCCGGAGATCCAAGCCTCAGTGGCCGCATCACCCGCGGCGTTCGGGCTCCAGTTGGTCGCAGTGCTACTCCACGTGCCGCTCGGTGTTGGCCCGCCGGCTCCAGGCGTGGGGCCGTCGATGTCCCAGTAGCGGATGTCCTGAGCAAACGCCGATGCTGCTGTCGCCAGCACCGCGGCGGCGGCCGCAACCCGCATCCACGGGAATCGGTGGAAACCTGAACTCACCATGGCGCACCCCTTTTTCTGGCAGAGACCCCTGCGTTTCCAGCCGAGCTACCACTCGCTTCGGATCGACAAAAACCGCTGATCCTTAACTATGTTTGACTATAACGGGTCCGGTGCACGGCGGCAACATTTATTACGCGTCTCCGTGGCGGGTGTGCCGTCTCTCATCCGGATACGATCCGCCTCGTGCACCGTGTCTCAGCCGAGTGTTTCGATGGACCATGCCACTCTTCGCCGCTGCCGCGCGCTCTCCCCCATTTCCTTCGCCATCGTGGTCATGGTCATGGCGTTGATCGCGGCCCCCTCGCTGGCCGGCGAGCCCCGGCCGCGGACGTTCCTCGTCGGTGACGTGCGGATCGATGTGGTGACCACCGCGGTCGACCCGCCGGCGACCACAGGGGCGGACGGCGGGCCGGCCGTGGCCCTCGTGAGCGTGCACGACGACGAAGACACGGCCGTCGAGGCGGCCCGCGAGGTGCTCCGCGACCGCGGCGGAACGCTTGTTGAACTTCGGCACACTGGCGGCCGCGAGATCGTGTTTCAGCTGGCGGGCACGGAGCACCGGATCGACCCCAACCGGATCTTCACGCCCGCCGGTCGTCGGGCCACGCTCGAGACCCTTTCGAACTGGTCGCAGCCCGCCGACGACGTCGTGGCGGCCTTCGCCGACGAACTGCTCTCGACGCTCGCCATCGACGACGTCGATGTCGTGGTCGCGATCCACAACAACACCCCCGACCGCTACACGGCCGCAAGCTACGCGCCCGGGGGGCCGCTGGCCGCCGATGCCGCCAGGGTGCGGCTTCGCCCCGGCGGCGACGCTGACGATTTTTTCTTCGTCACCGGTACGGGCCTGTTCGAGGGGCTCACCGGCCGTGGCCACTCCGTGATCGTCCAGAACGAGGCGACCGTTCAGGACGACGGCTCGCTCTCGGTCTGGTGCGGCCGCATGGGAATCCCCTACGTGAACGTGGAGGCCGAGCACGGCCACCGGGCGGAGCAGGCCGTGATGCTCCGCGATCTCCTCGACGTGATCGCGGAGGTGCGGCCGCGGAGAGCTGCCCGCGTCGCGTCGCGGCCACCCCCGGGCTGCGACCTCGTCGATCTGCAGGCGGTCGAAGCGTCGTTCGTGATCGACAACCGGTATGCCACGGCCGACAACGTCACCGGGATGCGGCTGTATCCCGCCAACGTGGTGTTTCTCGAGCGGTCGGCGGCCGAACGGCTCGCTCGCGTGCAGGCGGAGCTCCGCGAACGGGGGCTCGGGCTGAAGGTGTTCGACGGCTACCGGCCGCTCGCCGTGCAGCAGGCGCTCTGGAAGGTGAAGCCCGACCCCCGCTACGTGGCCGACCCGGCCCGGGGCTCGCGGCACAACCGCGGCTCGGCAGTCGATGTCACGCTCGTCGATGCGGCCGGCCGGGAGCTGCCGATGCCCTCCGACTTCGACGAGTTCGGCGAGCGGTCGCACCTCGACTACGCCGATGGTCCGGGCGACGCCCTCGCCAATCGCGAAACCCTCCAGAAGGCGATGCGGGCCGAGGGTTTCCTGCCCCTTGCCACCGAGTGGTGGCACTTCGATGCTCCTGGCTGGCGGGCTTTTCCCGTAATGGACGCCAATCCCTATGCCGGCCCGCTGTTCCCGGATTCGAGCACAGGCGCGGCGACGCCCTGAGCCCCGCGGTGACGGGGGACAGCCAAGCACGCGCCGCACGCAACGCACCCACGGCGACGGGGGC
>Ga0164295_10001350_pt1 | contig 20317 bp, 18 predicted proteins | sample GEODES006metaG_FD_111798 | JGI IMG/M metagenome (GOLD analysis project Ga0164295, IMG submission 111798) | Oligotrophic lake water microbial communities from Sparkling Lake, Wisconsin, USA - GEODES006 metaG | ecosystem: Environmental > Aquatic > Freshwater > Lake | place: USA: Sparkling Lake... | reverse complement strand
TATGAATTAACAGAAGGGATGCGTATTAGTGATTTAGTTCAAAGAGCGGATGGATTAAGAGAAGATGCTTTTATTGGCAGAGCACAATTGATAAGATTAAAACCAAATTTATTAAAAGAATTAGTGACCATTAATTTATTCAAGGCTTTGCAAAAAGATCCTAATCAAAATATTTTATTACAAAGAGAAGATGAATTGTATATCAACTCCATTGTAGATTTAAGAGATTCTTTAACAGTGGATTTATTAGGAGAAGTGAGAAGCCAAGGCCGCTTTAACTATGTGGATAGTATGACAGTGAAGGATTTAATATTGATGGCAGGGGGCTTTACATATGCTGCTAATAAGCAAATAGAAGTGGCAAGATTGATTCAATATGGTGAAAGGGTTACTGATAACCAAGTGGCAACAATCTTAAAAACTGAAGTGAATGGTGATTTAAGCTTTAATGCAGGCCAAGAAAATTTTGTGTTACAACCAATGGATGTGGTGACCATCACCAAAAAAGTAGGTTATACCAATCCAGAAGTGGTTAGCATTAGTGGACAGGTTCAAAATGTAGGAAAGTATACTTTAAGCACGCGTGTGGAAAGAGTGAGTGAAATTGTAAAACGTGCTGGTGGATTGATTGGAGAAGCCTATGGAGAAGGCGCTTACATCAAAAGAAGTCGTTATAATATTGACACATTAAAATCGGATGAATCAAAGACATCTATAGAAGAGGCTTATAACAGAAAGTTTAAAGCACAACAGGAAGCAGAAAAACAAAACTTGACAGCCATCTTAAGTCCCTCCTCTACAAATGGTATGGAAAGCCAAAAAAGTTTAGCTGAAGCACAGAATCAAAAAAAGAAAAACTTAAAAGACACTTTAGACCTTTTATTTAAAGAATTAAATGAGGATACCTACCAAATTGCCATTGACATTAATAAGATCATGGAAAAGCCAGGTTCTGAATTAGACTTGGTATTGAGAGACAAGGATGAAATTATGATTCCAAAAACAGATAATCGAGTTAAAATTAGTGGTGGTGTTTTAAGGCCAACGAATATTGTATATAGAGATGGATTAAGTATTGGTGAATGTATTAGTGCAGCAGGTGGAATAAGTGAGTATGCAAAAAGGGGCAGGGCCTATGTGGTATATGCCAATGGAAAATCCGCAAGAACAAAACATTTTGGTTTGTTTAGATTAAACCCAACCATCAAACCTGGTTCAGAAATTGTATTACCCGAAACCAATGAGAAAAAGGAGAAGACGATAACAACCTTTATTCAATTTACTACTGTACTTGCACAGATTGCAGGTGCAATTGCAACCATTTCTATCTTAAACAGATAACATTACGAAGATGACAGATGAGCAACAGCAAATAGACAACGATGAAATTTCTTTAAAGGAGTTGATTCAAAAAATACAGGGGTGGATCGCGTATTTAAAAACGCAGTGGAAACTCATTATTGGTATTGCAGTTTTGGGTGCCATACTTGGTTTTGCAATTGCAAGTTTTGTAAAACCCAACTATCTTGCCATATCTACATTTGTATTAGAGGAAGATAAAGGTGCTGCAGGTTTAGGCGGTGCCATGGGTTTAGCCAGTAGTTTTGGACTAGACCTAGGTAGTGGTGGTGGCGGTTTATTTACTAGTTCGAATATTATTGAACTAATGAAGAGTCAATTTGTAGTTGAAAAAGCGTTACTTCATCCGGTAAAAATAGGAGGTAAAGAAATTAGCTTGGTAGATTATTACATATTGGTATATGATTTGAAAGAAGATTGGTTCAAAAAGCGAGTTTTTGCCAATATTAGTTACCCTATCGAAACAGATAGAACTAAATTTAGTTTAAAACAGGATTCAATTTTACATCTAATTTCGGAAGACCTAATAAAAAAAAATCTAACGATTACACAAAAGGATAAGAAAGTAAGTATTATTAGTCTGACGGTGAAAACAAAAAGTGAATTGTTCTCGAAATTATTTTGTGAGCAATTGTTAAAAGAAACTTCTGATTTTTATATTGAAACAAAAAGTAAAAAATCACGTTTGAATGTAGATATTTTACAGCGTCAAGCAGATAGTATTAGGGCAGAATTGAACGGTGCTATTTCAGGTGTGGCTGCAGCAAGTGATAATGTCTATAATTTAAATCCAGCATACAATGTTAAAAAAACACCAGGCACAAGACGCCAGGTAGATGTACAAGCTAACACAGCCATATTGACTCAATTAGTTACTCAATTAGAACTGTCTAAAGTAAGTTTAAGAAAAGAGACCCCACTCGTACAATTAATAGACCGACCTATTTTGCCGCTAGAAAAAGATAAAATAGGAAAGTTAAAATCTTTTATTTTAGGTGGTTTATTAGCAGGATTCCTAACTGTATTATATTTGATATTTACTCAGTTGTATAGGAATATGGTAGCATAAATTTAAAAAATAACATAAAATCTATAGTATTGAAAAAAGCAATTATTACAGGAATCACAGGACAAGATGGAGCCTACTTGGCTGAATTCTTATTAAACAAAGATTATGAGGTTCATGGAATTAAAAGAAGATCCTCTTTGTTTAATACACAAAGAATAGACCATATCTATGAGGACCCTCATACACCTCACAGGCATCTTCATTTACATTATGGGGACTTAACAGATAGTACTAATCTAATTCGTATCATTCAAGAAGTTCAACCGGATGAAATTTACAACTTGGCGGCAATGAGTCACGTGCATGTAAGTTTTGAAGAACCAGAATATACAGCTAATGCAGACGGTATTGGCACTCTTAGAATTTTAGAAGCAGTTCGTTTATTGGGTTTAACTAAGAAAACAAAAATTTACCAAGCATCTACATCTGAATTATATGGATTAGTTCAAGCAGTTCCGCAATCAGAAACTACACCATTTTATCCTCGTTCACCTTACGCCGTTGCAAAACTATATGCATATTGGATAACAGTAAACTATAGAGAAGCATATAATATGTATGCATGTAATGGCATCTTGTTCAATCATGAATCTCCACAAAGAGGGGAAACCTTTGTAACAAGAAAAATTACAAGAGCCACAGCAAAGATTGCTTTAGGTATCGACAATTGTTTGTACCTGGGAAACTTAGATGCAAAAAGAGATTGGGGACATGCAAAAGATTATATTGAAGGAATGTATTTGATATTGCAACAAGAAAAACCAGAAGACTTTGTATTAGCAACTGGAATTACAACTACTATTCGTGATTTTGTCAAAATGAGTTTTGAAGAGTTAGGAATTGAATTAGGATTTAGAGGTAAGGATGAAGCTGAAGAAGGATTTGTTATAAAAAATAATGGAGAATATAAATTGGATGAAGGCCAAGTTGTTGTGAAAGTAGATCCTAAATATTATAGACCAACAGAAGTTGATTTATTAATTGGAGATCCAACTAAAGCTATGACTCAATTAGGTTGGAAGCCAAAGTATAATTTAGCAGCACTTGTTAAAGAGATGGTAGCAAGTGATGTTTCCTTATTTAAAAAAGAATTGTATATAAAACAAAGCGGATTATAATAATGGAACAAACAGCTAAAATATATATTGCTGGTCACAAAGGAATGGTAGGTTCTGGAATAGAACGTAAATTAAGGAAAGAAGGGTATAACAATATTGTTACAAGAACTTCAACTGAATTAGATTTAAGAAATCAGCAAGTAGTTAATCAATTCTTTGAAAAAGAAAAACCGGCATATGTAATCCTTGCTGCAGCAAAAGTGGGAGGCATACACGCAAATAATACATATAGGGCAGAATTTATTTATGATAACTTAATGATTGAAGCTAATATTATTCATGCAGCGTATTTAAATAAGGTTACTAAGTTGTTATTTTTAGGTTCCTCTTGCATTTATCCTAAGATGGCACCACAACCTCTGAAGGAAGAATATTTACTAAGTGGTTATTTGGAGCCAACTAATCAACCATATGCTATTGCTAAAATTGCAGGTATTGAAATGTGTGATAGTTATAGATCACAATATGGTTGTAATTTCATTTCTGCAATGCCTACTAATTTATATGGCACGAATGATAATTACCATCCTGAAAATTCGCACGTACTACCCTCTCTGATTCGAAAATTTGTGGATGCCAAAAGGAAAAACCTAAAAGAGGTTATTATTTGGGGTACGGGTAGACCAATGAGAGAGTTTTTGCATGTAGATGATTTAGCGGATGCCTGTTTTTATTTAATTCAAAATTATAATGAAGCTGGTTTGGTAAATATTGGGTATGGCTCAGATATAACGATAAAAGATTTAGCTATTTTATTGGCAGAAATCGTTACATATAATGGAGAATTGATTTTTGATTCAAAAAAACCAGATGGTACATATCGTAAATTGATGGATTCTGGAAAGTTAAATAGAATGGGGTGGACTCCTAAAATTAATTTAAATGATGGTATTAGAAAAACCGTGGAAGAATTCATAGAAATGTATAAATAACGATAAAAACACAAGTTAAAATACTTATAATTACTTTCTTTGATATTTTACTTTCCCCTTTTACACTCATTGCTGCTTATTGGTTAAAGCTAATAAGGATGTATAATGTTGGATTGTTTGAAACAATTTCAACAACGAGTAAGAGGATTTTTAACTTTGTTGGCGTATTTCCTCTTACCGACCATTATTATTAACCTTTTATGGGTAAATCAGCCAATGTTCTACCCATTAAAAGAAGCTTACCAGGGATTGATTTTAATATAGAAAATCAATTATTATTTTTGAAAAATTTTAACTACCAAGATGAGCTAAATGAAATTTCATTATTACCCTCTAACTAGTTAAATTATACTTTTTCTAAAGGTCCATTTCGTTCTGGAGATGCTGAAATACTCTATAATATAGTTAGGTTTTTGAAACCAAAAAAGATAGTTGATATTGGTTGTGGACATTCAAGTTTGTTAATACAGCATGCAATTGCAAATACTCTAAAAACTCAAGTCAATTATCTATGTCAACATATTTGTATAGAGCCATATGAAGCAGGATATTTATCTAAACTAGATGTTGAATTTATAAAAAGAGCCAGTTGAGCAAATTGATTTTAATTTATTTGAATCTTTAGAAGATGGCGATATTTTATTTATTGATTCTTCTCATATTATTAGACCTGGTGGGGATGTATTATTTGAGTATTTAGAAATTTTACCAAGATTGAAAAAAGGTGTATATGTTCATATCCATGATATATTCTCACCAAACAATTATTTGAAAGAGTGGGTCGAGGACGGGGTAAATTTCTGGAACGAACAATATCTCTTAGAAGCATTTCTAAGTTGTAATGATAGTTTTAAAATTGTTTGTTCAGTTAACCTTCTTAAAAATAAGTATTATTCTAATTTGAAAGAGGTATGTCCAATGTTGAGTGAAGAAAGAGAGCCTGGGTCGTTTTGGATACAAAGAACATAATTGAATAATTAAAAAATTGAGTGTTTGAAAATTTCTAAAATAAACATTATTTCTTCGGGACTTGAGCATTTTGTTTCTATTTCAATTTTATTTATTACATATCGAATTGTATTTGCCCAAACTGGGGGAATACAGATAATGGGTCTTTGGGCAATTTTTCAAGCTTTGGTTTCCTTTCCGATTATTGGTACTTCAGGTTTTGCAACTAGTGCTATCAAATTCGTTTCAAAATATAATGGTTCGGAAGAAACCCAATTTGTTCAAAAAACAATTGATACAATTGTTATTGTCATTTTACTTGCGACGGTATTAATTTGTGTTTCTATCTGGTTATTTTTACATTTCAAATTCAGCCTTCTTTTTACAATTGCTGAATTTCAACAATTACAAGCTTATATATATATAATTTTACTTTCTCTAATATTTTCTGCAATAGGGAAAGTATATATGAATACGCTAGATGGTTTGTTTCTAATTCCTTACCGAAGTGCTATCGGAATATTATCTCGACTGTCTTTTTTTATTTCTTGTTTACTTCTTATAAAGAAATATGGATTTCAAGGATTGTTATTAGCGGACTTAATTCAAAATGGTGTTCTTTTTATAGGCGGATTATTGGTATTAAAAATTAAAATAAAGAAGTTTAATATCATTGCGTACAAATTTGATGTAACACTATTCAAAGAGATCTTTAAATACGGGAATCAATTTCAAGTAGCTGCCATCTTTCAGCTATTTATGGATCCAATGACTAAAATTTTCTTAAAAAGTTTTGGAAATATTTCATCCATTGCAATTTATGATGTTGTTTACAAAATCTTCATGCAGTCAAGAACTGTAATTGTAGTGATACTGAATACTTTTCTTCCGGCTTTGGGCAAATTGTCAAGCGAAATGAAAGAGGCGCAGATCAATGAGCTATATAAAAAAATCTTTTCTTTTTCTATCTTTTGTACCGTTTCTATTTTCTCTATTTTATTTTTAGTCATGCCCTTCCTATTAAATTTTGTAGGAATTGCTGATGATATTACCATATTCAATTATAATATCATTATTAGTTTATCCATGTTGTTTAATATGTTTGGGGTAACATCTTATATTTTTAATATCGGTACCGGACAAATGAAAGGGAATATTATTTATTCTTCAAGCATGGCGGCATTCAATTTTCTGATAGGGTTAATCTTAGGATATTTTTATGGTGCTAACGGAGTAATATTAAGTGCTATGCTTGCCCAATTATTTGGGGTTATTATCATCAACTTCTATTCTATCAAGCTATATAAAATAGACTTTAAATCAATGATGCAAAAAGAAGAGATTATTACTTGTAGCCTTTTTTTAATTTTAGTTACTTTAATTGGTGCTCGAAAACTATTATTTGCGAATGATATTGTAATTGATTTATTCCTTAACTCTTTAATGTTCCTAGCATTATTTTATTATTTCTTTTTTAAAAATAAATATGGTAAGTCAATACTACTCAAGTTTATTTAAAATATTAGTATGCGCGCAATAATACTTGGAGCCAATGGCTATATTGGCAAACATTTGACCGACTATTTAAACCTTTTAAATTGGGATCTTACCTGCTATGATATACAAAATGATTCAATTTTTCCAAATTCCTTGATTGAGTATTTTAAATTAGATATTTCTGATAAAGAAAAAATGGCAAAGATTGATTTTAGCTGTGATTATATATTTTATTTTTCTGGATTAACAGGCACCTATAACTCGTTTTCTAAATGCGATAGTTTTATAAACATTAACGAAATTGGGTTATTGAATCTTTTGAACTGCGTTCAATTGCTAGACCAGAAACCTAAAATAATATTCCCCTCAACAAGACTTGTTTATCAGGGCAATGAAATAAAAGAAATTGCTGAAAATGATGCAAAGGAGTTTAAAACCATCTACGCTATTACAAAGTTTAATGGGGAACAATATCTAGAAATGTACCACCGGCTATATAATATCCCTTATACAGTTTTTAGAATTGGAGTGCCATACGGCAATAAGTTCGACAATATTTTTTCCTATGGTACTATTGGTTTTTTACTCACTTGTATTAAACAGGAATCAGAAATAAAACTTTATGGAGACGGAAATCAAGGGCGAACATTTACACATATTACTGATATCTGCAAACAAATAGTAGAGGTTTCCGGAAATATGGAAAGCAATTCTGAAATTTATAATATTTGTGGAGAGAATTATAAGTTGTTAGAGATTGCCCAAATTTTGGCAAATAAATTCAATGTAAATATCAAAAATATTGCATGGCCTGAAATTGATTTAAAACTAGAATCAGGATCAACAAATTTTGATTTTAATAAAATTAAATCTATTTATCAAGAAAAGTTAGCATTCGATTTTAAAAGCTGGATTGAAAATTACCATCTATGAAAAACAGTCATGATCAAGAATTAGTAAATTATATGTTCTTAAAGTCAGCATTGACTAAAGACAATATATTTAATACTACTAATGACATTTTGAAATGGATAAAGGTTAAAAATGATGAAGTTCATGTTGATATACAACAAATTCCTTTTAAAGAATTAGCTCATTGGCAATTCAATGAGGGGAACGAAAAACTCGTTCACAATTCAGGCAAATTCTTTTCAATTGATGGGCTGAATATTCAAGTAAATGTTGGACGAAAATCGACTTGGAGTCAGCCCATTATCAATCAGCCAGAAATTGGCTTTTTGGGAATTATTACTAAACAGATTAATAGTGTACTATATTTTTTATTGCAGGCCAAAATTGAGCCTGGTAATGTGAACTACGTTCAATTATCTCCAACATTGCAAGCAACGCGAAGCAATTATACACAGGTACATAAGGGAAAAAAACCTATGTATCTTGACTATTTTACTAATCTTTCTAATTGTGAAGTTTTACTTGATCAATTACAATCCGAACAGGGGGCTAGATTTTTAAAAAAAAGAAATAGGAATATTATTTTGAAAGTATCTGATGACATTAAATTAGAGAATAACTTTTGTTGGCTAACCCTAGGACAAATTATAGATTTATTAAAGTTTGATAATATAGTAAATATGGATACCAGAACAGTAATATCTGGTATTTCATTTGGAAATTACCATGTAAAAGATTTGGATTTTCATTTTCTGATCAATGATTATTTAAATAACTTTAATGGTAAATTAATCATATCAAGTATCATTACTAATTCCTCACTGTTTTCTTTAGACCAAATCATACAATGGTTCACTAATCTGAAAACCCAATATGATGTATATATTACTAAGATCCCATTAAGAGAACTATCAGAATGGACTATTAATGATTATAGTATTTGCCATAAGGAGAATAAATACTTTGAAGTAATTGCTGTAAATGTTACCATTGAGAATAGAGAAGTATCCAGTTGGCAGCAACCCATTATTAAACCACTGGAAAATGGAATCTGTGCTTTTGTGATCAAAGAAATTGAAGGGGTATTGCACTTTTTAGTCCAAGCAAAATTTGAACCTGGGAATTTTGATATTCTAGAAATGGCACCAACGGTTCAATGTATTACTGGTAACTATAATAATGAAGAAAGTAAATCGGAACTCCCTTATTTAGATTTCGTTTTAACTGCTTCGGAAAGAAGTATTTTATTTGATTCCTTACAATCCGAGGAGGGGGGGAGATTTTATAGAGAACAAAATAGAAACCTTTTAATTAAAGCAGATAATGATTTCCCAATTGAAACGCCACCTAATTATATTTGGATGACCTTAAATCAAATTAAGATGTTCATTCGTTTTAATAATTATATTAATATTCAGGCAAGGAGTTTATTGGCTGCAGTATCCTTTAAATTAGAGAATCAATGAAATGGGGAATATTAGGTTGTGCAAATATTGCCACTAAAAGTGTCATTCCTGCTATTCAATTAAGCGATTCTGACCATTTAATTGCTATAGCAAGTAGGGATTTGTTAAAAGCAACAACTATTGCAGGGCAATTTAATTGTAAGCCAATTGAAGGTTATGATCATTTACTGTCTTTAGATGAAATTGATGCAGTATATATTCCATTACCTACAGGAATGCACTATGAATGGGTCATCAAGGCATTGAATAGAAATAAGCATGTTTTAGTTGAAAAATCTGCAGGTTCAAATTTAGCAGAGGTAACTGAAATGGTAGCACTTGCAAAATCAAAAAAATTAGCATTAATTGAAAATTTTCAATTTCAATTTCATTCACAACAACAGTTCGTTTTAGATTTGCTAAAAAATAATACTATAGGAGAAATAAGACATTTAAGAACCTCTTTTGGCTTCCCAATATTCAATGAATCAAATAATATTAGATATGATGCTTCCTTAGGCGGAGGCGTATTGCTTGATGCAGGTGCATATATTTTAAAATTAGCAACTTCCTTGTTTGGGAATGAATTTGAGGTGCAATCATCTACCTTGAATTTTAATAAAAAATTAAAGGTAGATTGGTTTGGTAGCGTGTCTTTGGTAAACAAACAGAAAAATATTGTATGTCAAGGGTCCTACGGCTTAGAAAATTTCTATCAGTGCAATTTTGAGATTTGGGGAAGTATTGGAAAAATAGTTTCTACAAGATGCTTTACGGCACACCCAGGATTCTCTCCAACTGTATTTGTTGAAACTGCACAGGGTATTCAAGAGCACAATTTGCCTCCAGACAATCATTTTTTAAATATGTTCAAACATTTTAATGAAGTTGTAAAAAACAATGATTTTGAAAAGTCTTGGAACGATACCTTGTGTCAATCAAAATTGATTGAAGACGTTAGAAATAAGGCTCTAATATTTTGATTATTGTTCCCAAATTACTTTCAGTTTTTACAAATAAAATACCTTTTTTAATAAAAATATGGAATTGAAGCCTTCGAATTTATTTTTTAAATTAAATACGGGCATATTTTTAAAAGTAATTTTATTAATCGGCTTATTAGGTTCAATACTGAATTTACATACTATTACAGTATTCTTTATTTATTTATTCTTTATACTATCGCTTTTCAAAAAAAAAAGAAGCAAAAAATTTTATAAATATGTGATTCCATTAATTAGTATGACATTTTTAGGATTAATCTTTTCATATACTAATCTTCCAAAAGATGTATTAAGAGACTTTTTTTATTTTACGAATCCAATTTTATTAATCATTTTCGGCTTAATTTGTGCAGTGCATTTTACACTAAATAATTTTGTTATAAAGATTACTTATTTTGGACTCTTTTATTCTCTATATTATATTGTTTCTTTTACATTTCTAAGTATTCAAGATAGTTATAGCTTAGAAGAAATGCGGGGCTTGATTGGACCAGGTAATATAATTTCTATACTTTCTTTTTACTTTTTAATTTCCAATCAAACGAAAGATAAATATTCAAAAATATTAATTCTTCGGACATTGTTTATATGCTTAAATGCACTTGCGATAATTCTATTTAATAGTAGGTCCTATTTTATTTGTTTTATCATTTTCTTTTTATTTTTTTTTCAAACATTTCCTCTTCGTATTAAGTTTGGTTTAGTTACTTTTTCAATATTTGTAATTGTATTACTTACTACTATAAACATCAACTCCGAAAATTCTTTTTATGGTAAAGTGCTCAATACATTTGATGAAATTTCGATTAATAATGGAGCTGACTTAAATGAAAATAATTCAAATTATCGTGCATTTGAAACCCTAGCAGCAATTGATACATATTTATCTGGAAGCGGTTTGAATTATATAATTGGACAAGGATTTGGTAAATTAGTAGATTTAAAGATTGAAATTCAATTAACTACCGAATCTTGGCAATTCATTCCTTTAGTACATAATGGATATATGTATATTTTAGTAAAAACCGGTCTTTTAGGGATCTTGTTTTTTTTCATTTTTTTATTCAAGTTCTACCCATCTAAAAAATTTCAAAGAATTCCCCAAAAGCATTTATATATAAGTGTAATACTCAAATCCTTAATTATAAGTTGTATACTAACTAACTTTGTAATCAATGGTTTTTTTAATTTAGAAATGCAGTTTTTATTGATTTGTTTAGGAGCATTTTTTAATTATCTAAAAATTGAAAACCAATCGTTTACCCATTTAAAATTTAATAATGAATCATAATTTTAGATTATCCATTATTATTGCTACTTATAATGCTGAGAAATATTTGACTACCTGCATTGATTCGATTTTAAAAGACAAAACAGAGTTGGTTGAATTAATTATAATAGATGGGGGGTCCTCAGATTCTACAATTAACATAATTAAGAGCTATAAAGAACAAATTGATTTTTTTTTAACAGAGCCTGATAAAGGAATATATGATGCATGGAATAAAGCTATTGGGGTTGCTAAAGGCGATTGGATTGCCTTTATTGGATCAGACGATGTTGTTTACCCAAAGGCTCTCCCCATCATATTAGAAACCCTTGAAACTGTATCTGAAAAGATTGAATTCATTTTTTCAAAAGCGCAAGTTATTTCAAATACAGGCAAAACTATAGGATATAGAGGTAAGGAGTATTTATTTAATGAATTTAAAAAGGGAATGACCATTTCGCATGTTTTTTCTTTACATAGAAAAAGTGTTTTTAAAAAAATGGGTTTATTTGATTTGGATTATAAAATTTGTTCCGATTATGAATTTTTAATGCGCTATCAAAATACTTTAGTTTCTACTTTTCTTCCCATAATATCGGTAAAAATGATGATTGGGGGGATGAGTTTCTCAATACAAGCAATCAAAGAGGCGTATGAAATTAGACGAAAGTATCAATACAATTCTTTAATATTAGACCGATTATATTTTCTGATTGCTTATATTGGTTTTTACAAGTTTAAAATAAAGATGGCATTTAGCAATGACTAACCAAGTTACCGCATTCACTTATTCTTCATTAGATTTCTCTAATTTTAAAATTAGAAACCAGGAAACTGCTTTGAAAATTGGGAAAGTTGATAAATTTTTTGCATTTGGTCCAGAAGATATTGAACCTGAATTCTATCAGAAAAATGAAAAAGTTCTATCTCAAAAGCGTGGCGCTGGATTATGGTTATGGAAACCCTATTTTTTTTATAGAGTGCTAAATCAAATGCAGGAAAATGAAATCTTACTTTATACCGACGCTGCCTCCTATTTTATTAAAAATATTTTTCGCCTTATTAGATATTTTGAAACTACTGGACAGAATATAATGGGTTTTGATTTGCCTTTGCAATCAGATCAATGGACAAAGGAAGAAACTTTTATTTTAATGAATGCCACTAAATCTGAACGATTAGCTAACCAAATTTCTGCTTCTTTTATTCTGATTAAAAAAACTAAAGACACTTTAAATTTTGCAAAAGAATGGTTAGATCATTGTTGTAATATTGAATTAATGAGTGAAGTGATTTTTTACCCGCACATCAAGAATTCAAATAATTTTATTAGTCATCGCTACGATCAGTCAATTTTTTCAATACTTTATATTAAACATGGCTTTAAGTCATACAGAGATCCCTCTCAGTACGGAGTTTTATCATGGGAATATATTTTGTCGAATAAAGTTATCTACGTTCCTTCACAAAAATATAACTCCAATGAATATTCAACATTATTTTATCATACCAGAAATATAAGCGATATATATATATTTGATTTTAAAACAAAACTCAAATTATTTTTAGCAAATTTTGCTTTTTATAGTAAATGGGAAATTAAAAGAAGAAAAAAAATACAAATGGATTTATGAGTTTAGAATTGAAGAGGAGAGTGTTATTTGTTTCTTTGTTCAATAATTATACAGGTAGTACAAAAGTTTTATCACAGGTAATTGAAGCTTGTTTACAAGAAAACATGGACGTTAAAATTATTACCAGTCCAGAAGAAGGCTTTTTAAGCAGAATTGATGGGTTGAGATATCATTTTGTTAAATATAAATGGTCTGACAATAAATTCATATTATTGTATAATTACTTTAAAGCACAGATTACGTATTTTTTTATTCTCGTGAATTGTTTAAACAGAAGTTCAGTTGTTTATATAAACACCATCACGCCAATTGGAGCTTTTGCTGCTTGTATCTTTAAATCAGTAAAGCCCCTAGTACATGTTCACGAAAAGTTTGTCAGAAAAAATAAACTACATGCATTAATGGAGTGGTTAATGAATCTAACCGGAGGGCGTAAAATATTTGTAAGTAATTATTTATATAAATCATATGATTCGCCCTCGAATTCTGTTGTGATTCATAATTCGGTGAATGCTCCAAAACTTGTCAACCCAATAAAATGCTCATTCCGCCAAGATTCTAAAATTATATTAATGGTGGCATCTTGCAGAACCTATAAAGGAATTGCAGAATTTGTTGCACTAGCTAATATCTTACCTAATTTCTATTTTAAGTTGGTATTAAGTTCCAATGAAATAGAAGTAAATGCATTTATGAAAGACTTTCACTTTCAGCATTTGAATTATAGTATACATACAGTTCAAACTGATCTTTCTGATTTTTACGAAACTGCTTCATTGGTCTTGAATCTAAGTTTGCCCAATGAATGGATCGAAACTTTTGGTATGACTATTTTGGAAGCAATGAGTTATGGAAAGCCTTGTATCGTTCCTCCTATTGGAGGGCCAGTTGAATTAATTGATGATGCTATTAATGGCTATTTGGTCGATCCATTGAATGTCTCATTAATAAAAGAAAAAATTGAACACTTGTGCTCTAATACAGAGTTATATGAGCAAATGTCATTAAATGCTTTAGAAAAGTTTAGAATGTTTGATAGGAAATTATTTAATGAAAAAATTTTAAAAGAAATCAATTCGCTATAGTATGGCTGATTCTGTAAAAAAAGTTGCAATTATTGGCATACAAGGGCTTCCACCAAAATATGGGGGATACGAAACATTGGTTGATTATTTGTCGGAGCATACTCCAGAAAACATTTCATTAACTGTGTATTGTTCTTCGAAGTATTATCAGGAAAAAAGCAGTAAGTATAAGTTTGCAGAATTGATTTATATCAACCTCCCATCGAATGGGATATGGAGTTTTTTGTATGATTCCTATTGCATTTATATCTCTCGAAAAAAATTTGATTCAATATTAATTTTGGGCTGTTCGGGTGGTTTGATTTTACCATTTCTACAAAGGTTTCGTTCGAAATTTATTCTGAATATTGGTGGAGTAGAATGGAAGCGATCTAAGTATAACTTTTTTATGCAATTAGTCGTTCGGATATTAATGAAAATTTCAGTTAAATATAGTGGGAAATTAGTTGCAGACAATATTGGCATAAAAGAATACATCAGTCAAGAGTATCACCGAGCAGATGCTGAAGTGGTTGAATATGGAGGAGATCATGTGCAGATCAATCGGGATATATCAAGTCTGGTTGACCTATATCCTTTTTTAAAAATGAATTATATTTTAGCTCTTGGGAGAATCCAATCTGATAATAATGTGGAAATGCTATTGGATGCGTTTAGCAAAACAAATGAAGTATTTGTATATATAGGAAATTGGGGTGTTTCATCCTATGCTTTAGAGTTAAGAAAAAAGTATCAAATTTTTTCGAATCTTATAATGCTTGATGCAATATATGATTTACAAGTTCTAGACATTATTCGATCTAATTGTACATTTTATATGCATGCACACAGCGCAGGGGGAACTAATCCTTCATTGGTAGAAGCGATGCATTATCAAATTCCTATTTTATGTTATGATAATGGATTTAATAATAATACCACAAAACAAAAAGCAATTTATTTTAAGAACAAAGAGGAAATTCTACAATTGATTAATAAATTAAGACAGGAGCCGGAAAGAGCAAAAAAAATCGCAGATGACCAATACCAAATCGCTAAAGAATTTTATACCTGGAATTCCATTGCTTCAAAATATTTTAATTTCATCATTCAATAATGTTTAAATAATTACTTATGCAAATTGTTCGAAATGCAAGAATTTCAGGGACGGGATCTTATGTTCCGGAAAAAATAATCACCAATGAAACTTTAGAAAAATCAATACCTACCAATTCACAGTGGGTTTTCGACAATGTAGGAATTCTAGAAAGACATATTGCAGATAATAATCAAGCAACGAGCGACTTGGCTGTAATAGCTGGTAAACGCGCAATTGAAGATGCTGGGTTAACATGTGATGATATTGATCTAATAATTGTTGCTACAGCTACCCCAGATAGAAAAGCACCTTCGACAGCAGCCTTTGTACAGCATAAATTAAATGCAAAAAATGCAGTTGCATTTGATTTGAATGCAGTTTGTAGTGGCTTTCTTTTTGGTATGTCAACTGCTTGTCAATTTATAGCTTCAGGAGTTTATAATAATATATTGGTGATAGGTGCAGACACTTTTTCTAAAATAACCGACTGGGATAGAAGAGATGCGATATTTTTTGGAGACGGTGCAGGAGCAGCTGTAGTTACCACTGCTAACGAAGCAGAAGGATTTTTAGCTTATCGATTATATACCGATACATCTGAAGAAATGTTGGGATTTACGGTTCCAGGCGGTGGTTCCGAAAATCCTCTGACCAAGGACAATTTAGATCAGCAATATTTTCAAATGAATGGTAAATCTGTTTATAATTCAGCAACAAGGGCTTTACCTAAAGCCATCAATCAAGTATTAGCAGATACTGGTTTAACTATCAATGATATTGATTTGATGATTCCCCATCAGCCAAGTATTCGGATTTTACAAAAAACTGCTGAATTAGTTGGTTTGCCTTTTGAAAAAGTAATGACCAATATGGATCGATATGCAAATACTTCTGGAGGAACTATTCCTATATTATTGGATGAAGTAAATAAAGCTGGAAAATTACATAAGAATAGTATCATATTATTTGCAGCAGTAGGAAGTGGCTGGACCTACGGAGCATCAATTATTAAATGGGCTTAAATTTCATATTATGATCATTATTACGGGTGCATCAAAGGGTGTTGGAAAATATTTATTTAATACCTTCTTGAAAGAAACAACAAAGGATATTAGGGGTACTTATTTTAATTCTTTACCTGAAAAAAATCTAGATAAATACCATCAAGTAAATGTACTAGATTATGAAAATGTGGAAAATTTTATAGCTGGGTTAGGAAATCAATTAAATGATATCGTGCTGATTAACTGCGCAGGTATTGCTTATAATTCATTTGCACATAAAAGCGAACCTACCCAATGGAAAAGCGTTGTAGAAACTAATTTATTTGGGTCTTATCATTTTATCAGAGCCATTCTTCCGTATATGCGTAACAATAAATTTGGTAGAATCATCAATTTTTCATCTGTTGTTGCTTTGAAGCCTACACCTGGAGTAAGTGCCTATGCGGCCTCAAAATCTGCTTTATGGGGAATGTCAAAGTCCATTGCATCGGAAAATGCTTCTTTAAATATCACAATCAATAATATTAATCTGGGTTATTCTGAATTAGGTATGATTGAAACTGTTCCAGAAAAGTTTAAAGAACAAATTGTAGCTCAAATTCCTGCAGGCCTACTTTGTAAACCTATTGATATATTTAATACCGTTAATTATTTAATTGATACCAGTTATATTAATGGTACTTCAATAGACTTAAATGGGGCATTAGTATGAGTATTCATTTTAGAAAATTTGATTTTAAATCTGAGCTAGCCAATCAGCGAGCACTCTTTTTAGAATGTTTTCCTGAACATAGTGAATCATCTATGCTAAGTAATGAACATTATCTTTGGAAATTTCAATCTAAACCAGGACACATTCCTAGCGCTGAATTTGTAGCTGTTGATGAACAGAACGATTTGTTGGGCTATTATGCAGCTATCCCTTACAAATACAATGTAGATGGTAAGACTGCCGATGCAGCCATGGTATGTGATGTAATGACGGGTGTTAAAGCTAGGGGTAAAGGTGTTTTTACAAATCTTGGGATATTTTCAACGAATGAGTTTAAACAATTAGATTTTGATTTTACTACTGGTTATCCTATAAGAAAAGAAGTGATCCCTGGCCATATAAAAGCGGGTTGGAGTATTAATCATGAATTACCCCTTTATGCCCGTTTTATCAAGTTCGACTCTTTTTTGAAGAATAAAAAAATAGGTTTTTTGGCTCCTATTGTTAATGTTATTTATAGTCTATGTACTACTTTATTTGAATTGGTTTTTCGTTTCAGAACAAAGAGTATCCAAATAGAAAACTATTCTTCATTTCAAATTGATGAAATTGTTGGGTTAAATGAGTTTTATGAAAAATGGGGCAGTCAATTAACTATTAGTTTAAACAAAAGTAGTGCATTTTTAAATTGGCGATTAGGAGCACCTCAAAAAAAATACCATATTATAATTGCAAGAAAAGAAACTTCGATAATTGGTATACTTGTGGCAACTGAAATTATGAAGGAAGGAGTACCTTGTGTTGCTATCTTAGACTTAAATGTTCTTGAAGGAGATTATCCTGTTTCGAATCTATTGACCCATCAGATCATGCAAATAGGAAATCGCAATGGAGCTGAATTATTATTGATTATGCTAGGTAAAAAATGGTATTCAAGATATCGATTATTTGCACATTCTTTTATCAAAACACCTTTCAAGTTTTATTTAATTATAAAAAAATTAAGTAATAGGTTTGCTGGAGAGATCCTGAATAATGAAAATAACTGGCATCTAACTTGGATAGATTCTGACGATTTATAATTTACTATGAACATTTTAACTTTCGATATTGAAGACTGGTATAATTGCGATTTTATAAATCAGGATTTTAATTGGGATAAATATGAAGTTAGGATATATGATAGTGTGGATCGGATATTAGATGAGTTAGCTAAACATAAAATAGTAGCTACTTTTTTTTGTCTTGGATGGCTTGCTGAGAAGCATCCAAAAGTGATCGAGAAAATTCATGCGCAGGGGCATCAAATTGGTTGCCATTCTTATCAGCATGAATTGTCTTTTAGATTTGACAAAGCAGGATTTAAAGCAGATACCTTAAAAGCAAAAGAGCTACTAGAAGCAGTAATTGGCGAACCTATCTATTCATTTCGTGCTCCCGGATTTTCAATTTCTGAACAAAATATATGGGCTTTAGAGGTCATTGCAGAATTGGGTTTTAAGTATGATTGTTCTCTATTTCCAGCAGCTCATGATTATGGTGGATTTAAGAGTTATGGGGAAGCAGAACCAGCAATTTTAAAATTACCCAATGGAATGCTCCTAAAAGAGTTTCCAATGAGCGTCAAAAATATATACGGAAAAAAAATAGTTTTTTCCGGAGGTGGATTTTTTAGATTATTACCTTATTTTTTTATAAAACGTTGGTCTATACAATCTTCTTATTTAATGACTTATTTTCATCCAAGGGATTTCGATCCAGATCAGCCGATGATTCATTCTTTACCTATAAATAGAAAGTTCAAGTCTTATGTTGGATTGAAAAAAGCATTTTCAAAATTTCAAAAACTTTTAAAAGATTTTGAATTTATGAGTATTCACGAAGCTGATAAAAAAATTGACTGGAATAATACGCGTATCATAGATTTGAGTAATAAAATAATTAATTAAGTATTGTCAAAAAAAATATTATTTATAACAGGCCTTTCTGGATTTGTTGGGACTAATTTGCAACAATTTTTAGTTGATGAATTTGAGTTAAGAGCAATTCCAAGAATCAGATCCACGAACCAGGATGAATTCAATTCTTTTTTTAATAATTATCATCCAAATAGTGCATTTATTCACTTAGCGGGAAAGGCGCATGATTTGAAGCAAGTTTCAGAACCTGAAGATTATTATACAGTAAACACAGAGTTAACTAAAATCATATTTGATAAATTCTTAGCATCAGATGCTAAGACTTTTATCTTTCTTAGTTCTGTGAAAGCCGTTTCTGATGACTTAAAAGTGATATTAACGGAAGATACTAATCCCAATCCAGTTTCCCATTATGGTAAAAGTAAATTATTAGCCGAGCAATATATCTTATCAAAAAAAATTCCTGATACTAAGCGAGTTTATATTTTGCGATCTTGTATGATACATGGACCTGGCAATAAGGGCAATCTCAATCTTCTTTATAAATTTGTCTCCGTAGGTATTCCTTGGCCACTAGGAGCATTTAAGAATAAACGTTCTTTCTTAAGCATTGACAATCTGATTTTTATTATTAAAGAATTGATAGAACGAGAGGATATTCCTACTGGATTATTTAATGTAGCAGATGATGAAGCACTTTCCACTAATTACATTATTTCAATTATAGCTAAATCACAGAATAGAAAATTAAAGATTTGGAAAATTTCAAAAGGCTTGATTTATTCTCTTTCTAAATTAGGAGATTTACTTCGATTACCGCTTACAACTGAAAGACTAGAAAAGCTAACAGAATCATATGTAGTGAGTAACGAAAAGATAAATTCTGCTATTGGAAAGGATTTGCCAGTATCGGCTAGAGATGGGTTTTTAAAAACATTTACAGCTTTTAATACCAATGTTAAATAGATCTTTCGCGTTTATTTTTTTATTAATTCTATCCCCATTATTTTTAATTGTAGCTATTACTATTTTTATAGAGGATGGTATGCCTGTATTTTTTAAGCAAAAAAGATTTGGTATTAATTCTTCTTTTTTTTACATCTATAAGTTTCGTAGTATGAAGAAGCACACCCCCAACGTGGCAACCCATCTTCTTACTGACCCTGATCAATACGTACTTAAAATTGGAAAACTTATAAGAAAGACAAGTTTAGACGAATTGCCCAATTTGTTAAATATTATAAAAGGCGAAATGGTTTTTGTTGGACCACGTCCTGCCTTATACAATCAAGACGATTTAATGACTTTAAGAGTTGCTACTGGAGTTGATA
>Ga0164295_10001349_pt1 | contig 20322 bp, 21 predicted proteins | sample GEODES006metaG_FD_111798 | JGI IMG/M metagenome (GOLD analysis project Ga0164295, IMG submission 111798) | Oligotrophic lake water microbial communities from Sparkling Lake, Wisconsin, USA - GEODES006 metaG | ecosystem: Environmental > Aquatic > Freshwater > Lake | place: USA: Sparkling Lake... | reverse complement strand
TTGTTTCCACATGTTGATACCGATGTAAGTGGCTTCCATCGGGTCGTTGGTCAAAGCCTTGTCTTTGTGACCCGCGATGCCTTTGGCTTTGGCATAAGCCGACCATTTCTTGATGAACTCGTCATTCGCAGGGTTCTTGATGGACTGGAAGTAATTCCAAGCAGCCAAGTGACCCACCAGCGGCTTGGTGTCCACGCCGCGCAGCTCTTCTTCACCCACCGAGAAGGCCACCACAGGCACGTCTTTCGCCTTCAAGCCTGCATTGCCCAGTTCTTTGTAGAAAGGCACGTTGGAGTCGCCGTTGATGGTGGAGACCACGGCGGTCTTGCCACCCGTTGAGAATTTCTTGATGTCGGCCACAATGGTTTGGTAATCCGAATGACCAAACGGTGTGTATTTTTCGTCGATGTCTGACTCTTTAACGCCTTTGCTGATGAGGTAAGCGCGCAAGATTTTGTTGGTGGTGCGGGGGTAGACATAGTCGGTACCCAGCAAGACCCAACGCTTGGCGGCGCCGCCGTCTTTGCTCATCAGATAGTCCACCGCGGGGATGGCTTGCTGGTTAGGCGCTGCACCGGTGTAGAACACGTTTTTGGACAACTCTTCACCTTCGTATTGCACAGGGTAGAACAGCAAACCATTCATTTCTTCCACCACCGGCAAGACCGATTTGCGGGACACCGAAGTCCAGCAACCGAAGATCACAGAGACTTTGTCTTGACCCAAGAGTTGCTTGGTTTTTTCAGCGAACAATGGCCAGTTTGAAGCCGGGTCGACCACCACGGGCTCTAATTTTTTACCGAGCAAACCGCCCTTGGCGTTGATCTCGTCGATGGCCATGAGCACGGTGTCTTTCAACACGGTTTCAGAAATGGCCATGGTGCCAGACAGGCTGTGCAAGATACCGACCTTGATGGTGTCAGCCGCTTGCGCTTGCAAAGAAAACGAGAGGGTGCCTGCGGCCATTGCGCTGGCCAATGCCAGGGCTTTCAGGTTGCCACGACGATTCATCATGAGATCACTCCAATATAAAAAAGGTTTAAGAAGCGAAGACCAGCCACGCTGTCTTTCCTTTTGCAATTGCTGTGCCAACTTGATTTCCTTCCTGCATGCAAGCTGCACTTGCCCTAGAGAATGCACAGCGCCTTTAATAGAGGGCTTCAAGTGATTTACTAAAATCGCATTGCCGAAAAAATACCCAAATTGGCGCATCTCAAATTCAAACCGAAAAAAACGCACCAAAATACAGCCTCAAGCTCCTGTTTCAATGCCACAGAACAGGGCATGCAAGTTGCATGTTTTTCGTGAACCCCTTGAACACTTAACGTAGCGCACCAATATGGAACTGACTCCCCGCGAAAAAGACAAACTCTTGATCTTCACTGCCGGTTTGCTGGCCGAGCGCCGCAAAGCCCGAGGACTCAAGCTGAATTACCCCGAGGCCGTGGCCTTCATCAGCGCCGCCGTCATGGAAGGGGCACGCGATGGCAAGACCGTGGCTCAACTGATGAGCGAAGGACGCACCCTGCTGACGCGTGCCGATGTGATGGACGGCATCGCAGAGATGATTCCTGACATTCAAGTCGAAGCCACTTTTCCCGATGGCACCAAGTTGGTCACAGTGCACCAACCTGTTGTTTGATTTCCAACTCGAGGCACTCATGATTCCAGGTGAACTTTTGATTGACGAGGGCACCCATGTGCTCAACCCAGGCCGCCGTTGTGTGACGCTGGTGGTTTACAACACAGCCGATCGCCCGATCCAAGTCGGCTCGCATTACCACTTTGCCGAAACCAATGGCGCATTGGGTTTTGACCGGAGCATGGCCTACGGCATGCGCTTGAACATTGCCGCCGGGACCGCAGTGCGGTTTGAACCCGGGCAGCAACGCACCGTAGAGTTGGTGGACTACGCCGGTGATCGGCAGGTATTCGGCTTCAGGGGCCTGGTCAATGGTGCCGCCGATGTTGCAAACCCTCATTTACAAGGAGCTGCGTGATGGCGACGATAGGTAAACGCGCTTATGCTGAAATGTTCGGCCCCACCGTGGGTGACCGTGTGCGCTTGGCCGATACCGACTTGATCGTTGAAGTCGAGCACGACCTGACCCTGCGCGCCGGCGGCTACGGTGAAGAGGCCAAGTTTGGCGGCGGCAAGACGATTCGCGATGGCATGGCGCAATCGCAACGCACCCGCGATGGGACGGGGACGGGCCCCTCCGGCGCCGGTGCCATGGACACGGTGCTGACCAATGCCTTGATCATCGACCACACCGGCATCATCAAGGCCGACATTGGGCTCAAGGGAGGGCGCATCGCTGCGATCGGCAAATCGGGCAACCCCGACACACAACCGGGGGTCGACATCGTCATTGGCCCGGGCACCGAAATCATCAGCTGCGAGGGCAACATCGTCACCGCAGGGGGTATCGATTCGCACATCCACTTTATTTGCCCGCAGCAAATTGAAGAAGCGCTGGCCTCCGGCATCACCACCATGTTGGGCGGCGGCACCGGTCCGGCCACCGGCACCTTTGCCACCACCTGCACACCAGGGCCCTGGAACATCGAGCGCATGCTGCAAGCGGCTGAAGCATTTCCCATGAATTTGGGCTTTTTGGGCAAGGGCAACGCCGCACTGCCCGGCGCGCTGCATGAACAAATCAACGCCGGCGTGATTGGCCTGAAACTGCACGAAGACTGGGGCACCACACCGGCAGCCATCAGCAACTGTTTGGACGTAGCCGATGCCACGGACACCCAGGTGGCGATCCACTCGGACACACTGAACGAAAGCGGATTTGTAGAAGACACGATTGCCGCCACCCAGGGGCGTACCTTGTGCGCCTTTCACACCGAAGGTGCTGGCGGTGGCCATGCCCCCGACATTTTGCGCGTGGTAGGCGAGGCCAATTTTTTGCCCAGCTCCACCAACCCGACCATGCCTTACACGCACAACACGCTGGACGAGCATGTGGACATGCTGATGGTGTGCCACCACCTGGACGCCTCGATTGCCGAAGATTTGGCGTTTGCCGAAAGCCGCATTCGCAAAGAAACCATTGCCGCCGAAGACGTGCTGCACGACCTGGGCGCCATCAGCATGATGAGCAGCGACAGCCAGGCCATGGGGCGGGTGGGCGAGGTGATCCTGCGCACCTGGCAAGCGGCGCACAAGATGAAGGTGCAACGCGGCAGCCTGCCAGAAGACAACAGCCGCAACGACAACTTCCGCGTCAAACGCTACATCGCCAAGTACACCATCAACCCCGCCATAGCGCATGGTGTCAGCCACGAAGTGGGCAGCATCGAGGTGGGCAAGTGGGCCGATCTGGTGATCTTCAAACCAGCGTTCTTTGGCGTCAAACCTGCGCTGATCCTCAAAGGCGGCTTCATTGCCATGGCCGCCATGGGCGACCCGAATGCCTCCATTCCCACACCCCAGCCGGTGCATTACCGGCCGATGTTTGGCAGTTATGGCGGGGCCTTGGCCCGGGGTTCTTTGACCTTCGTATCGCAATCGAGCATGGCGGCAGGCATTGGCGAACGTTTTGGCTTGAACAAAACACTGGCAGCGGTCAAAGGCGTGCGCGGCATCACCAAGCGCGACATGGTCCACAATGCCTACTTGCCGCGCATGGAAGTCGACCCTCAAACGTATGCCGTGCGTGCCGACGGCCAGCTGCTGACCTGTGAACCCGCCAGCAGTTTGCCAATGACCCAACGCTACTTTTTATTCTGATGCTGCAAACTGCCAAACTGATTCCGCAAGGCCAAGGGCTGGCCCCGGTGCTAATCAAACGCGCCGCCACATTGACCTTGGATTGGGACGTGCGCCAAAAGAGCCGTTTCGAAGCCACCGATTCTTTCAGCCGAAGTGTGGGTGTTTTCTTGCCCCGGGGAACGGTCGTGCGAGGAGGCGATGTGTTGATTGCCGAAGACGGCTCCTTGATCCGCATCGAAGCCGCGCACCAAACGGTGTTGCGCATCACCGCTTGCATTGCGCACGGCTCGGCCTTTGATTTGACGCGGGCCGCCTACCACCTGGGCAACCGGCATGTGCCCATCGAACTGCGGCCTGATTACTTGCAGATCGAACCTGACCATGTGCTGGCCGAGATGTTGCGTGCCATGCATTTGATTGTGAATAGCGTGGATGCACCGTTTGAGCCCGAGTCAGGTGCCTATGCATCGCACGCGAATCATGTGCACCCAGCTCCCGCAAAAAAGCAAACCCATGTGCATGGCCCTGACTGCAACCACGATCACGATCACGGCCACTCTCATGACCATGGACCGCATGCGCACTGACATCAGCAGCCTGCTGCAACTTATATGGCTGGCCTCCCCGGCTTTGCCGATCGGCGGCTTTTCTTATTCCGAGGGTTTGGAGTCCGCCATCGAACACGGTTGGGTTCACGATGAAACCAGTGCTGCCGATTGGCTCTCCGATCAACTCCACTTGTCACAAGCGCGCGGAGATTTGTCTGTGCTTGCTCAGGCATTGATCCTCTGGCCACAGCACCTTGACTCTTCTGAAACCTCTGGTCTGCAGGCACTCAATGACTGGGTCTTGGCCACCCGTGAGAGTTTTGAAATGCGTTTGCAAACAGAGCAAATGGGCCGCTCGTTACTCGACTGGCTGCGCAATCAAGGCACCGCAACGCCAAGCACTTTAAGGCTTTGCGCCCAACTGCCGCCCACCTATCCGCTGGTCATGGCTCTGGCCTTGTCGCTCGCGAAAGCACCCGTGCATCAGGCACTGCAAGCCTTTGCCTTTGGTTGGGCAGAAAACATGACCCAAGCAGCCCTCAAATCCATGCCCCTTGGGCAAAGTGCGGGGCAACGCATACTGGCACGCTTGGCGCAAGAAATTCCTTTGGCGGTAGACCACGCCATAGCCTTGCGCGACGACGAGCGTCAAGCCTTTTGTCCGATGCTGGCCATTGCATCGGCACGCCACGAAACCCAATACTCCCGATTATTCAGATCCTGACCGCCATGAGCACCCTGCACCACATCGCCCATCGAACCCAATCTTTGCCCCCCCTGCGCGTAGGGATTGGTGGGCCTGTCGGCTCCGGCAAAACAACCCTGCTGGAGATGCTCTGTAAACACATGCGAGAGCGCTGGGACCTGGTCGCCATCACCAACGACATTTACACCAAAGAAGACCAAAGGTTGCTCACCGTGAGCGGTGCTTTGGAAGCCGATCGCATCATGGGCGTAGAAACTGGCGGCTGCCCGCACACGGCCATTCGTGAAGACGCATCCATCAACCTTGAAGCGATTGACCGCATGCTGGAAAAGTTTCCCAATGCCGACATCGTTTTCGTCGAAAGCGGTGGTGACAATCTGGCCGCCACCTTCAGCCCTGAATTGTCAGATCTGACCATTTACGTGATCGATGTGGCAGCCGGTGAAAAAATCCCTCGCAAAGGTGGCCCTGGCATCACCAAGAGCGATTTGTTCGTGATCAACAAAACAGATTTGGCGCCCTATGTAGGTGCCGATCTGAGCGTGATGGAGGCCGACACCATCCGCATGCGCAGCAATGCTCAGGGCCTGAAACCCTTTGTCATGACCAATCTTAAAACCCTAACCGGTTTGCAGGCCGTCATTGACTTCATCGAAACCAAAGGCATGCTGCGCAGGGCTGATTGAGCGCGTCTTAAAGCAAACGCGCCGAAGGGGCTGCTGGCGACAGCAGGGCCACTTGCGAGGCAATGTGCTGCGGCAATTGCAGGTTCAGACTGCCTGGTGTTGAAAATCGCAAGGACTTCAAAAATCCCAATCGACCTTGCGGGGTACCCACAATGGCATGCAGCGGTAAATTTTTCAGTTGCCACTCAGCGGCCAGCAGTTCACCCAAAGCGGGGCCAAACACATCCGTCGCACTGGCCAAAATATCGGCCTCGTTCATGACCACGCAAGCCCAGTCCAAATCCATTGCAAAGCTTCGTCCAGCCACCTTGTCATGGTTGGCGCCCACCAGTGCCGGATCCGTCTTCAAAATCATGTGATGGATGCGTTCACGCCAGACCGAAGAGATCGGGTGTTCAACAAAAAACAGGTCCAGGGCTTTGACCGATTTCGATTCGAACTCTTGAGGCGAACTGTTCGCCCCGCCCGGATGGAGATAGTCATGCGCAGTCACGGTCAAAAGCAAAGCTGCCATCCATTCATGGGAGCAGACGTGTCCTTCTTGTTTCAAGGCGGCTAACAGAACAGTCATGCCGCACATGGCATCCGCCGTGTGCAAACGGTTGTGATAGTGCGGCTCGCTGTTGATTTCAACTTTCAACTCCATGCGCTCCGAAAGTGCCAAAGCGCAGGCCATCAATGTGCGCGCTTCTGAAGATTCAAATTCTGAATTTTCAGCGGCTAAAAAATCCTGGCATGCCTGCAAAACAGGGGTCAGCCCCATCCAATCACCTTGCCAAGAGTCACGCAGACGCGAGAAAGCCAGCAGCAGCATGGGGTACAAAGAACTTTGTCCAGCAGCATTAAACAGTTGATTCATGGATGGACCCTGTGAATAAGTCGTCATTCCAAAGGAATTTTGAGGGCGTTGTGCATGTTTTGCTGCATCAAAAGGGCTTCAAAAATAGGAATCAAAACAGGCGATGCATTCGACAATATTTCGTTCGCTTCATCGGTACTGATTCGCATGCAATTGACGGCGCCTTGTGCCTTGGCAGAAGCGCCTCGAATGCCGCCTTTTAAGAATGCCTGCTCGCCAAAGGGTTGCCCCTGTCCAATTTGAGCGAAGGCTTGTCCATTGGCCCCCAAAAGTTCGACAATGCCCGTTTCGATAACGAACAAGTGGTCAGCCTGATCGCCGGCTTTGAAAATCAATTCACCAGGTTGAAATTGAACTTTTTGAAAATCACTCATGGCATCGCTTTATTTTTGAGCTGGTAAATTCAACGTCCGTTTCACCGTCGTTTGAATGATTTGACGCATCAGGGGTGGCAGTTTCGGCAAAATCTCATCCACCTTGTGCAATGGAATCACGCGGGCTTGAACCGGCGTCACGCACAAAATGGTTTTGTTGTAACGCAAGCCCGACAAACCTTCGGCCAATCCGAGCACACTCCCCGGACCCAAGCGTTCAACTTGGTGCCCTTGGATAGCCAGCATATCGCCTTTCACCACAAAATAAGCATCCGACAGTTCTTGACCTTGGGTGAGTATTTTGCTTTTGGCCGTGAAACTGATGGTGTTAAAGAACTTTGAACTCCACAAGCTGAAATACAAGCGCTCATTGCTGGTCAACTTTCCTGAGGTGTAAATGGCCATACTTCCAGGGGAGTAAGGGTCGGAAATTCCCAGCCCATGCAGGTGTTCAATGTCAACCTGAAACTGACCTGTGACTTTATGCATGGGATTCTTTCAGGAGTGACCTGTCAAGCAGTTGCGCGGCCAGCGCATTCAATTCTTTGGCGAGTGATTCACGTTCGAGAAAATTCATATTTTGCAAAGCAAGGTCAATCTGAACACCGCCAGGGTGGTCTAAGCGAAGTTGTTGAAATTTTGCATTTTTCCGCCCCTTCACCGCGTAGGATTTGACTTGACGGTCAATCCCCTTGAGCTGAAAAGCCGCCTGGGGCTCGACATCCACAAAGTCTTCGACCTGTGAGTAGGTTTCGTGACTGATCAAAATTCCACCGGGTTCCGCATTGGCCTCCAAACGTTGGGCCACATTCACTTCCCCACCAATGATGGTGTAGCTTAATCGCTGCTCGGAGCCGAAGTTGCCGACATTGCAATAACCGGTATTGATGCCGATCCGGATCACAAAAGGGGTATCAAAGCCCCGCTCTTTCCAACGCCGTCCCAAAACACGCATTTGCTCTTGCATTTGCAAAGCCATTTCCACACAAGCGCGTGCGTCCTCGCGCACACCTTTGGAATCAGGGTCGCCAAAAAAGAGCATCACCGCATCACCAATGTATTTGTCAATGGTGGCACCATGCGACAAAGCAATTTGAGTCATCTCAGAGAAATACTCGTTCAAATACTCCGTCAATGCTTCAGGCTGCAAGTTTTCTGCGGTTCGCGTGAAATCCTTGATATCACTGAAAAAAACTGTGAGCTTTTTGCGTTGGGTGGTGATTTGCGTGTCGTATTTTCCCGCAAAAATAGCCTCGTGAATTTGAGGCGGCAGGTACTTGGCCAGTTGCTGAGACAAGCCCTCCAGCTTATTGCGTTGCAACTCCAACTCTTGGGTTTGCGTTTTCAAATTCCGATTGAGCTTGAACAATCGCTGCTCTTGCCGGTCGGAGTGGCGGGTCAGATCTTCATTTTCACGAACGAGTTTGGAAAAACGATCAAACAGTCTTTCGGCAAATTGATGGACTTCCGAGGGAACCGCATTTTGCAAGATGACCGCTCCCTCATTGAGGAGTATCTTTTCTCGGTCATACAAGTCAAAGATCTCATCAGCCATGGTGCCCCACTTTGAATTCCAACTCAGGAAAGCGATCCTTGAAATCCTCGCCCAGCTCCTCCATGATGTCGTCATCTTCTGGCACAGTCCAATGAACGCTGACTTCGTTGCCCGCTTTTCGATAGGCGTCAACGCCTTCAAATATCCGGTACAGCGCTTTGATACTGGAGCTGTTGATGTAGACCATTGCCATGGTCACATTCAAGGGCCCATTGGGCTCCAAAGTAAGCGCGTTGATGGCATTGATCACTGGACCATAAAAGACAGCCACATCTTCAGGAAAAGATTCGCCTTGAATCTTCAGAGACAAAGGTTCGGTCATCAATTGAACTTCGGGCGTTCTTTCTGTGCCTTGGATATGCATTGTCATAAGTTTTCCTGAATTTTTTAGATGGTCGCTGCAATAATAAAGTCGACGCTGTGCTCGTCGATTTCATCAAAGCTGTATCTTATTGGCTCTGACGATCTTCTGGCAATTTCGAGCAAGCCCAGTCCCGAACCGGGTCCTTCGTGACCATCGGCTTTGGACATGCCTTCGCGGTAGAGTTGACGAATGGTGTCTTTGTCTGCCCCCTCAATTTGCCGCAAGCGCTCTTTGAGGTCTTTTGTCTGATCCTTTGCAATTCGATTGCCACACATGATGGTAATGACGTCATCATGGTCAGTAATCAAGATCATGCCTGATTTGTCATCGTGAATGCTGCCGTGCCAAATCAAGTTTTGCACACCCTCCATGAACACGGAAAAAATCAATTTTGATCTTTTGGGATCGTCATGCGCTATCAGCCTGTTTTTAAGTAACTCGGCCAGAGTCACCATCAATTCATCGGACACCATGCCGTTGTAAGCCATGATGACATGGTTGTCGCGTAAGTTGTTACGCATCATTATTGCTTGGTTAAATTCCATATGCTTATCCTTTAAAAAGTCATCATTTTGATAATGAAGAAATAACCTACTCATTCAAAGTATGAATACGACCGCCGTCACATCATCGCGTCGGACTTCGGTGCCCTGCCATTGCTTGAAGTCCACTTGCATAAGCTGAGCCATGGCTGGGGCGTCAAGATCCTTATTTTTCTGTAACAAGGATTCAAGGCGGCGGTAACCATAAGCAATTTTCTTGTCAGCCAGGCCCCCTATTTGATCAGTAAAACCATCGGTCACGATGACAAATAAATCGCCTGAGGCATATGAAATAGTCGCAAGTTGCGGTTTATCCGCCTGCTCAATGGCGTCGATATAACCCAAACTGCAACGCGCAACTGCATGACGAACCACATGGCCTTGCGTAGTCATTTGAAACATGCCTATTTTGGCGCCAGCGAATTCAATTATTTGTTTTTCCCTGTCTATACGCAGCACCACGGCGTCGCAACCGTCATCACTTTCACTGTCAGGGCGGTCTTGGTTCAATCCAGTGCGCACGAAATGGTCCAAAGAGATCAAAGCATTCGCAGGGTCTTCTTCTGTGCTGTTCGCATAAATACGCTCCATCGAATTGCTGACCAGCAAAGACAACATGGCGCCTGGCACGCCATGACCTGTGCAGTCGGCTACAGCCAAAATAAAAGGCCCGGCACGTTGCGAGGAAGAAACCCACCACAGATCGCCGCCAATCGTATCTCTGGGCTCCCACAGTGTGGCAAATGAGGCAAAGCGATTGTGAATACGTTGGGCTCTTGGCAATTGCCCGCGTTGCAATCGGCTTGCGTAATTCACGGAACTTACTACCAGGTTGTGTGTCTCGCTTAAGGCCTGGTGCTGTGTTTGAAGTTCTCGTGTTCTCTCTTCAACCGTGCTCTCCAGAATTTTGTTCTGATTTTCAACCGCTTCCTTTTGCGCTAGAACAGTGACTCCAAGTTTCTTTTCAATCGCCCTTGATCTGGATTGCACGCCTAAATTGAAAATGATGGCATCCAAACAAATAGCAAAGGCTTGTGCAATAAAGCTGCCTTTTACAAACAAGCCCAAGCCGGAAGAGGGTAAGTAATTGTTGATGGGCACCACACCCGTAAGATTTAACAAAAAAACAAGCCAAAACGGCAAATAAAACATCAGAGCAATGATGGCAAATCGCGCAGCCTTCAAACCCCGCCGGTAGCGCACAACTGCGCAGATTAACAAGCCCGCCAGCACGGCCGTTGTTAATACAAATAAAGGCGTAAATATCAAAATAGGCGGTAGCTCATGCTCAAAAAAGTAGGCAATAAAAAACTGTAAGGCCTGCAGTCCGATCCAGATATTGGTTAAAAGGTGAAAACGAGGAAAGTGGCGGTAGGTCCCTAAAAATGCGCGCCCAAACAAAACATAGAAAATAATTTGCAAGTAGCCAAAAAGTCCAACCCAAAAAGCAGACGCAGACAAAGTACCAATGTTGCCTTGATCAAGCACCCAGAAAAATTCAAATAATCTCTGCCCATCGTGGATGGGCATTGTCATGATTTGCAACCAGCCCAACACCAACCAAATGCCGTAAATCACCGAAACTGCATCACGTTTGTAAAAGAGACTGTTCCAGGTACTGATGATCAAGGCGAGCAACAGGCCTGCCAGAATTCCTTCTATATACAAGCCGTATTTACGCAATTCCAAATAGGTGGTTCGATCGTATAAACGCAAAGAAAAATCAACTGCCGGATAGGTGCTGTTGGACTTCAATCTGGAAAACAATTGCACTTCACTGTCTTTGTGCAATGTGAACACCGGGTTGCGACTGAGCAAAGTGTCTAGGGTGAAAACATAGGGATCAATATCGCCCATTTTCAAGGGCACATTTTGACTGTAGGTCCCATTTAACTCTCTGCTGCTGCCATCCGGATAAACCACATAGTGCTGGTAACGCACCCAGTTGATGCCTTTGTCTGTTCTGCTTGCATCTACAATGAAATCTCTGTTTTCACCAATCCGATTGACCAGTTTCTGGACCACCCAATACTGGGATTTGGGATCGATTCGACCGACAGTGTCAGCCGGCTTGAATTCTGACAAACGCTTGCGGACTTGCTCTAAAGTGGCATTGCCTTCCTTGTCTTCCCAGACCAAAGGGTTGAGCGTGTCCGAAAAATAAATGGTGGTATTGGCGCCGACCTCATAGGCCGACTGGGCCCACGCAATAGGTGGTAGGAGTCCTAAGCTGAAGACAGTCCCAAGCGCCAGCAACAAACGCATAGACAGCAGAACACCCAATTTCCAATGGAACCCAACTTGTTTCAAGAAAATCAAAATTAGCTTGTTTTTCATCAGGTCAATGCGTTAAATCGATAAAAATTAAATTTTCAACAAAACATTAAACTGAATGTAACTTGAGGGTTCTCCCATTGTCAATCTGTGTTAATTGTGAAATGGAACCGAATCCAGCGCGTCTACCCCGCAAAGATGCGATGCCAGAGCCAGCCTGCGCCATTCAATGCAGCGGTTTTTGCCAAGCCGCACATGCCGCCCCCAGCAACAACACCAAGGCGGAGACCCCAAACCCCGTCTGCAAACCGCCTGAGCCGTCCGAGACCCACCCGGTCAGCGCCGGGCCAATCATTTGGCCGACAGCAAAAATGCTGGTGAACACAGTGATGGCGGGAATCCATTGCGTTGGGGGCAGATTGTGTTTGACAAAGGCCGTGGTCGAGGCAACCGCTGTGGCCAGGCAGGCCCCGAAAATAGCACCTGACACATAGATGGCTGCATGTCCAATGTCGCCTATAGCGTCTGCCTTGTTCGTGGCCAAGTAAGCAGGAATCAGGCAGGCCAAGGCCAGCAAACCGTTGATGATGGCCAGACACTGTCCGCCTTTGAAGGTGTCCAAGGACTTGGCCCACAAAGGTGCACTGAACATGCCGAAGACGCCCATGCCTGCATAAAAAAGAGTCAAGCTCGGCGGACTCCAACCCAACTCGCGCAACAGCGAAATCACAAATGTCATGTAGCCGATATAGCCCATGCCAAAACAAAAATACCCGGCACCCATACCCGCATAAAGGCGGGGCGAAGTTGTATCGCCAAGACGGCTTCTAGGCGGGGCGGCTGGCACCGAAGCACTGGGCTTCCACATCAATAAGCTCATGATCAGACCTGTCAACCCAACCATCAACCACCCCAGTTGCCATGGGTGCGGCCATTGCCATTGCAAGCCCCAAGCCAGGGTGACAGGCACCAAGAAAGCAGAAATCACCATGCCCAAACCACCGCCTGCATAGTAGATGCCCAGCAAATGCCCGGATCGATTTGCGTGTTGACCCGCCAACTGCGCGATCAACACCGTACCTCCGGCAAACACGGATGCGCTGGTGAAGCCGGACAAGAACCGCAACAGAGCAATCGAATAGGCATCGGCCACAAAGCCGCACAAACCCAGGAACACACTGGTCAATAGGCCACCGACCACAAAAGAAACCCCAGAAGAAAAACGCCGAATGACCATTGACAAGGTCAGTGCACCCAACAAATACCCCGCCGCATGTGCAGTGTTCAGCGCGCCCAGTACCAGGTACGTCCAAGCCAAGTCGTCCCGCATGGCGGGTACAAAAAGGGCATATGAAAAACGGGCCAAACTCGCACCCAAAGCTGTCCCCAAAGACAAACCGAGCGCGACGATCAACGGGTGGCCAACGAGCCACTCTTGGCCCCGCGAAAGCGGCAAGGACATGTTGGGCTCAAAGTGACTAAAGCATCGCCATCAGTCTCTGCCGAATGATTGCATCGGCCTCGGCCATGATGCGGTCAATCAAGGCTTTAACTGTCGGCACATCGTGGATCAGGCCTGCAACCATGCCGCATGACCAAGCCCCAGCTTCCATCTCGCCGTTTTGCATGATGCGCGGATAGACGCCCGCCACTTCGTCGATGATGTCTTCAAACTTGAGCTTAGCGCCCAGGGTGCGCTCTTTCTCCAACAAACGATCTACCGCATCGTTGCGCAATACGCGCTCTGTGTTGCGCAAAGGACGCATCACCAAACGGGTGTCCAGTTCACTGGCCGCCACAATGGCTTGTTTGACGTTCTCGTGCACCGGCGCTTCTTGTGTTGCAATAAAGCGGGTGCCCATGTTGATGCCCTGCGCGCCCAGCGCCAATGCGGCCACCAGGGATCGGCCATCGGCCATGCCGCCCGATGCCACGAAGGGGATTTTCAACTCATCGGCCGCGCGGGGCAACAAAATGAAGTTGGGGATATCGTCCTCACCGGGGTGACCACCGCATTCAAAACCATCCACGCTCACGGCATCGCAACCAATGGACTGGGCCTTGAGTGCGTGCCGCACCGAGGTGCATTTGTGAATCACCTTGATACCCGCCGCATGCAATGCGGGCAAATATTTTTGCGGATTGTTGCCCGCAGTTTCGACCGCCTTGATGCCACCATCGATGATGGCCTGGATGTAGCCCGGGTAGTCCGGCGAACTCACCGTCGGTAAAAACGTGAGGTTCACACCGATGGGTTTGTCAGTCATTTCTCGACAGCGGCGAATCTCATTGGCCAGTGCTTCCGGTGTGCGTTGCGTCAAGCCCGTGATGATGCCCAAGCCGCCCGCATTGGACACCGCGGCCGCCAATTCGGCAAAGCCGACGTAGTGCATTCCGCCCTGAATAATGGGGTGCTGGATACCGAACATTTCTGTGATGTGGGTTTTCATGATGATCCTTGGTAAATCGATTCAAGCCTTCAGGGCTGCCTTGACCTGTTCCATGCGGTCTTGGCCCCAGAACATCTGTTCCCCGACAAAAAAGGTCGGTGCGCCAAACACTCCGCGCTCGACAGCGCGCATCGTCACGGCCTTGAGCTGGTCTTTGGTGGCTTGCGCATTGGCCATGGCCAGCAGTTCTACCGGATCGAGTCCGGCGCGGGTCAAAACCTCGGCCACGATGGCCGGGTCGTTCAAATTGAGTGAATCTACCCAAATCGCTTGGAACACCGCATCCATGTAGGTGGGCATGCGCGGGTCGTTTTTCATTTGCAATGCGGTGACCACACGCATGAGCGTGGTGGTGATGATCGGGAAATGGGGATTCATGTTCAATGGCACGCCGTACGCATCGGCATAACGCTTGAAGTCCACATACACATACCGACCCTTGGCGGGCACGGTCATGGGCGACGAATTGCCCGTCGCCTGAAACACCCCGCCCAACAGCATGGGCAAGAAGTTGGGTGTGGCCCCGGTTTCGGCACAGATGTGGGGCATTTGGGTGTGCGCCAAGTAGGTGGCCAAACTGCCAAAGTCAAAGTAATAGTCAAACGATTTTTGCATCAGTGTCTCCCGGGTGTTCAAAACTTTTCCATGTAGGGCCGCAAGTCCAGTTCATGCGTCCAGGCGTCGCGCGGTTGCTGGTGCAGCATCCAATAGGCATCGGCGATGTGATTGGGGTTGAGAATGCCACCTTCGTCTTTCAGCGTATAACGGTGCGGGAACTGGGTGCGGATGAACTCGGTGTCGATGGCGCCATCAATGAGGGTATGAGCCACATGAATGCCTATGGGCCCCAACTCACGCGCCATGCTTTGCGCCAAGCCACGCAAGGCCATCTTGCCGCCTGAAAATCCTGCAAAATGCGCACTGCCGCGCAACGACGCTGTGGCCCCGGTGAAGATGATGGTGCCCTTGTGCGCTTTACCCTGCGTGGCCGTCTCATCGCGGGCAACCATGCGCTTGGCCACTTCACGCCCCGTGAGAAAGCCCGCCAGACAAGCCATCTCCCACATTTTGGTATAGCGCCGAGCTGTTTCGGTCAAGATGCTGTTGGGCGAATTGGCACCGATGTTGAAGACCATCACCTCGATCGGACCGATGGTGGCTTCAATGTGTTCGACCAACGCAATGACGTCTTCTTCTTTGCGCGCATCCGACCCGAAGCCATGGGCTACACCCCCCTCTTCTCGGATCTGAGCCAGCAAGGGCGCTAATTTGTCCAGCGTGCGGCGGGTGGCGCAGACGCTATAAGCCTCACGCGCGAAACGTCTGGCCACCGCACCCCCCGTGGCATCACCTGCGCCAATGACCAAACAAACTTTACTTGGCGTCATTCTCAATTCCCCAGATGTTATTCAACGCGGAATGTCAAACCCGCATGGGCCTGCAAGCGGTCCATCAGTTTTTGCCCCATGCTGGAAGCGGGCGTCCAGATGCCGCCGGGCGTGGCTGCGGAATCCATGAGCAAGCACATGGCCGATTCAGCAATCATTTTGGACGTGCTGCCGTAGCCGGGGTCACGGTCACCCTGCACACTCACGCTGCATGTGTTGCCTGATGCGTCGTGTCCAATGAACAGCACATCATAGAGACCGGCATCGCGCTCAGCGCGAGAAGGACCTTCGCCCGGTTTCAGCACATCAGCACCGCTCATACTTTTGTCGGCTGCAATGGCCTCGGCCACCGCTTGGCCTTTGTCCCCAGGGCCCGTGACGACCATTTCGTCGTAGACCAAGTCCGCACCCCAGGCCTGCTTGAGCAGAAAATTCGAGCGGTGCACATTCCGGGTGTTGATGGTCGCCATGACAAAGGGCGCTACCCACACACCCAGCACTTCGTCCAGCATGGGTTTGTGCGCGGTCGGCTGCTTGGGGCCGGTAAAGCCAGGCGTTAAAGAGAAAGGATTTTTCAACAGATCCAGCACACCGGGCTGACTGGCCGCTGCCGCCATGGTGGCCTTGAAACTGGCCGCCGTGCCGCCAGAGAAGGTGCCCTTCATCTTGCGCACACGGCCCCGTACCCGCGAGGCGTGAGTGCCAAAGCCTTGTTGCATCTCGCCCTGCAGCATCAACACACCCAGATCAAAAGGAATGGAGTCAAAACCGCACGAGAACACAATCCGCGCCCCGCTGGCTTGCGCTGCGGCATGGTGCGCGTCGATCATCTGGCGCATCCAGGCGGGCTCGCCGCACAAGTCCACATAGTCCACGCCCGACTCAGCGCAGGCTTTGACCAAGCCGCTGCCGTACAACTGGTAAGGCCCCACCGTGGTCAAGACCAAGCGGGTGCGGGCCATCAAGGCCTGCAAGCTGGCCGAGTCCTCGCTGTCGATCACCACCAAAGGCGTGTCAGCGGGAGCACCCACTTCGTCCCGCACCGCAGCCAATTTGCTGGCACTGCGCCCGCCCATAGCCCAACGCAATCCACTGTTGCGGGTGAGCAAATATTCAATCACCAAGCGACCGGTGAACCCGGTAGCACCGTGCACCACGATATCAAATTCTTTCATTAACGCATTAGGCAGGTCATGCCATCCATAGTTTCAGTAACATTTCCCAAACAACATGGGTTGCACAGGATCGAAAATTAATCCTATCACTTCATTTTGAAACCCAAGTCCCCCAAAGCAATTGCGAGGCGCCGTTTAAAAAGGGATAAGTTATAGTTTTATAAATTTTTTTAGCCTCAACACCGTCTGGAGATTTCTCATGATGCCCATTGAAAGGCCTGAAACCCAGTACATCTCTTCTGGCGACCTCAGCATTGCCTACCAGGTCTTTGGGCATGGCGAGCAAGATTTGCTGTATGTCCCGGGCATCATTTCTCACCTTGAATTCAATTGGGACGATCCTGAGTCCAAGGCTTTCCTGATCTCGTTGGGTCAGCACTTTCGGGTCATTGTTTTTGATAAGCGTGGCCAGGGCATGTCGGACAGAATTGAGGGCGCGACCACGCTTGAAGAACGCATTGACGATTTGCGCGCCGTCATGGAAGCCGTGGCATCCACCAGCGCCACCCTGTTTGGTTTGTCTGAAGGGGGGCCCGTGTGTCTGCTTTTTGCCGCAACCTACCCCCAAAAAGTGGAGCGGCTTATTTTGTTTGGCGCGATGGCCAAATTTTGGGGCAGCGACGACTACCCCCACAACTTGCCCATGGACAAAGTGCTTGAGCCCTTGATTGCCAATTGGGGCAAAGGTATCTTTGCGGCCAAAGCGTCAGCAACCAAACAAGGGGTTGACCCCAGCAAGGAAAAAAATTTCGCGAAAATGGAACGCATGGCCTGCTCACCCAGTGGTGTACGCAAATTCATGATGGCCAACGATTTGATTGACGTCAGGCCCATCTTGGGCAATGTATTGCAAGAAACACTCATCATCCAACGCCGGCACGACAAATTGGTCCGCAGAGGCAATGGCCGTTATTTGGCAGACCATATTCCCCATGCCACTTATTTGGAACTGCCCACCACCTCGCACCTGCCCCAGTTTGAAGATGCCGATGTGGTGGTTGATGCCATGGTGCGCTTTGCCCAAGTTGCCCGTCGGGTTGAGCGTTCGACATCAGAGGACAGAAAGCTGACGACCGCACTGTTCACAGACATCGTCAGTTCCACCGAAAAATTACTCAAAATGGGCGATGAAGCATGGCGAAAGGCCTTGGACCAGCATGATGCCATCGCAGGTCCTTTGGTCAAAAAGTTTCGTGGCCGTATTGTTAAAAATACGGGCGACGGTTTGTTGGCAGTGTTTGATGGCCCGGTTCGCGCCCTTCAATGCGCATTGGCCATGGTGACAGCGTTGGAAGCAATCCACTTACCGATTCGCGCGGGACTGCATGTGGGCGAAGTCGTAAACCGTGGCGATGATGTCACTGGAATTGCGGTCAACATTGCGGCAAGAGTCATGGACCAAGCCCGTTCTGGCGAGGTCTGGATGACCCGAACCGTCAAGGACCTGACGGGTGGAAGCGAAATCAATTTTGCTTCAGTGGGTGAACACAACTTGAAGGGTTTGGACGAGCGCTACGAGTTATTCAAACCACTTGTCGAAATAAGCATGTGACATTTTCCGGTGGTATTTCATTCCAGTAACGCCACCCCCTGATCGACATACCTGTAGACCTCGGCCGGAATCACGCCATTGGGGCCTTTTTCTTTTTTGTTGCGGAACTGGCCCACACGCACCACCACCAATTGTTTGGAAGGCACCACGATCACATACTGCCCCTGGTGGCCTTGTAGTGAATAAAACGGATGTTTGTATTGCCAGTCCATCCACAGCGAGTGACCATAAAAGGGCACCAGATCGGGCTTGCGAATGCGCTCAATGAACGCCTTGTCGATCAAGCTTTTACCCTGCCATTGACCGTCTTGCAAAAACAACTGGCCAATGCGGGCATAGTCTTTGGCAGTCGCAAAAATACAGCAATAGGTGCGCTCCATACCGCCTTCAGCCTCGGGGCGGTCCAGCGTATAAATCGCATCGTGCGACATGCCCAAAGGCTTCCACAAACTGCGCGACAGGTGCTCACTGAGGTTCAGCGCGGGCTCTTGAGCAGCCAGCGCCCGCTTGAGAAACACGCCCAGCAATTGCGTCGAGCCGCTGCTGTATTCGTAGGCCGAACCGGGCTCACGCTCAAAGCCCTGGCGAAGCACCACATCTTGCGCATCCCGGCCGAAATACAACTCGGTGGTCACGTTCAAAGGCAGGTAATAGTTTTCGGTCCAGTCGTGGCCCGACTTCATGGCCGACAACTGCGCCACCGTGGCTTTTTGACCGCGTGGGTCTTGGGCGTATTCAGGCATCTGCTCGGTGATCGGCGCATCAAAACTCGAAATCAAACCCTGCTGCACCGCCAGCCCCACCTGCAAGGTGGTGATGGTTTTGGCCATCGAGAACGAATTGGTCCGGCTGCTCGCGTTGTAAGGCGCAAAGTACTGCTCATGCAAAATCGCGCCCTGGTGTGCCACCACAAAAGCGGCCGTACCGTGCTGCGTTAACTGGGCCAACAGCGCTGGATCGAGCAGCTTCTGGTTTTTCTTCGGGTCTTCAGGCCAAGGCTGGTCCACACCTGCCAGAATGACGCGCTGCGCAAAATTGGAAGCATCGTCGATGTGCGCCGTGGCGTGCCCCTGCAGATAAGTGGCCGCCAACGCCCGCCAGAAGTAGCCATGGCCACTCAACTGAATGGCCAAAGCACCGGCGAGCAACAGCATTGCCAATCCACCGCCCCATTGCTGCAAACGCTTTACAAAATTTCCCATGTTGTGCCTTTGTGTTGCTCAGTCGGCCCCATTGTGGCGCCTGATCCGAGGTTACAATACAAGCCGCAGGAAGCGTGGCAGAGTGGTCGATTGCAACGGTCTTGAAAACCGTCGACTCGAAAGGGTCCGTGAGTTCGAATCTCACCGCTTCCGCCAGATACGAACCCTAAGTGATTTATTTGCTTAGGGTTCTTTTATTTGTGGTACGCAAAAGATATACCTAAAAAGATACATTTATTTTAACTTTTAGGTTTGCATTTATATGCGCCAACTACCTCCATGTTAGAGGTTTCATTTTTTACAGAAGAATACACACTTAAATCACCATTTTCTCGATTGAATTCACCCCATACATTTTGCTCACGCTTTGACTCAATCCATTTTTTTATATCAAACTGCGTCCTGCCATAACCCTCCAATCTTTTGGTAGTTTCAGCTTCAGACTCACATGTTGCTCCATTAATCTTAGTGATGTTATTTTCAGTTGAGCATACAAAAAAATAAACACCAATATTTTGAATTTGATCGTCACCATCAATCGTTAATTTATTCTTAAATTTGTCAAACAGAACTGTAATTTTGCTTTGAACTGAATTTAATGGCATGCCTTTTCCATCTGAATTTATCGATCGATCTGATATCGTTCCACTGCATTCAAAATAGTCTTTTGAAAATATATAGTCTAAAACACTTGTATTTGAGTTGTTGCCACACGAGGACAGTAAGAAGACGACAAGAATTGGTAAAAATAATTTCATTATTGCCGCTTCATTGTGAATTTTATCTTTCATTTTTATGCCTCACTCAACCAGGGCAAGCGCTTGAAAACAGTCGCCACCTCTACTCACTCGCTTGACGCTCAGCTTGCCAATATTTCCAACTGTGGCCTCTTCTTCCAAGAAAAGCAATCATCTGGCGCAACG
>Ga0164295_10001347_pt1 | contig 20359 bp, 19 predicted proteins | sample GEODES006metaG_FD_111798 | JGI IMG/M metagenome (GOLD analysis project Ga0164295, IMG submission 111798) | Oligotrophic lake water microbial communities from Sparkling Lake, Wisconsin, USA - GEODES006 metaG | ecosystem: Environmental > Aquatic > Freshwater > Lake | place: USA: Sparkling Lake... | reverse complement strand
TGTCGGGGCAAGACAAGGTGAGGATGTGGCTGCTCTTCGACATTGAGGTTCTCCCGCGCTTTTTTGTTTGCGTTGCATACAAAACGCGATAGGAGAAGCCCAGCAAAAAATCATGGGGGTTTATTGATCATGACCGTCGGGAATCTCGAGGAGCTGCTGGCTTCGACGGGCAATATCGTATCGATGCTGCGCAATTCGCAGTTGGGTGCCTATGTCTATCCGGTGGTGGCGCCGGAGTTTTCCAATTGGCGTTCGGAACAATGGGCCTGGCAGCACAGCGCCGTGCTGTTCGATCAGTCGCACCACATGGTGAACCTGTACATCAGGGGGAAGGACGCGCTGAAACTGTTGTCTGACACCATGATCAACAGCCCCAGGGGCTGGGCGCCGGGCAAGGCCAAGCAATATGTGCCAACCACGCCCTATGGCCATGTGATCGGCGACGGGATCATCTTCTGGGAAGAAGCGGAATCCTTCACCTATGTCGGCCGCGCGCCAGCGTCGAACTGGCTGCGCTATCATGCGGCGACGGGCGGTTATGACTGCCAGATCGAACTGGACGACCGGTCGCCGATGCGCCCGATGGGCAAGCCCGTCACCCGCAAGGAATGGCGCTTCCAGATCCAGGGGCCCAATGCCTGGGCGGTGATCGAGAAACTGCACGGCGGCCCGCTGGAGCAGCTCAAATTCTTCAACATGAGCACCATGAACATTGCCGGTCGCACCGTGCGCACGCTGCGCCACGGCATGTCGGGCGCGCCCGGCCTGGAAATCTGGGGGCCCTATGCGGAGCAGGAAGAGATCCGCGCCGCAATTCTGGAGGCCGGCAAGGCGTTCGGCCTGATCGCCTGCGGCAGCCGCGCCTATCCGTCCAACACGCTGGAATCCGGCTGGATCCCCTCGCCGCTGCCGGCGATCTACACCGGCGACAAGCTGAAGGGCTTCCGCGAATGGCTGGGCGCCGACAGTTATGAGGCCACCGGTTCGATCGGCGGCTCGTTCGTGTCGGACCGGATCGAGGATTATTATCTCAACCCGTGGGAGCTGGGATACGGCGGCTTCGTCAAGTTCGACCATGAATTCCACGGCCGCGAGGCGCTGGAGGCGCTCAATCCGGCCGAGCAGCGCAAGAAAGTGACGCTGGCCTGGCACCCGGAGGACATGGCCCGGATCACCGCGTCGCTGTTCAACCCGGATGGGGAGCAGTACAAGTTCTTCGACACACCGCTCGCCAATTATGCGTCGTCGAATTACGACCGCGTGGTGGATGCTGGCGGCAAGACCGTCGGCTTCTCGATGTTCACCGGCTACAGCTTCAATGAAAAGCAGGCGCTCAGCCTGGCCACGGTCGATCCCGAAATCCCGGTTGGCAGCGAAGTGCGGGTGGTGTGGGGCGAGGAAGACGGCGGCACGCGCAAGACGACGGTGGAGCCGCACAAGCAGATCGAGGTGCGGGCCATCGTGTCTCCGGTGCCCTACAGCCGGGTCGCCCGGGAAAATTATGCCGAAGGCTGGCGCACCGCGCGCTGATCCATCTGACAGCGCCGCCCGCCCTAGCAGGCGGCAACAGCAAGGAGGCAGCCGGCCATGTCTGCGGCATCGCTCATTCACCCGAACTGGGATCTGGCTCCGGCCCGCATCACCGATGGTTTCAGCCTTGAGGTGACGGCCAAGGAAGAAGCATCATTGCGGGCGGTTGCCCCCAGGATTGCGCCGGAAACCCCGATTGCCGTGGCCTATCTGCCCAGCGAGGATGTGCGTGGCCGGGTGGCGGCGGCCGTGGCGGTGCGCGCGCTCGGCTTTGAGCCCATGCCGCATTTCTCGGCGCGACGGATCACATCAGTGGCAGAATTCGAATATTATCTGCAGGCGGTGGTGGAGCAGGCCGGCGTGCGCCGCTGCTTCATCGTCGCCGGCGATCCGCCGGAGCCGATCGGGCCGTTTGCCGACACGTCGGCGCTGCTGGCCACCGGTGCCTTCGAACGCAGCGGCATCCGGGCGATCGGCATTGGTGGCCATCCTGATGGCCACCCCAACATGAGCCCGGATCAATGCTGGTCGGCAATCGACACCAAGGTGGCCGATATCGGCGCGCGCGGGATGGCGCCGCTGATCGTCACCCAGTTCGGCTTTGATCCCGATGCGGCGATCGCCTGGCTGGGAGAATTGCGTGCGCGCGGGATTGATGTGCCGGTGCGCCTGGGCGTGCCTGGCCCGGCCGGGATCAAGCGCCTGCTGGGCTATGCCGCGCGCTGCGGCGTGGGGGCATCAGCGTCCATCCTGCGCAAATATGGCATTTCGGTCACCAATCTGTTGGGCAGTGCCGGACCGGACAGGCTGGTGGACGCCTTCGTGCGCGGCCTCGGGCCGGAACATGGCAAGGTCCGGCTGCACTTCTTCCCCTTCGGCGGCCTCGACAAGACGCTGGATTGGATTGCCGGTTATGAACGCAAGCAGGACATGGTCTGATGGCTGATTATGTGCTGGTTCACGGGGCCTGGTGTGGCAGTTGGGCATTTGAACGGACGCTGGCCGATCTGCGCGCCGCCGGGCACCGGGTGCTGGTGGCGGCGCTGACCGGACTGGGGCAGCGCCAGCAGGAATTCCACCCCGGCATCACGCTGACCACCCATGTCGATGATGTGGCGGCCCAGATTGACGCCGCGGGTTTCAACCGTTTCATCCTGGTCGGCCATTCCTGGGGCGGCATGGTGATCACCGGCCTGGCAACGCGCCTGGGCGGCCGGATCGACGCCATGGTCCATGTCGATGCCTTTGTGCCGCTCGATGGCCAATCGCTGTGGGATCTCACATCCGATTGGGAACATGGCCATTATATCGAAAGCCAGAAATCATCGCCCGGCGCGGTTGCCCCCCTGCCCGGGCTGGCCCATCCGCTGATGACCGCACACCCGTTGCTGACCCTGCTGGAAGCGGTGCGCTTTACCGGTGAAGAGGCCAAGGTGGCCCGCAAGGTCTATGTCTTTGCCAATGCCTGGCAGCCGACCCCGTTTGCGCAATTTGCCCAGCGCTGTTCGGTGGATCCCGCCTGGAACTATCACGAAGTGGCCGCCAGCCATGACGTGATGTCTGACCAGCCGGAGGAACTGCTGGCGATCCTGCTCGCGCTGGCCTGAGCATTTGCTGCGGGCGCCCCGGTCCATCCGGACCGCATCCCCAGGGCCTGACGGCCAATCCTCGACACCGCTCGTTTGCCTCACTAACGATTGTGCAGGAGGGCAAGATGAGAAAATATCAGGAAGTGCTGGTTCCGACCACGCCGCGCATTGGCGGCGATGACGATGTCGGTGAGATCGGCTCCATCGTCGGCTTCCATCTGCGGCTGGCGCACGGGGCGGTCTATCGCCATTTCTCCGAAACCTTCGCGGATCTGGGCCTGACACAGAAGCAGGTTTCCATCCTGTGGCTGATCGATGATCGGCCCGATATCGCCCAGACCGATCTGGCGCAGCTGATGCGGATGGACCGGGCGACGACGATGGCGATCGTGAACCGCCTGGAGGCGCGCCAGTTGCTGGTGCGCGGCAAATCGTTGACCGACGGCCGCCGGCAGACACTGAACCTGACCGATGACGGCCGCACCATCCTCGAACGCGCCAAGCGGGCGATCCGCGACCATGAATCCTGGCTGAAGTCGCGCTTTAGCGATCAGGAAGTCAGCAAGCTGATCGAACTGCTGACGCGCATTCACGAATGATCGCGATCACACGCTGGGGGAGAGACGGTCATGCATGACCCAAGAAGCATCATCGACCAGACCGGGATGGGCGCTCGGCAGTGGATCGTGATTGGCCTCATGGTGTTGCTCAATGCGCTTGATGGCTTTGATGTGCTGTCCAGCGCCTTTGCTTCGCCGGGCATCACCAAAGAATGGGGCATCGCGCGCTCGGCGCTGGGGGTGGTGTTGTCCGCCGAATTGGTCGGCATGGGGTTTGGCTCGCTGCTGCTGGGCGGCATGGCCGACCGTTATGGGCGCAAGGGCGCGATGCTGGCCTGTCTGGTCCTGATGGCGACCGGCATGTATCTGGCCAGCACGGCCGGCAGCGTGGCGTCGATGATCGTCTACCGGCTGATCACGGGCGTTGGCATTGGCGGGATGCTGGCCGCGACCAATGCGGTGGCTGCCGAAAGCAGCAACACGAGGTTCCGGCGCAGCGCTATCGCCGCCTATGTCGCGGGCTACCCGCTGGGTGCGATCATCGGCGGCATCGCGGCTTCGGAATGGCTGCTTCCCGAATTCGGCTGGCGTGCGATCTTCGTCTTTGGTGCCGCGGTCACCGCGGCGCTGGTCCCGCTGATTGCATGGCTGGTTCCGGAAACCGCCGCCTTTCATTTCTCCAGGCGCAATCTTGATGGCGCCAACGTCACGCTGAAGGCGTTTGGCAAGGCGCCACTGGCCGCCTTGCCGCCGCCGCCGGCCGCCGGAACCGCGCCGCGCGCGCTGGATATCCTGTCCAATCCCAAGCTGCGCCCGACGACATTGCTGCTCGCCTTCGGCTATATGTTCCACACCATCACCTTCTATTATATTCTGAAATTCGGGGTGCAGATCGTGTCGGACTATCCGCCCGGCTATCCGCCGGCGCAGGCCGCGACGGTGCTGACCTGGGCCAATGTCGGCGGTTTCCTCGGCAGCTTCTCCTTTGGCCTGGTGATGGCGCGGTTCGGCATCCGCTGGCCGACGGCGTTCATGCTGCTGGTCGGCTCCCTGGGAGTCGCGTCCTTCGGTCTGGGGCGTGAAACCCTGTCCGCCTGGCAATGGGCGACCATCCTTGCCGGCTTCTTCACCAACGCGGCGATCAGCGGATTTTATGCCGCCTTTGCGCGCGGCTTTCCGGCCCATGCGCGCGGCACCGGGACGGGCTTTGCCCTGGGAGTCGGGCGTCTGGGAGCCGCCGGCAGCCCGCTGATCGCCGGCGCGCTGTTTTCCTGGCTGGGCAATGATCAACTGCTGACCGTATCGGCGATCATGGCGATGGGATCGGTGTGCGCGCTCGTCCTTTTTCTGATGCTGCCGGAAAAGGATGGGGACGAGCTGCTGGCCGAAGCCGACCGCGAGGACGAGCCGGCCTAGCACCGCGCCAGACGGTCAATCCACCAGCATCAGGGCATCGAGAGCGACGACGCCTTCTCCCGCAGGGTGGAGAATGACCGGGTTCAGATCAATCTCACGGATGGCGGGGTTGCCGCGCATGATCTGGCCGATGCGGATGATCAACGCGGCGAGCGCCGGCAGATCGAGCGGCGGACTGCCGCGCCAGCCGGTCAGCAACGGGGCCTGCTTGAGGCCCAGCAAGGCAGCGATGACCTGCGCTTCGCCCATGTCGGGGGTGATGAGGCAGACATCGTGCAGGATTTCGGCGGTCACGCCGCCAAAGCCGGCCAGCACGACAGGCCCCCATTGCGGGTCGTTCTTGGCGCCCACGATCATCTCGACGCCCATCCGGCCCATCGCCTCGATCAACACGCCGTCCAGCCGGATGCGGGCCGAGTAGGCCGCGACATTGGCGTGAATGCGGTCAAACGCCGCCCGAACGGCCGCCGCATCGGCGAGCTTCAGGATCACCCCGCCAGCATCGCTCTTGTGGCCAAGTTCGGCGGCCTGGGCCTTCATGGCGACCGGATAGCCGATCACCTCTGCCGCGGCGACGGCTGCATCGGCCGTGGCGGCGAACTGGCCCTTCGGAAAGGGAACAGCGTGCGGCGCCAGCAGCAGCTTGGCCAGATATTCGGGGATCACATCGTGATGGCTGGCCAGCGCCGCAATGGAGACCGGCGGCAGGCATTGATCGGACTGGTCGCGCCGGGACAGCGCCGTCAACCGCGCCACCGCACGAAAGGCGCGCTCGGTGGTCGGCAACCAGGGAATGCCGGCCGCCCGCAGCGCGGCAATCCGTTCCGGCGGCACATCGGCGCCTTCGTCCAGCCCGGCAAAGATCACCGGCTTGGCAAGGGCGCGGCCTTCCAGCGCGGCCATGATCGGCGGAAACTTGATCGCGCAGGTCACCGGATCGGATTGGATGATCCCGGCCACCACGCATCCCACCCGCTCGTCATCCAGCAGGGCGGCGATCGTGTGGGTGTAGATCGCAGGCTGCGACAGGCCTTGCGCCGTGATGTCGAGCGGATTGGAAACCGGCACGAAGTCCGGCAGGGCGGCGCGCAGCAAGGGGCTGTCCGCATCGCCCAGCGCAGCCAGCGGCAGGCCGATCTGTTCGGCCAGATCGAGGGTCAACGCCTTGAAGGCGCCGGATTCGCCCAGCACTGCGGTGCCGGCCGTTGGCAAGGTCGGGCAGCGCAGGGCGATCTCGCTGATGTCGCCCAGTTCTTCCAGCGTTTCGGCAAAGACCACGCCGGCGCGTTCCACCATGGCCCGCATCAACTGATGATCGCCCGCCATCGCGCCCGTGTGGGTGGCGGCACTTTCCCGCGCTGCACTGGAGGTGCCGGGATGCAGCAGGATGACCAGCTTGCCCGCCTGCCGCAACGCCCGCGCGGCGGCCAGAAACGCCTGCGGCTGACGGAATTGTTCGACAATCATCGCCACGACTTTGGTGTGGGGATCATCGACCAGCCAGCCGACATAATCCTCCACCCCGCTTGCCGCCTCATTGCCGGTGGAGACCGTGTAGGATACCGGAATATCACGGGCGAGCAGCATGGTGGCGAGCACCGCAGCCATGGCGCCGGATTGGGAAATCACGCCGACCGCCGGGCCGCCCGGCTGGCGGCACAGGGTTTCAACAAAGGTCAGGGGCACCTTGTCGACATAGTTGACGCAGCCAAGGCAGTTCGGCCCTTCGATCACCATGCCGGCGGCCGTCGCGATCCGGCCGATTTCCTGCTGTTCGGCCAGCCCGGCCTCACCGCCTTCGGCAAAGCCCGCCGAATAGATGACGGCGGCCCCAACCTTGCGCTCCGCCAGCCCGCGCACGGCATCCAGCACGAAGGCGCGCGGGATCGCCAGCACGGCACAGTCCACCCCGTCGGGCAGATCCGCCACCGATTTCAGACAGTCGCGCTCACCCAGCGTCGCGCGGTTGGGGTTGATCGGATAGATGCGTCCGGCAAAGCCATTCCTGTCGAGATTGGACAGCAGCGTGGCGCCGAGCGCCCCCGGCTTGTCTGATGCACCGACCACGGCCACGGACGTTGGCCGGATCAGCCGGTCGATCTGGGCGGGCGTCAGGCGGGGCGTGAGCATGGATGATATCCTGAATCTGGGCCGGGGCGGGCGCGCTGCGATCAGCGCGTGACCTTCGACGTGTCGAAGGTGCCGAGGCCGGGCTTGAAGGATTTTTCATCGAGGAACTGGCGGGTGGCCTCGCGGCGGGATTCGGCCCCGCCAAAGCTGTGCAGCGCCTCTTGTGCGCGGATCTGGAAATCCAGCGCATTGTCATAGGTCATGTCGACCATGCGGCGCATCGTCCACTTGGTGGCGCGCAGGGCATGGCCGTCCTTCTTCTTCAGCACGTCGGCAATGGCGGTGACGCGGGCCAGCAGTTGATCGGCCGGCACGGCTTCGGTGATGAGGCCCTGCTCCTCGGCCTGCTTGCCGGTCAGATTCTCGCCCATCATGGCGTGATACATCGCCTTGCGAAACGGCATCAGTTCCTGCGCGACCTTGGATGCGCCGCCGCCGGGCAGGATGCCCCAGTTGATTTCCGACAGGCCGAACTGCGCATCTTCGGCGGCGATGGCGATATCGCAGCCGAACAGCGGGCCGTAACCGCCGCCAAAACACCAGCCGTTGATCATGGCGATGGTCGGCTTTTCATACCAGCGCAGCCGTTCGAACCAGCCATAGGATTCGCGCTGCGCCTTGCGCACCGCCCCCAGGCCCTTTTCCTCGTTTTCACGGAAATATTCCTGCAGATCCATGCCCGCCGACCAGGCCTTGCCCTCACCCGTCAGCACCAGCACCTGGACGTCATCGCGAAATTCGAGTTCTTCCAGCACCTTCTTCATCTGCCGGTTGAGCTTGGGGCTCATGCAGTTTCGCTTTTCCGGGCGGTTGAACTTCACCCAGGCCACCCCGTTCTCGACGGTGAAGGCAACAGTTTCTTCTTCGGTGCGCTCGACGGTCATGCTGGTCCCTCTATCTGGCCTTGGGTTAATCGCTATGATATATAACATAACAATGTCGATTGCCACCGACAAGCGGAAAACATAGGGTGGCCGGCATGGATGATCCCCTGGCCGACCTTCCGGGCTATGTTTTGCGCCGCGCGTCGATCGCGACGATGGGGCGGCTGCACCGGCATATCAGTGCCCATGATCTGCGGGCCACCGAAGCCAGCTTGATCCTGCTGATCGGCGAGCGTGCCGGCCTGACCCAAAGCGAAGCGGGCCGCATTCTGGGGATCAAGCGCGCCAACATGGTGCCGCTGACTGCCAGGCTGGAAGCACGGGGTTTGGTGGAACGGTTGCAACTGACCGGCCGCTCACAGGAACTGGCCCTGACCACGGCCGGCAAGCTGATGCAGGCGGAGGTGCGCGCGTCGGTCGTGCGCCACGAGGCCGAGATCATGGCGCGCGTGCCAGAGGCGCTGCGCCCGCATGTCATGCCGATCCTGACCGCGCTGTGGGGCCCGGAACGCGACGAGCGCTAGAAATCGAGGCTGCCGCGCCGTTCGGCAAAGCGCCAGCCGTCACCCTGATCGACCATCCGGTCCGCATAGCTGCCGACCAGCGGCGGCCCGTCTGCCGCAGTGAAGAGCAGGATCTGGCTGCTGGCGACGGCCTCGATCGGGCTGATCAGGGTCACCCGGATGTTGGCGCAGATGTGCCGGGTGGTGCGCGGCGGCCGGGCCAGGAAGCCCGCCAGGATCGCCGCGCGCCCGGCGATGAACTGATCGGGCGCAGTTGGCCGGCTCATCCGGCCATCAACGGTGTAGAGCGCCGCCACCGCCGCCCAGTCAGCCGCGTCGACCAGCGCAGCATAATCCAGGATCAACCGTTCGCAGGCACGCTCGGCGATCAGCCTGTCACCAGCCGGGCTCATGCCGCCGTTTTGGTGCGCCAGCTATCGGCATAGCTGGTGCGCGCCACGTCGGAATAGGGCACGGCCGCCACCACCGCCTTGATGCTGACCTGCCGGTGCGGCTCGACCGTGGGCTTGGATGTGCCGCCATCAGGTTCGCCCCAGATGAATTCGACCTCGGTCCCCGGCTCGGCAACGCGCTCGTCCACCATCGCCAGGGTGAGGATCTTGCCTTCGTTGGCGCTGTAGCCGATCCACGTCGACAGGCCCACCAACTGGCCATCCTTCTCAACCCGGTCGAAGGGGTGCATGGCATAAACGGCGCTGGGGAATTCCATGTATTTGGGGCGCAGCTCCCCCTTGCTGAACATGGCAAACAGCGTGTTGGTGACCGACACATCATCCAGCGCCAGGGTGACCTTGCGGCGGTGCGGACCCGCCGCCATTGCTTCCAGCGCCGCGCGCCCGACAAAATCATGGTCGAACTTCACGAACGGGCCATAGCCCAGATCCCACGGCGTCAGATAATAGCCTTCCACGGAGTCCGGCACATAGCTGCCGCCCACCGACGCCTTGTATTCATAATGTTTGTCGGTCAGCCATTCGCGATATGGCTTGAGCAGTTCGCCGGTGTAGATCGCCGGCAGCGGCGACGGTATCCAGCCGGATTCCAGCGTGTTGGATGAATAGGTTCGCCCGCCGACCAGCGCCATGCCATGCGCCTTGCCCGCCGCGACCAGCGCGCTGTGCACGGCATCGCGGTCTTCCCACGGCCCCATCAGTTCATAGCCCGGCTGCCCGGCCATGCCGTGGCGCAGCGCGTGCACCCGGCAACCGCCAATCTCCATCCAGCACATGTTGAAGAATTTCAGATCCGGGGCCGGTGCACCCGTCGCATCTGCAATCACATTGGACGCGCCCGGGCCCTGCACCTGATAGCGATAATGGCGGCGATTTTCCGGATCGGGCCGCACCGCGGTGCGCTCGTCATAGGTGAGCGTGACATCGTCCCGGCCCTGGGCGTGGAACATCAGCCAGTTCAGCGTGGGCGCGCGGCCGACGAGGTTGAATTTCTGATCGGCCAGATAGAACAGGATCACATCGCCGATGACATGGCCATAGGGCGTGACCGGCACATATTGCTTGGCCTTGTTGGGCACGAAGCCCTTGAAGCTGTTGATGCCCAGCCCGTTCAGAAAATCGAACGCCCCTGGCCCTTCAACCATCAGTTCGGCCATGTGATAGCTCTGGTTGAACAGCACGCAGGTTTCGGCCCAGGCGCGCTGCTCGCTGCGCCAGTTGGAAAACTCGGCCGGGACCCCGGGATAGACGTTGGGGCCAACCTGCTGATTGCGCAGCAATGTGACGATATCGTCGTGGCCTTGAACCAGCGCTTCGACTGATGGCTGTTTGGTCATAACCTCTCTCCCGAATCCCCGCTCGCCTGCACGCGCCGGACAGCTTATATGTGTTAGATACAAATATTGAACAGTATGTCTAGCATACTATTTTGGGAGTGCCGCGGCAGCAGCCGTCAGGCATGAGACCAGCCTCGGGGCTTGCCAGCCGGAGGGTTCTGGCACCATCTGGCGGGCATGCTCCAGGATCCCGAGACCAGCGCCAGTGCGGCGAACCGGCTGCAGGCCAATGCCTTGCGGCGCGCCGAAATCGGCCGGGAGAAGCGCGCGCGGACGCGGATCGCGATCCTGCAGACGGCCTTTGCGCTGTTCAGCCAGCCAGACGGGCTGTTCACGCGCGTGGAAGAAATCTGCGCTGCGGCACAGGTGACAAGGCAGACCTTCTACAATCATTTCGACGGCATGGAGAGCCTGCGCACCGCGCTGACGCATGAGGTGAGCCATGATTTCCTGATCCGGGTGACGACGGCGATCAGCGTGCTGGACGATGCGGCCGAACGGGCGGCCATGGCCATCCGGCTTTATCTGGACAAGGCCCGCCGCGAACCCAGTTGGGGCCAACTGATGGTCAACATCAGCGCCAATGGCATCATCTTCGGCATGGAAACCTATCTTCAGGCCGAACGGACGGTGAAGGAAGGCATGGCACAGGGCGTGTTCACGATACCGGATTCGCGGCTGGGGCGGGATCTGATCATGGGCACGACGCTGAGCGCCATCGTCACCCAGTTGCGCGAGCAGCCCGGCGCCGATCATGCCCGCCACATCACATATTGCATTCTGGTGGCGCTGGGTGTCGCGGCGGACCGTGCCCGCCAGATCGTCACGCAGGAACTGGTGGTCGTCGATCCGGATTGATGCCGACGGCAAGCAATTTCATATTTGACAGATCGTCCATTCCGAAATAACACCACTGCCAGGGCGCAAAGCCATGCGGAGGTGGAGATGGCACGTCGGGCATTATCGGGCCTGGTGGCGGCAGCAACATTATCGGGCTTTGCCCTGCCCGGTTCGGGACAGGGCATGATCGCCGGGGCGGCATCCCCTGCCCGCCCGCCTGAGAAGATTTACGCCAGCACCTGCGGCCATTGTCATGGCCATAATGTCGGGCCGGTCATCCGTGGCCGGCAGTTGCCTCCGGCGCTGGTGCTGGCGATTGTCCGCCGCGGGCAAGGGGCAATGCCCGCCTTCCGGCAGACCGAGATTTCGGACCAGGAGCTCAAGGCGCTGGCGCAATGGATTCAGGCTTCGAAGGCCGACCCGAAGGAGCATGGGCAATGAACGGGGTGAACCGCCGGGGCATTCTCCAGATGGGCGCCATCGGCACGGCGTCCCTCGCCGCGGCGGCGGTGGCCAGCCCGTTGGACGACGCACGGATGTTGCCGCACGCGATTGCACCCGATCAGTTCCGCGCTGCGGTGAAGCAGTTGCGCGCGATTGTTGGCGATGCCTGGGTCTTTGCCGATCCCGAATCGACATTGCCTTATACCAAGAGCCTGATTCCCGATCCGCAGCATCGCCATGTGCCCAGCGGCGCGGTTGCCCCGGCCTCGGTGGAAGAGGTGCAAGCCATATTGAAGGTGGCCAACCGCTATGGCCTGCCGCTGTGGCCGGTGTCGACCGGCAAGAACATGGGCTATGGCATGGCGACCCCGGCCACGTCCGGGCAGATGATCCTCGATCTCAAGCGCATGAACCGGATCATCGAAATCGATGCCGAACTGGGCACCGCGCTGGTTGAACCGGGCGTGACCTATCAGGATCTGCGCGACTATCTCGACGCCAACAAACTGCCCTTCTGGCTGGATGTGCCCACGGTCGGACCGATTGTGTCGCCGGTGGGCAATACGCTGGAACGCGGCGTGGGCTACACGCCCTATGGCGATCATTTCTTCATGCAGTGCGGCATGGAAGTGGTGCTGGCCGATGGATCGCTGGTTCGCACCGGCATGGGGTCGGTGAAGAACGCGACCGCATGGCAGGCGTTCAAATGGGGATATGGCCCCTATCTCGACGGGATCTTCACGCAGTCGAATTTCGGCGTGGTGACCAAGCTGGGCTTCTGGCTGATGCCGGCGCCGCCCGCCTACAAGCCCTTTGTCGTGCAGTATGACGAGATGGACGATGTCGCCAAGGTGACCGACACGATCCGGCCGTTCCGCATGAACAATCTGATCCCCAACGGGGTGTTGATCATGGGTGCGGCCTATCAGTTGGCGATGTTCAACCGCCGGGCCGATTTCTGGACCGAGGCGCGCCAGATGCCCGATGATGTGATCAAGGCCGCGGCGCGCCAGCGCGGGCTGGGCATGTGGAACACCTATTTCGCGCTGTATGGCACCGATGAGATCATCGCCGCCATCGAACCGATCGTGCGCGGCGCGTTCGAAGCCAGTGGCGGCCGGGTGCTGACCGAGAAGGAAATGGGCGACAATCCATGGTTCCAGCACCATGCCAGCCTGATGAAGGGCGGGATGACGCTGGAGGAAATCGGCATCGTCCGCTGGCGCGGTTCAGGCGGGGGCATGGTGGCCTTTGCCCCGGTGGCCGCCGCCAAGGGCGCGGAAACCAGGGGGCAGACCGCGCTGGCCAAGGAAATTCTGGCCAAATATGATTTTGACTATGCCCCGGCCTATGCGGTGGGCGGGCGCGAACTGCACCACATCATCTTCCTGCTCTATGACAAGAGCGACCCCGAAGAAGAGAAGAAGGCCGACGCCTGCGTGCGCGAAATGATCGTGCGGTTCGCGGAAAGAGGCTGGGCGGCCTATCGCACCGGGGTCAGCACCATGGATCTGGTGGCACAGCAATATGGCGCGGCAAACAATGCGCTCAACGCCCGGATCAAGCAGGCGCTGGATCCCAACCATATCCTGGCGCCGGGCAAGCAAGGGATCATGTGAGCGGCGGCCTGCCCGGCCTTTGCGCACGCATGCCCGCCGCTGCCCACCGATCAGCCACAGGCTGACAGGCCAGGGAAACGCGTTGATGGCACGTTGATGATGGATCGATGGCACGGGGGCAGGTGTCATCAATCCGCCACAGTGCGACAGCGATTCGCGCCGGAGTGCCGCGAATCGCGTTTCATTTGTAAGGAATACATACTAATGACCCGGAATGGCCCTTCAGAGGCCGATCCGAATGCAGTTCTGGCCACCGGGGAGGGTGATCATGATCGAGCAGTTCTCGACGAGCAGGGTCTGCGCCAACGAGCGACTGAGCTACTGGAATGAACTGATGGCAGAGACCTACAGCGGTCTGGTCGTCGATCCGCGCCATCCGCAGTTCCGGGCGCAGATGTCGCGCTGGTATCTGGGCGATCTCACCATGATCTGCCCCAAAAGCTCGGCGGTTTCGGTCAGGCGCAAACCCGGTCGCAGCCAGTTTGCCGACAGCATGGTGATCCTGCACATTGTCCAGTCAGGCCTGTGCTCGCTGCGGCAGCGCGGTGCGCATGTGCTGCTGAAGCCGGGCGACATGGTGGTCTGCTCGTCGGACGAGGAATATTGTCTTGAAACCAACAGCGACCACCAGGTCCTGGTGGTCGAGCTGCCGCGCCAGGCGATTGCCGATCGCAACCCGCAACTGGACGATCGCATTGCCACGCTGATTTCGGGCGAACATGCCGCGACCCGGCTGCTGTACAGCTATCTTCTGTCGTTGTGGCGTGAAGGCGCCGCCAATTTCAATGAAGGCATGGCCGATGCCTATGCCCAGATTCTGAAGGAAATGTTTGCCCGCAGCCTGGATATCCGCAGCGAAACCGGTGCCATGTCGCGCAGTGCGCTGATCAAGCGCATGCAGGGCATTGTGGAAGCACGGCTGGAGGACAGCGGGCTCACACCCGCCTCGCTGGCGAGCGAACTGGGCGTATCCTTGCGCACCCTGCAGAATGCCACCGCCGAAATGGCAACCACGCCAACGGCCTACATCACCGATCGGCGGCTGACGATGTCGGCGCAGCGGCTGGTGATCGATCCGTGCGTGAGCGTTACCGAGATTGCCTATGCCTGCGGTTTTTCCGACAGCGCCTATTTTTCCCGGCGCTTCCACGCGCGCTTCGGGGTTTCGCCCAAACAATACCGGTCGCGCCACTAGACCGTGAACGCATTGCGCGCGCGTCCAAGTCATTTTCGTTTCCATTAAAGCGGCGATCGGTACGAACAGTTAAATCAGCATCAATATTCCTTGAACATTCTTGGGGGTAACATGATGCAACGTTCACTCTGGCAGCCCAGCCTCATTGCCATGCTCGCAGCAACCGCAGCCTTGCCCGCCGCAGCCCAGACCGCGACGGCCCAGACCGCGGCGGCCGTGGAAGACGGCGAAGCCATTCCCGAGATCATCGTCACCGCCCAGAAGCGCGACCAGCGCTTGCAGGACGTGCCGATCGCCATCACCGCCTTCGGCGCCGAAGCGCTGCTCGAACGCAATGTGGCCAATGTCTCCTCGGTCGGCATGCTCACCCCCAACGTCAATCTGGATGGCGGCACGCCGTTCTCGGGGTCGTCCGCCGTGCTGTCGGCCACCATCCGCGGGATCGGTTCGGATGATTTCGCCTTCAACATCGATCCCGGTGTCGGCATCTATCTTGACGGCGTGTTTCTGGCCCGCACCGTCGGCGCCAACCAGGACCTGCTGGATGTGGAACGGATCGAAGTGCTGAAGGGGCCACAAGGCACCCTGTTCGGGCGCAACACCATCGGCGGCGCCATTTCGATCGTGACGCGAAACCCGGGCGATGAATTCAAGATGGTGGGCGATCTGACCACCGGCAGCTTCAATCTGCTGCGCGCCCGCATGTCGGTCGACATTCCGATCGCCGACGGGCTGAGCTCGTCGATCACCGCCGGCGTTACCAACCGCACCGGCTTCCAGCGCCGCATCCGCTATCAGGGGACGGCAGCCGAACAACGCGCGATCGCCAATTCCGACGGTTTCCAGAACTTCAGCCATGCCGATTATTCCACCGGCACCCGCCAGAGCCCGGATGACAATGTCAGCCTGCGCGGCAAGCTGCATTGGGACAATGGCGGCAAATTCCGCGCGACCCTGTCGGGCGATTACACCCGCCAGCTTTCGGCCGGCCAGAACAATTCGCTGCTGGCCGTGTCGTTCCCGCCCGGGCCGTTCGCGCCCACCAATCCGCTGCCCGGCACCGGCATCAACCCGGTTGCGCCCACGGGCGGTGTGCTGTTCGGCGGCCTCTATAATTTCTGCATCAACAACAGCCCGGCTCAGATTGCAGCGCGCGGTGCAACCGCGATCTGCGGCGCCCGCGGCACCAGCGTCAATCCGGGCGGGCTGCTGGCCCCGCTGGCCGGGGTCAATGTCGACAGCAATCCCAGCAATGACCGGCTGCCCTGGGATGGCCGCTTCATCACCGGCGATCCCGATACCACCTATGCCACCGGCCCGACGGTCAATGATCTCAAGGCCTTCGGTTTTACCGGCAATGCCGAGCTCGATCTGGGCGACAAGCTGACCCTGCGCTCGATCACCGCCTATCGCCGCACCAACTGGATCGCCGGTTCCGATCTTGACGGATCCCCCTTGTCGATCCTTGAGCTGACCTTCTCGCAGAACCAGGAACAGGTCAGCCAGGAATTCCAGCTGCTTGGCAACGACCTGCTGGATGGCCGCCTGAACTTCGTGCTCGGTGCTTTCTATTTCGAGGAATCCGGCAATCTGCGCGACCACGTGGTCTTCAATGAAGGCCTGCTGCAGGTCGACGGGCCCAACAATTTCGATACCAGCAACTATGCCTTCTTCGGCCAGTTTGATTTCGAGGTGAACGACTGGCTGTCCTTCACGGTTGGCGGCCGCTACACCAGCGAAATCAAGCGTTTCGAAGGTGGGCAGCAGGATCTGAACGGCGGCAATTACAAGCTGTTCGGCTGTTCGGATGGAAACGGCACCATCGCGCCCTTCGGCAATTTCCCGCTGGCGCCGCCCGTGGCCGCCGGGGGCCCGCCGTGCTTTGCCGCGTTGTCCTTCCCCGATCCGACCAATCCGGTGCGGGTGTATGTGCCCGGGGTGAACCGCCAGACGTTCGACAATTTCGCGCCGAAACTGGGCGTGCAGGTGACGCCGGCCAAGGATATCCTGGTCTATGGCAGCTATTCCGAAGGCTACAAGACCGGCGGCTGGACCACCCGATTGACCAATCCGCAGGGCAATATCGCGCCAAGCTTTGACGAGGAAATCGCCGAGACCTTCGAAGTCGGCTTGAAGTCGACCCTGTGGGATCGCAAGCTCCAACTCAACATCGCCGCCTTCACCACCAACTACCGCAATGTCCAGCTCAACCAGCAGGTTGGCACGTCGCCCACCATCGACAATGCGGGCACGGCCCGGATCCAGGGTTTCGAAGCCGAAGCCGTACTGGCCCCGGCCGATGGCCTGACGATCAACGCCTCGGTCGGCTATCTTGATGCCAAGTTCACCGACTTGTCAGCCAGCGTGCGGGCACCGGGCGTGGCCGGGCCAATCCCCGGCGTGCGGCTGGGCGCGGTGGTCGGCGGGCAACTGCCGAAAACCGCAACCTGGTCGATCACGGTCGGTCCGCGTTACGAGGCGAAGCTTGGCAATGGCAGCGCGCTGGTGCTGCTGGCCGATTGGAGCCACCGCAGCGAGGTCTTCAACGATCTCGCCCGTTATCTCCCGCTGCGCCGCCCGCCGGTGAACATGGTCAACGCCAGCATTGCCTATCACGAGCCAGACGACCGCTGGAACCTGACGGCCGGCGTGACCAACCTCACCGATCAGCGCTTCCTGGTCTCGGCCGGGCCCAACGAGGCCGCCGGCGTGCTGTTCGGCAGCTTCAACCGCCCGCGCGAATGGTTCGCCAGGTTCGGTTTCAACTTCTGAACGATCGACAATCACCACACGCGAACGGGGGAGCAGTGGCTCCCCCGGCTTTTTCAGGAGATCATCGCATGCCTCGGCAGGTGCTTGCTGCTGTTCAACGCGCGCCGCACAGCCCGCCCGGAATGGAAACACTGACGCTGGGTGATCCCGGCGCCGGGGAGGTCATGGTGGCGATGCGCGCGGTTGGCATCTGCCACACGGACATGGTGATGCGCGATCAATTGGTGCCCGTGCCGCAGCCGGTGGTGCTGGGCCACGAAGGCGCTGGTATCGTGGCCGCGCTGGGCGAAGGCGTCACCGGTCTGGCCGTTGGCGATCACGTCGTGCTCAGCTTTGCATCCTGCGGCCAGTGCGGGTCCTGTGATGATCATGCCCCCGCCTATTGCCACAGTTGGTTCCCGCTGAACTTTGGCGGCATGCGCGCCGACGGTTCGACCGCGCTGACGGACGCCAAGGGCGAAACCGTGCACAGCCATGTCTTCGGTCAATCCGCCTTTGCCACCCACGCCGTGGTGCCGGTGCGCAATGCCATCAAGGTCGATGCCGATCTGCCGCTGGACATCCTGGGGCCGCTGGGCTGCGGCATCCAGACGGGTGCCGGGGCGGTGCTGAAGGCGCTGCAGGTGCGCAAGGGCAGCCGCGTGGCGGTGATCGGCGCGGGCGCTGTAGGCATGTCGGCGATCATGGCCGCCGCCAATATTGCCGGGGCGGCGGTTGTTGCAGCCATTGATATCAATGCCGAACGCGTGGCCCTGTCCCGCCGCTTTGGCGCCACCCACGGCTTTGGCCCGGCCGATGGCAGCTATGTTGAAATGGCGCAGAAGGCCGGCTGCCCGGTCGGCTTTGACTATATCATCGATACCACCGGCATTGCGCAGTTGTGCAACCTGGCGGCGCTGGCCCTGGCGCCGCGCGGTGAACTGGCGCTGGTTGGCGCCTATGTTCCGGGAACCGAGATTGCGGCGGACTCCACCTTCCTGATGAGCGGCGGGCGGGTCATCCGGGGGGTCGTGGAAGGCAGCGCCGACCCGGCACAGTTCATCCCCGAACTGATCGATCACTATCGCCAAGGCCGCTTCCCCTTTGATCAATTGATCCAGATGTTCGAGTTCAACGACATCGCGGATGCCATTGCCGCCGGCGAGACCGGCAAGGTGATCAAGCCGGTGATCAGGATGCAGGCTTCACCGGCATGACGGCCAAGCCGATGCCCTGACCGGCCCGTCAGCGGCTGTGCGCCCGTTCCGCCGAAGAAATCGTGTTTTCCAGCAGCATGGTCACGGTCATCGGCCCTACCCCGCCCGGAACGGGCGTGATGGCCGAGGCCTTGGCGCTGACGCCGGCGAAATCGACGTCGCCGGTGATGCGGCCATCCGGCAATCGGTTGATGCCCACATCGATCACCACCGCGCCGCGCTTCACCATCTGTGGCAGGATCAGGTTGGGCACACCGGCCGCCACCACCAATATGTCCGCCAGGATCGTGTATTGCGCCAGATCGCGGGTCTTGGCGTGGCAGATGGAAACGGTCGCATCCGCGGCCATCAGCATCAACGCCATCGGCTTGCCAACAATGTTGCTGGCGCCAACAATCACGACATTCTGCCCTTCAACCGGAATGGCTTCGCTTTCCAGCAGCTTGACCACGCCATAAGGCGTGCAGGGCGAAAACACCGTATGGCCGGTCACCAACCCGCCGATGTTGTAGAGGTGAAAGCCATCGACATCCTTGCTGACGGCAATGGTCTCCAGCACCCTGGCCATGTTGATATGCGCCGGCAGCGGCAGTTGAACCAGGATGCCATGCACGGCGGGATCGTCATTCAAGACGGCGATCAGGTCGATCAGGGCCGCCTCGCTGGTACCGATCGGCAGGCGATGGGTGATCGACAGGATCCCCGCCGTCTCGCAGGCCTTGATCTTGTTGCGGACATAGACGGCGGAGGCGGGATCGTCCCCGATCAGGATCACCGCCAGGCAAGCGTGCGTTCCCGATCCGCGCAGACGACCTGCGCGTTCGCGCAGCGCGACACGCATCGTCTCGCTCAACCGCCGACCATCGATGATTCTGGCTGCCATTTGGACCCCAATTTGTATGTTTTACATACGTTATGGCGAGGTTTGCCGTCAAGGCGCGACAGATGGACTTGAAAGGATCGGAGCGCCTGAACCGCGCCGGGTTTGCCGGAGGCTCCAACGCCTGAGAAGGTGGAGCCCTTATGAGCAAGACGACGAACAAGTATGCGCCCGAGGTGCGGGAACGCGCGGTGCGGATGGTGCTGGATCACGAGCGGGATTATGGCTCCCGTTGGGCGGCGGTGGTTTCGATATCGGCCAAGATCGGCTGTGCGACGCAGACGCTGCATGAGTGGGTGAAGAAGGCCGAGGTTGATGCTGGCAGCCGAGCTGGCGTTCCGACCGAGGTTGCCGCGAAGCTGAAGGCCTTGGAGCGCGAAAACCGGGAACTGCGCCAGGCCAACGAGATCCTCAGGAAGGCATCGGCGTATTTTGCGATGGCGGAGATCGACCGCCAGTTGAAGCGATGATCACGTTCATCGATGAGCATCGCGCCGTTCATCCATCGACGCGGCCCGTGGCGATCGTTTGAAGCCGTTGAATACGCCACGCTGGAATGGGTCGACTGGTTCAATCACCGCCGACTGCTCGAGCCCATCGGCAACATCCCGCCCGCAGAAGCAGAGGAACGCTACTATGCCATGATCAACGGAGCGGCTATCGCCGCGTGACTCAAAACAAATAGCCTCCGGCAAACCCAGCGCGGTTCAATCGGCGAAGCCCCTGCGTTGGACGACGAGCGAATCGCGAGGTTCTCAGGCCTGATGCAGCGCAATCTCGATTGCGGCGACGTGAAAACCAGGAAGGCTTATCTCACTTCGGTGATCGACCGCATTGAGGTCGATGATAATGCGATCCGCGTTTTTGGACGCAAAGACGCCCTTGCGGACGCTGTTGCTGGCAGGATCAGCTCCGCAGCGAATGTTCGCGGTTCTGTTCGTAAATGGCGCGCCCAGCAGGACTCGAACCTGCGACCCCGAGCTTAGAAGGC
>Ga0164295_10001346_pt1 | contig 20364 bp, 8 predicted proteins | sample GEODES006metaG_FD_111798 | JGI IMG/M metagenome (GOLD analysis project Ga0164295, IMG submission 111798) | Oligotrophic lake water microbial communities from Sparkling Lake, Wisconsin, USA - GEODES006 metaG | ecosystem: Environmental > Aquatic > Freshwater > Lake | place: USA: Sparkling Lake... | reverse complement strand
TATATATATACAAATATACAGATGCTGATTGCACCTATTCTTCTCCACAAATATTAACGTGTAGTGTTATTAACTACCCACATCAATATGGGTTTGGGTATTCAATTTCTCTGGATAAAAAAAATGAAGGGACATTGGTAGTTGGAAGCAATCAACTATCTCAATCCAATGTCTATTTATTTTCGGGATCTTTAAATTTAAATAATTGGAAATTAAGTCAGGTATTATCTCAAAATACAAGTTCACAATATTATACTATTCAAAATACGAACTTTGAATTAATTCCAAGTGGAAGTCAAATTAATACTAGATACGGATATGCGGTATCATTGTATGATACAACTCTAGCTGTAGGTGCCCCAAATGATTTGGTTTATTGGGAGTACTCTGGATCAAAAACTTTAAGACAGCGTGGATCTGTTTATGTATATAACAATCAACAGTGTCCAGATGATAAAAACTGCGGATTTCAACTTATAACAAAATTGTACGGAGACGATGTAACATTTAAAGATAATTTATTTGGATATTCTGTATCTACTTTTGATAAAAAAATATTAATTGGTTCTCCAAAACCATATTTTCCATTTAGTTCATTATTCATTTCTAGTTCGATAAATTATTATGATTTAACTTTCAATCAGTATGATTTCGGAGAATCTACGTATTGCGGACAAACGTTACTTTACGCAGTGACAGGATCTGTAGTAAGACAGATGACTACGGATCCTATATCTAAAAGAAAAGAAATTGGCAAACCATTTACAGCTTATGGATATTCAGTATCTTTATCAGATACAAATTTAGTAATAGGAGCTCCTATTCCACTAAATGAAGACTTTTATTTATCAGCTCCGTTAATAACTGAATCTGGTAGTAGAAGTGATTTAACTTATTTATTAACATCTTCATATCAAAGTGAAGATTGTATTATAACATCTAGTTTTGTGTATCTACAGATGGAAGATTGTCTAAGTTGTAATGGCGGACCCATTTCAGGTGCTTTTTCAGGTGCTTTTTCAGGCGCATGCGATAATTTGATAGTGTTTGCTGATGAACAAGGTGAATACGCATATGCCGCTAGTAAAATATTTGGAAAATCATACATTTATAATATGTCTGATTTACAAACAAATTTTAATGTCGGTAATATATTTTATAACACTAATAAGATTATAATTAATAATACAGGCAGTGTGTTAAATAATCTAACGCTTGATCCAACGGATTTTAATAACACGTACTTATACATGAAATATAACAGTCAAATAACATTGCATGAAAAACAATATATTTGTACTATAGAGCCAGGAGAATTTAATGTATCTACTAATCCAACCGCAATTACGTCATCTATGTTTGATTATGGAGTGATTAATACAGATATTTTTAATTTTGATAATTTAGATATAATCTTAAGATATATTAATACCCGAATTACAGTTAATAATTCTGAGAAATGGTGGGATAATTTTGTATCAGGTGATATAGATGAGTCTATATTTAATTTTTATAGTTCATCTTATTATGACTACGAATCAAATAGATTGACAAATGAGTTAAAATCTAAATGTAGTTCTTTAAATTTCGATGTTAATGGTGATGGCACAGCTAATTATCAAGATGGATCGGCCATATGGAAGTATTTTATTCAAGATTTTACAATAAACAATTATCAGAATTATTTGAATCCAAGATCACGCCGTAATAATTACGATGATATGATTTCGTTCTTGAATGAAAAAACAGGAAAATCAAACAAAAAATTAGTAAAACAAGAATTCTTTGAATATAACTATAGTAGTTCATTGGATCCCACTGGATCATATCTAGCACCGTACATTACAACAGTTGGATTATATAGTGGTGCCGAATTGGTTGCTATAGCTAAATTAGCACAACCAATTAAAAATACCGGTGAAATTCCTATTAATATTGTGATTAAATGGGATACCTAATTATATTTATTATATAATAAAACAAATATATGGCAACAGACTCAAAAATTAATCGTGAATCTATACATATGGGTTTGATTGAACGTCTTCGAACTCAAAAAGCCGGTGGTGCTTTTGATGCACGTCTTGCTGGAACTAATACGATGAAACTAGGAGTTGTTGCTCCACACGGATTTACAATCCAATCATTGGACTGGACCAAAGAGATAGGATTTAAGACTTTTATCAAGCCACGAGAGACAAATTTCAACAAAAACGCTGAGGATTACAGTGATAATACCTCAAATGGTCCAGTATTAACTACAGGCGTTAATAAAATTTCCACTAACTGGAATGGTCAGGCTTCTTTGCAAGATGCATTATATACTAAAGATCCTGGGTTTAGATTACAAACCCCATTAGGTGCAAGTCAATTTAAAGATGTAGGAGATCAGAGATCTTTAGAACTTTCACGATTCGTTAAAGGTTTTAATAGTAACAAATATACTAACGGTTCATTCCGCCGTTAATATATATTCTAAATGGTTATATTAGGATTGGATTCATCTACATCTACAACTGGTTGGTCTTTCTGTGAAAACGGAAAGATTCTTTCTGCTGGTTTCATAGACACTAAAAAATTAGAAACTACAAAAGAAAAAACGTTTCATGTTATATCATGTCTTGAAAAGACGAACGAGATTAAAAGATTTGATGAAATTAATCTTGAAGCCGCATTAAGCGGATTCGCTGGAGGTTTTACTAGTCAACAAGTTATTATCACATTAGCTAGACACAACGCTGTTTTTGCGTATATTATAGAAGATCATTTTAAAAAGAAAGTTAATTTATTATCGGTTAATACGATACGAAAACAATTATTTGGTAAATGTAGAATAAAAGGAATCAAATCAAAAGATTTTGTTAGACAAGAACTTGAATCACTTGTGCCTGATGTTATAAAGTTTACTACACAAAATAAAAAAGGAAATTGGGACGAACGTAATGGTGATATGTACGACGCTGTGGTAGCTAGTTTATATAAAAAATAAATGTCTTGATTTAATTTAATTCATCTGTTACTCTAGAATGAGATGATTAATAGTTCGGTTATAGAAACACTTTCAAAGTTGTTTAAGCAAAAACCACATATTCAAAAAGGTGGGACTGAAATACTTGTGTTTTGTACAAACTGTCAACATCACAAACGCAAATTAAATATCAACACTATCACTGGATATTACCAATGTTGGGTATGTGGCTTTAGTGGTAAAAGTTTTTCTTCGCTTCTTAAAAAATTAAAAGCTTCGGCTGAGTACTATCAGATCTTATGTAAAAATAAAGTCAGAACAAGTTATGTCTCTGACGAGAAAAAGACACTAACTTTACCAAGTGAATTTAAACCACTATACAAATCTTCAAACGACGTTGGTTATAAACACGCACTTAACTATTGTTTAAAAAGAAATCTAAATGTGCATGAAATTGTTCGTTATAATATTGGTTATTGTACAGAAGGTACATTCGCAAATAGAGTAATTATTCCGTCATATGATAAAGATGGAAATTTAAATTTCTATTGTGGTAGAGACTTTTACAATGGGTATCTAAAGTATAGATTGTGTGACGGAAGCAAAGACATCATAGGATTTGAATTATTTACAGATTTTACAAAACCTATTACAATCGTAGAGGGACCATTTGACGCACTTTCAGTAAAGTACAATACGGTACCTTTATTCGGAAAGACTATGTCTAGAAAACTTAAAATGAAATTGCTAGAATATAGACCTCCATATGTAAATGTTTTATTGGATAACGATGCTTTAGGATCCAGTTTGAAAATATGTGATTTTTTAATTTCTAATGATATTGAATCACGTCTAATTTTATTAGATGGAAAAGATCCGAATGAAATAGGACATATAAAAACTTGGCAAACCATCAGCTGTGGTGTTAGAATGGATGAAAGTGTATTATACAGATATAAATTAATAAATAAACTATGATCGTATTAAAAAATACCGACGATAAAATCAATTGTGTGATGCATGTTGCGGATATTCACATTCGTTTGACAAAACGACATGATGAATATACATCTGTATTTGAAAAGTTCTATACTGCTTTGGATAAAGCTAAGACTCTAAATGCAATCTTGGTTATTGCAGGCGACATTTTTCATAATAAATCAGATTTAAGTCCTGAGTGTGTTAAAATCGGAGGTGACTTTCTAAAAAGTTGCGCTGATCGTGTACCTGTGATTTTAACGGCGGGTAATCACGATGCAACGTTAGCAAACAAGGCAAGATTGGACTGTTTAACTCCAATCGTACAAGCACTTAATCATCCAAATCTTTATTATCTAAAAAATACTGAAGTCTATCGTTATCAAAATATACTATTTAACAATTTTAGCGTATTTGACGATTCAGACAAATATATTCGTTATGAAGACATTCCGTCTAAATATCGTGTAGAAACAGACCATCATATTGCATTATTCCATGGTCCGGTTAATAATGCTGTTACAGATGTTGGATACACCGTTAGTAATCGTGCTATTACAAATGAATTGTTTGATGGACATCACATTGCAATGTTAGGTGATATCCATAAACATCAGATTCTACAAGAATATGATGAAAGTGAAAGTAAGCCGATAATCGTATATGCAGGTTCTATGATTCAACAGAATCATGGCGAAGAACTTAAAGGACACGGATTCTTGATGTGGGATCTGAAACGAAAAGTCTATAAACATTATGAGTTGAAAAATGATTATGGCTTTTATACAATCGAAATTAATAAAGGTAAATTAATCACTGATATTACAGACATTCCAAAGAAAGTTCGTATTCGTACACTTTGTTGTGAATCTATTCCATCTCAGGTCAAAGAGATTATTAATGATGTAAAGAATAAGTGTGAAATTATCGAAACCACATTTAATCGAATCGATGAACCATCACATGATTTGATGTTGAAATCGGGTCAGATATTTGAGATTCATAACATTTTCGACGTTGATTATCAGAACAAACTAATAGAAGAAAATCTTCTATCTAAGAATGTTTCCGCAGAACTTATTTATAAGGTTAAAGAGTTAAATAAAATTATCAATCTAGAAATACCAAAAGATAAAGCTCCGAAGAATATTCGCTGGAAACCAAAAGTATTTGAATTTGATAATATGTTTAGTTACGGTGAAGGCAATTATATTGATTTTACCAAACTCAAGGGTACTATCGGATTATTTGCACCAAATGCTAGTGGTAAATCGAGTATTATGGATGCGTTAGCATTTTGTGTATTTGATAAATTTAGCAAGGGATATAAAGCTGTACACGTATTGAATACTCAGAAAATGAGTTTCCGATGTAAGTTTAACTTTGAGGTAAACGGAGTTGACTATTTTATAGAACGGGAAGGTAAAGCTGACAAAAAAGGAAATGTTAAAGTAGAAGTCAAGTTCTATAAGATGGATAATGGAAATGAATCTCCATTGAACGGGGAAGCTCGGCGTAGTACCAATGACATCATTAGAGATTATGTTGGTACATATGAAGACTTTATTCTTACTGTACTGAGTATTCAGAACAGCAAGGCTGGGTCATTTATCGACTTGGGTCAAACAGAACGCAAAGATTTGTTGTGTCAGTTCATGGGTCTAACAGTATTCGATCAGTTGTATACTATTTCAAATGATAAGTTTAAAGAAACAAATACATTACTTAAGAATATTAGTAAAGACCAATTAATTGATGATTTACAAAACGTCTCTGGTAGCATTGATCTGAATAATCAAAATATATCACGTTATAATAGTGACATCAAAGATCTTGAAGTCAAAAAAGAAGAACATAATAATAATCTTCTAGAATTATCCAACAATATTATTAGAACCGCAACTTTTGATTTTGATATAGTCAAGTTGGAATCCGAAAAGACTAAATTAGACGCAAATATTAATACGTTTGAAACCGATATAAGTGAGAAGAAATCTAAATTTTCAACGAATGAAACGCAACTTTTTGATTTATCATCTTCACTAAAGAGTTGTGAAAATATAGAAAATGATTACGATCAATATAAAATTTGTAAAGAAGAAGAGTCTAAAAAGTCTTCTGAAATAGAAAAATTAAAAGCAATAGTTAAGAATAAAATTGATAAGCTAAAGAAGTTAGAGGAACATAAGTACGATCCTAATTGTACATATTGTGTTAATAATGTCTTTGTTAAAGATGCAATTAAAACAAAAGAAGAAATTGAACTTGATAAAAACAAAGGTAAAATTTTAGTTGAACAGTATAATATTTCTAAAAATAAACTTGATTCTTTTGGGGATATTGAATCTCGTTATAAAGAATGTCAACGTGTTAATAGTGAAAAAGTTAAATTGGAAAAAACCAAAGAAATTTTATCAACGTCAATATTACGTGATGAAAATTTCAAAATCAAACTTCAAAATGATTTGAATGGGGTAATTCAAAATATTGATACATTTTATAAGAACAGAGATATTATTGAAAATAACGCCAAATTGATTGTTAGTGTAAATGAAGTAAAAACGACCATTAAAAACATCGAATCGGATATTAAATTGGTAAATAATAAATTGTTTAACGCTTCTACTGAAAAAGGTAAGTTGGAATTGCAGTATAAAAATACTACAGATCAACTGAATAAAGTTAAAGAATTGGAATCTTCATATGAAGCTTATAAGTTATATACTAATATTATTAGCCGGGATGGAATTCCATATGAAATTATAACTAGAACATTGCCTGAGATAGAAAAAGAAGTTAATAACATTTTACAACAACTTGTTGAATTCTCTATCACTCTACAGACAGACGGTAAGAACATTATGACTAATATTGTATATGACGATAAACGTTGGCCACTAGAAATGGCTAGTGGTATGGAAAAGTTTGTCAGTGGTTTAGCTATTAGAGTATCGTTAATCAACATTAGCAATCTACCAAGGCCGAATATTATTTGTATCGACGAAGGATTTGGTTGCGCTGATAGCGATCATCTAGGTCAAATGGGGGCTTTGTTTAGTTATCTGAAACATCAATTTGATTTTATTTGGGTAATCAGTCATTTGGATCAAATGCGTGATATGGTAGATGAACAAATCGAAATAAAAAAAGATAATGGATTCAGCAAAGTAGTATATAAATAAGAGACTTTATGAAAATATTATTTATAACGCCACATTTATCTACCGGTGGAGGACCGCAATATCTATTAAAAAAAATAATCGAATTAAATTCCGATCATGATGTTTATTGTGTAGAGTATACAGATATAACAGGAGGTGTTTTAGTCGTGCAGAGAACACAAATACAAAGTTTGTTAAAAGAAAAATTGATAACTTTATATGAAGATAAATTCGAATTAATAAAACACATTCAGAATATAAATCCAGATGTAATTCATTTTGAGGAGTTACCTGAATACTTTTGTGATAAATTACTTGCACATCAAGTTTATAATCCTAATAGGACTTATAAAATTATAGAAACCTCCCACGATAGCAGTTTTAATCCAAATAACAAATGTTTTTTCCCAGATAGATTTGCGTTGATAAGTGAATATCAACGAAGAATATTTGCTTGTTTGAATATTCCAATGTCAATTGTGGAATATCCAATTGTATATAGAAAAAAAAGTGACAGAGAATCAGCTCTAAAAGATCTAAATTTAGATCCTAGAAAAACCCATTTTCTGAATGTAGGATTGTTTACTTCTAGAAAAAATCAATCAGAAATCATTGAATATGCAAAACATTTACTAAACGAAAACATTCAATTTCATTTTGTGGGCAATCAAGCTGAGAATTTTAAATATTATTGGGAACCTTTAATGAAACAGTTTCCATCTAATTGTAAATGGTGGGGCGAACGTAAAGACGTAGATACGTTTTATAATGCGATGGATGTTTTTTTGTTTAGCTCTAAAGGCACAACTCATGATAAAGAAACAAGTCCATTGGTTATTAGAGAAGCTATTGGATGGGATTTACCAATTTTGATGTACAATCTACCTGTATACTGTAGTATGTATGATACGTATAAAAATATTACTTGGTTAGAAAATGAATTTGATAAAAATCTTAAATTAATAAAAGATAAAATAAAAAATTATAATGCTAATATACCGTTTGATCTGAAAATGAATGTATCGTTTCAAGAGCCATACATTATAAATGTATCAACTCCACTCGGATTTAATGGATACATATCCGTAAGAGATAATTTAACAAATGTACCTTTATATTATTGTCATTTAGATATGCAAAAAAATTCTGATTGGCATATAATACCAAACAGAGACAGAAATTTTAAAACAGAAACTTATTTTAGCGAATTTTTGTTAGAATTTTATGACAATAACAAACAATTTATGGATTCACATAAATTAAAGGTACGTGAGTTGGATTATATGCCCGTATCCGTTAATAAAAATTTTTCACCATTTGATTGTTTATATATAAATTATAAACAGATGTTTTACGAAGATATATATTCACATTGTTGTTTAGATGATTTAGAAACTGTTATTGATCTCGGTGCAAATGTAGGTTTATTCAGTTTATATATGTTAAAGAAACGTAACTGTAAGAGAATATACGCCGTCGAACCAACTAAAAAAGCATTTTCTCAATTATCCGAATCATTACACGACGAACCAAATTCGTCTATACATAAATTAGCCATACATAATTTTGAAGGAAAATCTAAGATAAAATCCGTAGAAGATAATTCTACAATTAGCGGATTTATTGACGACGTACATCCATATACACATCATAATATGAAAGAAGAAGAGGTTGATGTTGTTACGTTAAGTCGATTTATGAACGATCACAATTTAGATCACGTAGATTTAATTAAGATTGACATTGAAGGATGTGAATACGATGTTATCGATAGTCTTTCAGATTTTGATCTATTAAAGTCTGATAGATATCTAATCGAATATCATTGGGCAAAAACTAAAAATATTAAGAAAATAGTTGATAGATTTAAATTTTTAGGATTTAATATATTAAATAATGAAGATCCGACATTTGATAACGATTTAGGATTCTTCTTTGCATATAAAAATATTACTTGGTTAGAAAATGAATTTGATAAAAATCTAGATAAAATAAAATCTTTTATTACAAACAAAGAACCAATCGAAAACGAACTATTTGATATATCATTTAATGATGAGAATAATAAATTAGATATTATCTACAACGGAAAAGATACATTGAATGATGTTTTATTTACTGTAAAAGACCGTGATTCCAAAACTTGTATTTATTCTAACGGATGGGAATCTTTGAATTGTAATGCGTCGTTTTGGATGGTACCTCTGCCTAAACACGTGTATGACTTTAAAAATGACGTTAATTTTAGCGGATTTTTGTTAGAAATTTTCGCAAAAAATAAGACAGAGAAGATTTACAAAAAAGAAATAATATTAAAAAATATAGAAATTAAAAAGTCCGTTCTTGAATTTTCTGACGAAGATCCAATATTTCTTAATTATAATGAATTTTTCGTGGATAAAATATATGACGAACTGAATCTTAAAAACTTAAACATTTGTTTTGATATAGGTTCCAATGTCGGATTATTTACAAAGCATTTGAAACTTAATAAGTGTAATAAAATTTTTTGTTTTGAACCGAATAAAACGGCTTTTAATTCTTTACAAAAAAATTTAAAAGATGAAAATGAGGTAGAATTGTTTAATTTAGCCGTAGCTCATAACAATGACGCATTAAGATTATATATCGATGATAATAATAGTTTAATTAGTTCAGCTCATGATATAAAAAATAACTATTATGATGTAGAGACAATTACTTTAAAAGATATATTTGAGAGAAATAAAATACAAAAAGTAGATTTTGTAAAAATAGATATAGAAGGAATGGAATTCGATTTAATTGAAAATTTAGAAGATTCAATATTTCAAAAAATCGATAAATTTTTAATAGAGTACCATGATTTTTATTTTACAGACGGATCTCAGAAACTAGAAAAGTTAAAAAACAAGCTTAATCTTATGGGATATGAGATAGTAATCAAACACAAATTTATCTATGCAACAAAGCCTCATCAATAAAATTTTACAAAATAGATTTTTAATAAAAATATTTAATCACAAACCTGTCTGACAAACAGAGAAAATATAAACATTATGTTTCCAAAACGAGCTTTTATCACTTTTATAAACGAACCATATAAAGATTTAGTTGAACGATTGATTCAATCAATCGAATTATTTTCAGATTATCCGATTATTATTTATAGCTATAATTTTGAGTTTAATTCTACTTCTAAAAGAGTATTTTGTAAAAATTTAAATGATCCACACTTATATTTACCTTCGTTTATCAATGAAGATTTGCAAAATGGTAAACTCGGTATTGTAGAACGAGGCGACTTTAATACTTATTATACTTTAAGTAGAAAACAAACAATTATATTAGACGCTTTAAATAATGGTTTGGAAGAAGGAATATTTTTAGACGCTGATGGATTGGTTCGAGAAAATATAGATACATCTTTTGATTATTTAAAAGATTGTGATGATTACCCGTTAGTTGGAAAAGGTTTATTCGAATATATGATGCTATATGACAGAGGCAACCCATTTACCGGAGATACTTTAGAAAAACCATTAATGAATTTGCTTGGTATACCCGAAAGATCAATGCATTACGTTCAGACAGGCGTTATAGTTTTTAATAAAAATTGCAAAAATTTCTTCGAAGAATGTGTTGAGGTTTCAAATAATATAAATGTATTGAGTCATAATTTATTATATGCTCCCTATCACGATGAAACCATTATTAACGTGATGTTGTGGAAAAGAAATGCAAAAAAACACCTTCCACTGGTTTATTTTAATTTATCCGACTTTGATTCTCTATTAAATTTTTACAAAACCAATGAATCAGGCGCAATTAACCATTCTCCATGGCATATAATACCGTCTGATAAAAATGACATTAAGTTTTTTCATGGGTGTAAATCTATTTCTGAATTGGATAAATGTTTAGAACATTTTAAACAAAAAAAGAATATGTGTTACAAGTCTGTAAAAAACGATCAGTCTTTTAAAGATAAAAAGATAGCAATAGTTACATTATTCGACCACAACTATTCAGACTTATCAAAAATGTCAATAAAAAATAAAATTGAATATGCTAACAAACATAACTACGATTTTATTTATTTTGACGACGTTATTGATAAAACAAGATCACCTCGGTGGAGTAAAGTTAAAGCGGTTGAAACTATATTAAAAGACTACGATTGGGTTTGGTGGATAGATATAGATGCTTTAATAATGGAATTTGATATAATGTTGGAGTCATTAATAGATGATGACCATGATATGATATTTACTTCAAATGCGTATTCATATTTATCAAGCGGATCTTGTTTTTTTAAAAATACTCAGTTATCATTTGATTTCTTGACCGATTGTTATGATCTTAAACATGACTGTTTAAAAGATGTGAATGTAAATGTTTTCGATCATGAACAGCAATCGATGAGACAGTTGACACTGAATGTAGACAAATATAAATATAAATCGAAATTAATAGATGAACGATGTTGCAATAGTTTTTGTGTTACAGAGAATGCACAGGTTTTGTCCATATATCCATCGTGGAATTCAGATTCGAATATTTATCAAAAAGGCGACTTTGTAATACAATTCTGTGGTAGAAGTTTTTCCGAAAGAATTAATGACTTTGAAAAATATGAAAAAAATGTAAATGTTGGCAGTAAAACAATAACCATAATAGACTGTTATGCGACATCCGAAGATAAACTAAACATTTTAAGATCTACTATAGAGAAAATTAAAAAATTAAATAATGATATACTTCTAGTAGCTCACTGCACAATTCCCTCCGATATATTAAAATCAGTAACATACTTTATATACGACAAAAACAATACACCAAATGAAAAAAATGTATATTTGACCTGGTGGAATATTTTTGAAAAATACGAAATATATTTTACGCACATACCAGGCATAACTAAGAGTTTTGGACACGAATTTCCAATAATAACTTCCATGAGAAATGCATTTAATTTTGCAAATTATCATAATTATAAACATTTTTATTTTGTTGAATTTGATAACCACTTCGATTCAAATGAAATTTATAATATTAAAAAAATAAAATCAGATGTAATTTATAAAAATAAAAAATTAATGTTTTTTAATGTTATTTTTGAAACCACTAATGTTTATGAAACAATATTTTTTATGGGAGATGTAAAAGAAATGTACAACTTACTTAACGATTATGATCGTATTCCATATGACATTGAATCGTTTAATAAGAAGTTCACGTGGACGTTTCCATTTAGTTTAGAACACATTTTTGTAAAATTGACTGAAAATACAGATTGTTTATTAATAAATAGCTATTTTAAAAACTTTTTCAAAACAGAAACTAAAAATTTAAGTTCTTATGTCGATATCACTTCACATATTATTCCCGATTGTGATAATAATTTTTACATAGTATTATGTAATCAAAATAAAATAAACGTGAAGATGATAATAACTTTTGAGAACAAAGTTATATTTAATGATTATGTTTTCGCAACAGTGTTGCCTGCTTATAAGCTTGATCAGATAGGCGAATATATTGTAGATATGTACGGCGAAAATGATACTTTAATTAAAACGGACAAATTGTTATATCAATCCGAAAATAAAGAAACATATAGAAACACGGGGTATATAAAATATAAATGAAAAACGTAATTATAATTAACAGTTATGCTAACACAGATCATCGTAGAAATGTTTTAGTTGATTGTATAAATAAATTAAAAAAATTAAATATCGATATAATCTTAATCTCCAATTATCAAGATGATAGCCATGTCCAGAGTCTGACTAATTATTATATCTATGACAGTGATAATTTTTTATTGCCTAAAGATAAAAGTCCGATAAATTGGTTCGCTGACGATAAAGAATCAGTACACGTGTTTCATGAAGGAACGAGTTATATAGTTTACAAAAATATCTGCACTTCAATTTCATTCGCAAAAAATCTTCAATATAAAAAGTTTTTGTATTTGGAATTTGATGTAGATTTTTCAGAATCGGACATAGATAAAATTGACATCATACTAAACCAATGTCTTGTTGACGCAAAAATGTGGATGTGCAAATTTAAATCATATGATATACCATCAATTGAATCCAGATTGTTCGCTGGAAACATTGATTTTTTCTTAGAAAATTTTATTCTTGTAAAATCTATAGATGATTGGTACAATAAATACCCATTCTCAACAACTTCAGATACTTTAGAGAATATTCTTCCAAAATTAGTAAATCATACAAATGAATCGATATATGCTACCAACACGTCCGTTGGTGAGTTTTTCAATAGTTCTAAATTTAATATTTGCAGTGCTTTATCATTTATAAATATAGCCTATAATGTTGAAAACAAATTTGAACCACTGTTATTTATTATAGCGAAGACCGGAAAATATAATGTCTTAATTAATGATGAGACGATTGTAAATAAAAATTGTTTACATAATGAGTGGATGAAAACTAGATTTACAATATCAAATAATTTGACAAATTTGAAAGTTCTATTTAATGAAGACATTGTATTTGAAGAAAATGTAAATTTAGAAAATATAGAAAATTTTAAAAACAAATGCGTCTTATATAAACTATAGGCCGAGATTTTAATTCATTTAAAAATTTAAGACAAATGAGAATAATTAATGTTACACCTGGTTTATTGCCAATTCCGCCAAATGGTTGGGGAGCAGTTGAAAAAATTATATGGGAATATCATCAAAATTTTTTAAAATTTGGACATGAATCTGAAATTCTTTATTTAGATCAAGTCAAATCTGACCGTTGCGCCGTCGTACACATTCACGTGGCTAATTTAGCAATTGAAGCTCATAAAAGAGGCATACCTTATTATTTTACCTGTCATGATCATCACGCATATTTATATGGCAAAGATTCTAATTGTTTTAAAGAAAATTACAATGCGATAAAAAATTCAATTATTTCATTTGTACCCGCAAAATATTTGGTCAATTATTTCGATTTGCCAAATCTTAAATACTTGAGTCATGGTGTTAATACTGACTTTTTTAAACCCACATATAGAGTTGTAGATGAATATAAATTGTTATGTGTAGCTAATAATGGGTTTATTCACGATCCATCAGAAGACAGAAAAGGATTTGGTTTTGCAATAGAAGCTGCTAAAAAATTAAATTTACCAATTACTATAGCTGGTCCTGAAAATAATAAAAAGTTTTTTGAAAGATATAATTTTAATTACGACAAACTAAACATTATATATAACTTAAGTGAAACTGATCTATTAAGATTATATCAGTCCCATGACATTTTTTTACATCCATCTATATTGGAAGCTGGTCACCCAAATTTGACATTGTTAGAGGCCATTTCATGTGGTTTGCCAATTGTTGGTACGTTTGAGGATGGTAATAATTTAGAAGGATTATATAAATCGAATAGAGATGTAGAGGAAATTATTAATGGTATAACGCACGTAATAAAGAACTACGATACATATAAAAAATTAACATCATTAACGTCTAAAGAAAAATCTTGGGAAAATATTGTTAATACATTAATAACGTTTTATGATACAAGTATGAAAAATCAATTAATAGAAATTTACGAAAGTACAATGATAAATCACAAAGATTCAGTCGAATCACAAAACAGTATAGTTTTCGATTTTAATAATAAATCTAAAGTTGAAATATTAGGTGAAATTAAAAAAGAATACAATCTGAAATTTATAAACAAACAAAATAATAAACTTGTTTATGAATCGGATATTTCAAACAATATGTGGACGCAAGCTAATTTTGCTTATTTTATTGATTGGAATATACAAATACGAGATAAACAAACGAATTCTTTAGTTTCCGATTTCAATTTAGATTTAAAAAATAAAACCGTAAAAATAGTAAATGAATCACCCTCTTTAGGCGATGGCGTTTCGTGGGTTGCCTGTATAGATCTTTTTCAGAAAAAACATAATTGTATAGTAGATTACTACACTCCTAATAAGGATCTATTTGAAATTGAATACCCAAATATTAATTTTTACAATTATAACCATATAAAAGATGAAAATTATTACGCTTCTTATAAAATAGGATGTTTTGATCCAACTGATGATTCAATATCACCAACTGATTATAGAACACAAAATCTGCAACAAATTGCAACGAATATACTTGGATTAGATTACGAAGAAGTAAAAACAAAAATTCATATAAAAGATAAAGATCGCAAACTACAAGAAAAATACGTTTGTATATCAACCGCGTCCACATCTGGGTGTAAACATTGGCAACATATAGATGGATGGCAAAAAGTAGTAGACCATTTAAATAACAATGGATACAAAGTGGTTGTTATACAAAAAGAAGCGTTGAATTATATGGATCTTCAAGGATTGAAAAATGTAATTCACCCACAAACGCAATCTATACACGAAGCGATATCCTGGATTTATAACTGTGAATTTTTTGTAGGTCTAAGTTCTGGAAATAGTTGGTTAGCTTGGGCTTTAGATAAAAAAATATTACTGATAAGCGGATTTACAAAATCATTTAATGAATTTTTTACACCATATAGAGTTATAAACGAAAGTGTATGTAATGGTTGTTGGAATGATGTTAAATATAAATTTAACGCCGGCGATTGGAATTGGTGCCCAAAGTATAAAAATACTAAAAATCAGTTTGAATGTACAACTGAGATTTCTTTTGAAATGGTAAAAGAAAAATTAAATAATATAATTAATGATGTTAACTCAATATCTCCGTTGAGAAAAAACTTAGATTCTTTTACGTATAAAGAAATTTTTGAATGGAATCAGTACGAAAAATATGTAGGTGTAGAACAAAACGATTTGGTTTTGGATTTTGGGTGTTCCAAAGGATATTTTTTCTTAAAACACAAAGGAAAAAATATAAAATATATCGGGATAGATGGTAGCCTCGATTGTTTATCGGATTTCATTGAAAACTTAAATGGGGACGAACAACCGACTTTAATACATGCACTGATGGGAGAGAGTAAATCGGTGCAAACATTTGCGTCAATGTTCCATAATAATAAATTGCAAAGATCCATGTCTATGACATTTTCTGATATTATTAAATTAATAAATAGACCTATAGATTTTTTTAAGTTTGACATCGAGGGATACGAAAAAATCTTTTTGGATACAGATTATAATCTATTTAAATCAAATGTAAGAAAATTTAGCGGAGAATTTCATTTCTGTGGAAATCACTTTCCGAGAAATCACGGATATGAAGTTCTTAAAAAAATAATCATAGATCCTGATATGAGTGTCAAATTGTTCTCGATAGATGGAATTGATATAACCGATTATTTTTGGACAAATCCAGATTTTTATACTGAAATCATAATTTCAGGGTTTATTAGTAAAAATATGACAAAATAACAAAAGTTATAATAAATAGTTTAATCTTGACTTTTTTCTGTTATATTTATTGATTAAATATAACTTTGAAAGGATATTAATATTATGCCAATACAAGAAGGCGGTACATTCGCCCCAACACAAAATATAGTAAGTCCAGGAGTTTTCACAAGAGAAAATGACCTGTCAGGTTTAGCACAAGGAGTAGCCAATATCGGCGGAGCTATAGTGGCTCCGTTCGCCGATGGTCCAGCATTCTTCCCAGCAACAATTACCGACGTAGCCACTTTGGAAAGTCGTTTTGGGGTTGCTGACGGAGTATATTACGGACCATATACAGCCAAAGAATATCTACAACAACAAGGTATCGTTACAATTGTTCGTGTAGGTGGTCTAACTGGTTATTGGCAAAAGAATCCATTGCTTGTTTATGCTCAGCCAGGTACATGGAACCGTAATAGTGATATTGGTGCTATTACAGATGATTCTTATATAAGTGTTGATGATACCAATTATACAACAACATTTAACTATCAACAAAGTAGTTCTGTTTGGAATATAACAGGTTCAATTGCTTTGGGCGGTAACAAGCCCGCTGGATTCATGACCGCATCTTTAAAATTTAGTAAACTCACAGGAAGTATTGCGTCATCTAGTATTAATTCTTTTATAACCTCACTTGGGGCTGTATCAAACTCATCTACTTTAAACGATTTATTATATGCATCTGCTAGTAAAGGTAAATTGTTTCAAATTACAACACGTCAACTTGCTAATAGATTTTCTACTAGTGTCACTGCCAATGGCAAAACTGTAGGTAAGACATCTGGATATTCATTAGCTCCATTTCATCCTGAATTGTCACGCATAAGTGGTAGTGTAAGTGTAGGTATTGGCACATTTGTCTATCCATCTGGACAAATTCCGTTAACATTCGATACCGCTTGGAATGACCTAGGTAGTGGTAGTATTAATAGAGCACCAATTGCAAAACCATCGTACTTAAATTATTTAACCAATTCGTATAGTTTAGTTGGTTCCGACATTAATTATGGATTTGTATTCGCGAGACAGACTGTCGGTATTGGGACTTATAATAGTTTTTATACCGCTAGTATTAATAGTACTGGTTTGCCAGGTAATGCATTAAGTTCTTCTGTGAAGATACAATCTCGTTATGATATTTCTAGATTGAATTTAAACGGCGATATTACTGTACAATTTGGTGATATATCAGCAACATCCGCATTAACAACCGCACAACTAAGTGGGGGAGACGGTACCACATTGAGTGGTAGTCAACTTTACGCGGGACAAACTGTGCAAATTGGTTCTATAACTAATGTATTGTTTAACAGAAAAAATGTTAGAACAACTCAAACTGGGGCTACTAACACAGCTCTTCCATATTTCTTCTTGACTTCAAGTGTACAAGGACAAGATGGTATTGATCCGGAAACAGCAATTTCCACAGCATTTGCTGAAAGCACAACAACAAATTACTTGTTTAGTTCTTCATATTTTAATGATCAATTAACTGTAAACAACACATTCTTCAATTATGATTCCACAGGTACCGTAAATTTAAGAAGTGGCAGTTTTGCATCTGTAAGAGTAACCGGAGCTTGTAATTCTGGCGCCGAATTAAATGGTGCAATTAGCGGTGCATTCGGTAAATATAACGGGTCATTTACTGCAAATGATAATAATCAAGCAATCGATCCGTGTAATCCAAATATCGACGGTCGTCAAAAAATGATATTGTCAGTATTAACAAATACGCAAAATGCTTCTACACAATTTAGCAATGATTATGAAGTATACGGATTCAACACTTCTACATTGTCTCAATTAACAAGTAGTACATTCCCATATAAGAGTCTAATTAATCCAACTGAAAACGTTTATAACTTGGCATTGAAATATAACTTCTCAAATCCAGATGGTAGTGTTTCTTCTGGAACATATGGATATTATGATTTTAGTTTAAATGAAAATGATAATAACTATATCAAAGATGTGTTTGGAATGGATCCAACAGTTGGCAATCCAGATAAACAAATCGCCGGTCAAAAAGTTGAAGCTGCTTACAACTACGTTCTATTTGAAGACAGCATCAAGAAGTTCGTAGCAGAAAAGACAAGTACTCTTGGTTGGAGATTGTTTGTAGGTACTAGTACTCTATCTGGAAGTGCAATCGTAGGTGAACCTCTAAAGTTTGTTGATCAATATAGTACTAATCTAAATGCCGGGGATAGTCAATTCGGTATTACAAATGCTTATACTCCGTGGGTATACAGTCAAAAGATTGCTCCATTCAAAGGTAGTGCGAATGAAGCTGCTGTTCCAACTAAGTTCCAATTGTTCAAAGCACATACTATGAGCGACGGTACTTTGAGCAATAGAAAATACAAGATTGAAATCAGCAACGTTAAGTTGGCTGGTACAGTTCCAGGCAGTGATTGGGGTTCATTTACTCTAGGTGTCCGTGCTTATAGTGATACCGATAAGAAACCTAAATACTTGGAAATCTTCCAAAACTTGAATCTAGATCCAGACAGTGCAAATTATATTGCACGTAGAATTGGTGATAGATATGCTTATATTACTTATGCTGGTAAGATTATTCAATTTGGCACATATGCTAACTTGAGTAGATATATCAGAATTGAAATGGCTGATGTAGCTTATCCAGTATCTTGTATACCATATGGATTTGAATCATATAGTACTCCGATCAATAGTACAGCTGGTATATACATCCCATATGTACAATATAGCAAAGCTAGTATTTATGGATTAGCCCCAGGCAAATATCCATCTGGTACTGTATTCGGATCAGTTCCAGCTGCTGACTCTGAAATTCAAGCTCTATACCCAACATCTTCATTTGGTGTAGGTGTAGAAAACAATACTAAACAATATTTTAATCCATTGCCATACTTTGGTAGCACTGATAGTAATGGTTTGAATATTGACTTTGATCTTGAAGATAAAGTTTACGGTACATCTACTGCTAAATATTATGCTCAAGGTACATCAGCCAGTACTGGTTCATTGCTCGCTCCAAGTTTGAGTGGTAGTATTCCAAGTGTTTATGATGCTGTAAATGAATCTACATACGTTAAACTACGTAAATTCATAGTTGGATTCCAAGGCGGATTTGAAGGTCAATGGCCCGCAATTCCAATCAACGTAGGTAGTAACATTACAGCTGGTAATACTCAAGGTCTAGATTGTACAAACATCAATAGTCCGGGTAGTATTGCTTACAAGCAATGTATTGCTGCTCTAGGTAATGCCGATGAGTTCGACATCAACCTAATTGTAACTCCGGGTATATTCCGTGAACAACACAGCTATGTTACCGAATTGGTAATTGATATGTGTGAAACTCGTCAAGATTGTTTCTACATTATGGATAACGTAGTGTTCCCAGCAAGTAACCAAACTGTAGGATTGATTGATGCAGCTATCAACAGTGTAGCCACAATCGACAGTAACTATGTAGGTACTTATTATCCATGGGTTAAGATTCTAGATACTAATACCAACAAGATTATTAGTGTTCCTCCTTCAGTAGTATTACCAGCGGTTTATGCTGCTAATGATAATTCTGCCGCTGAATGGTATGCTCCCGCAGGTTTAAACCGTGGTGGTATTCCAACAGCTGTACAAGTACTTGATCGTGTAACCCATAGTGAACGTGATACATTGTATGAAGGTCGTGTAAATCCAATCGCAGCATTCCCCGGTCAAGGTATCTGTGTATGGGGTCAAAAGACTCTACAAATCGCTCCAAGCGCTTTGGATCGTATCAATGTTCGCCGTTTGTTGATCAACTTGAAGAAGTTTATCGCAAGTTCAAGCAACTACTTGGTATTCGAACAAAACGTT
>Ga0164295_10001343_pt1 | contig 20378 bp, 17 predicted proteins | sample GEODES006metaG_FD_111798 | JGI IMG/M metagenome (GOLD analysis project Ga0164295, IMG submission 111798) | Oligotrophic lake water microbial communities from Sparkling Lake, Wisconsin, USA - GEODES006 metaG | ecosystem: Environmental > Aquatic > Freshwater > Lake | place: USA: Sparkling Lake... | reverse complement strand
TTTTGTAAATATTGGATGACGGAAAAAAAGATGAGACAAATGACTAACACGGAGGAGTAATACGACCATAGAAAGTATTCAGGTGGGACAGCTTTCTTGTTAATCGCCGTAAAATACTGAACGTTTAATCCAATCATCCACATCATCAACACGATGGTCAGTAACAGGGCCCAGGGTAACCTCTGTAACGCATTCCAGTCGTCAGAACCTTTTTTGATGTTGACAAAAATAATACCCAGCAGAGAGAAGACGGATATGCCGTAGCCCCAGATGAGTGCGTTCGCTTCCCCCGTCGTCCCATCCTCCGAGTTTAGACCATAGGCCAGGGTCATTTTGATAAAGACACCTATGATTAAAAGAGAGACAAAGATGGGCGTTGCCTTCTGGGCATCCTTCTCTCGCAAGACGTCTTTGATGGCGTCTAGTAATCCATCTTGCTTGTCTTTGGTTTCCATCTATTATATTGTCTTATATTTTTTTCGTATGTAATCTTCTAGTTCTTCCGCAGTGGAATTCTCATGTTCTGCCGGCAAAGGATAGAACTTGGGTTTCTTCATGGTCTTTGCTTTGAAAAACAAATAACGCCCATGAGGTCCTGTCCGTACGCTCCAACTGTCCGTAATCGTAAGGACGGTCTTTTCGGTATGGAGAAAGGCGAGTAACCCTTCCATCTCTTCCGGAGGCACTCCCTGGTCGGCAATCCAACTCTCCACCAAGTCTAGCTTTTCATACCCTTGAAGGGAACGCTTCTGTTCCTTGTGTTCCAAATAGTATCCATGGGTACCCTCTTTGATAAGAAGAGGTGTTTTCTCATGAAGACCCACATAGAGACTGTTGTATTGTTTCTTGGGCATGTCAATCACGATGGACGAGAGCTGTGTCACACATGCTTGTACCACCGCGGTCCACTCCTTGTTTCCTTGTTCCACTTGGTCCAATTCGGCTTCCAGTTGTCGTGTGTAGTCATAATTAAAGATGCTGTCATAATACGAATAACAAAAGGCTTCCACTTTTAGTCCCAACGGCGTCACCGAGAGACGGTTGGTCTCCTCTTCTACGACTTCCTTGGTAGAACAAGTCACCTTCGTTTCGGTATATTCATACTGTTGAAGGGTCACCGGAGCACCTTTGAGTTTCCCCTTGTTCACATACTTGCGGTCTTGAACGGTATCCAGAAGATGACTGTACGTAGACGGTCGCCCAATAGACCGTTTCTCTAGCTCTGCTATCAAGTGGCCTTCGGTCCAGTGAGACAAACGATGTGTGGTTTCCTCTACCAACACTCGTTTACATTGAACCTGTGTCAAATAATTCAGGTAAGAGGTCCAATCTTTTGTCTCGGTTTCTTGGCCCTCCGTTCTAGGCACCTGTTTCCATCCCGGATGAATAGGCCGAACCGAGGTATATGAAAAGTAATCCTCCTTGAAAGGTATCTTAAAGGTCGTATGAAGCATGACTGCCGGTTTCATACAACTTTGTAATGTACGTTGATAGATGTAACGATAGAGTTTGTCCGTAGACGGGTCTAACTTTGTCTCGGTTACGGCGAGCTGGGTCACGCGAATGCCTTCGTGGGCACCGGTTCCCTGGTTTCCTTGTGGACGCTCGTAGTCCGTGCGTAAGAAGGTCGCCGCCGCCAGCAAAAAATCCTCACTATATGCGGCGTGGTCTGTGCGAAGATAGGTAATGTATCCTTCTTCATAGAGGGTTTGAGCACATTTCATGATTTGCTGGGGGCTCATGGATAGGTTGGCTTGTTGTAAGGTACTCGTCGTCAATATCTTGGGTGGAGGCACGGACACTTCCTTGGCCACAGGCGGAGTCAAGGCAAAAGGATATTCACGTAAACTATCCAGAAACCCCGGGACCTCTTCCCGAGACAAACTACGTGAATAAGAAAAGAGAATATGTTCATTGGTAAAATAGCCTTTCACGACAAAGGTGTTGTCTCGTACAGTCGTCTCAATCGCTCGTTCTCGCTCGGCCACGAGACGCAGGGTGGGTGTTTGACAGCGTCCCGCACTCAGTGTATGACCCACGTATTTCCACAACAGAGGAGACACGGTAAATCCAATGTACACGTCCAACACTTGGCGTGCGATTTGACTATGAACAAGGTTCATGCGTAGGACCGTGGGTTCGGCCATAGCACGTTTCAGGTCCCGTTCCGTCACCTCATGAAAGAGAATACGTTTGGTGTCCTTGGGCAAGTGACAAACCTTGATAACATGCCAGGCAATGGTCTCTCCTTCTCGGTCGTCGTCGGTTGCCAAAAAGACTTCCTTGGCCTCGGCGACCTCCTTTTTGAGAAGGGCAATGATTTTGGGTTTGGTGACTTCGTATTTCACTTTAAAGGTCTCTACGTTGATGTTGGCAAGGGCGGGTATCGTACGAAAGTGTCCAGACGTCGCAATCACTTTGTATCCCTTACCTAGATAGGATTGTATCTTCTTACACTTGGACGGAGACTCGACGATGACTAGGTTCATTTGTTAGAAGATAGCAGGGTTTGTTTATACTCTTGCCATTGAATGTTCTTGGAGGGCTTGAACGTGGGCTCCTTCTTTTGTAATTCAGGGTCAATGTACATTTGTTTGAGCAAGGTGCCGATTTCAAAGGAGGCTTCCTGTTGCGTACATTCTCCCTCTTCAATCTTGGACAAGACCGAGAGAAAGGTGCTCAGGATGGAGAGGTCTACACGGTTTTTGAAGAGACGATGGTAGAGTGCCGTGTATTTCTCGTACAAAAAATAACATTCTTGCTCGCAACGCTTGCTGAGTTCTGGTTCCACCAAGGTACGTTTCAGCTCCATCATGCGACCAATGTTGTCTTTCAACAAGGCACTGTGTTTCAGCTCGCGTATCAGCTGGGTATTGTCCACCGTGTTGTTCTGTTTCATCAATTCATGTAATTGTAATTTCTGGGCATCGTTCATTTGTGTTTTCCCTAGAAATTAAATCATTTTTTTAAACTCATCTTAACTATATGAGCTGTATCTACAAACAACACGACAGTACGACCGATGGACCACCCGAGCTTTATCATCGTATGAACCAAATGGATTGTGCCCTGAAAACATTTGGCGGGTCGTTATCCAAGCGTAAGTCCAAGACACGGCCTAAAAGAAAGTCCAAGCGTAAGGCCAAGACCCGTAAGCCTAGACACAAGCCTAGACGCTAAGTATTTTAATCTATTGTTCCTTAGTCGGTCGTTTATTTCTTCCCCTTTCCCTTGCGTCGCTTGGCCGTCTTGTCTCGTTTCACCGCACCAAACTTTCCCTTGACCGTAAAATAGCCGGCCTTCTCCAGGCGTTTCTCCTTCTTTGCTCGCAGGCTCAGCTTCTTGGAGACAATCTCTCCGTGCTTGTTCTTTATGAAATAAGACTTACGACGGCGTCCTGTCGTCATCTCGGCAACCCCATGCATGACCTCTGCTCGTGAACCGTATTTCTTTGCGAACTCCATATACCCTATGTCAAGAAATTAAATTAAGAAGTAGAAAAGGTCATAAAATAGGTAAACACCGACCCGCCCTGTTCATGGACCACCGTAAACTCCTGTAACGGATTGGACGCACCAGAGGCACCTATCTTGACAAAAAACGATGTGCTGGACTGGCCAGGAGAAGGCACGTACACAGGATACACGGCCTGGCCTATCGTACGATACGTGGCAATACCGATGGTCTCTGTCTGTATCGTCGCGTTTGTTCCATACACCGTCACTTTGCCTTGAAACGCAAACGCATATCGTTGAGAGGTCAATTGGTAACGCATCTCATAGGTAGACGCATCTCCATACCGTACGCTGCTACGATACAGGTCTCCTAGGTTCAAGGTATAATCACTCAGAGAAAGGGTCACGACGGAGATGGGTTTGAAGACTTCCAGTCCCACGTTACACACAGCCGTATTGGGTATAATCGTGGGAGCAATCATTTCCCGTGCCGTATAAGAGGGTCCATTGCTAAATGTTTCATCGTAGACCAGTCGCCCATGTCCTCCACGGTAGCCTCCTCCTGACAACCCTGTACGTGGAGTATAGAGAGAACATCGCCCGAAGTCACCGTACACGCGTACAATGACTGTACCATAATAAAAGACCAATTCTTCACCCTGAGGTCCAATACCCAAGACGGCATCGCTCATGGTCGTACCGTTGACGGTCGTGGTAGAAATACCTTCTAGGGTAATCCAGGGGGTCTTTCCACCAAGAAGAATCGTAAAGGGCACGTCGCTGGTGTTGTACCACGTATACACACCCGGGGCTAAGGCGAACTCGTTCTGTGTGTCATAAGGTATCTTTTGAAAGGTAAACCGTACCGGGTCTATCAAGGCATGCGAGTCTAGACCGTACCGATATCCACTCTGGGTATAGACAAACTCGTCTGGAATAGCTGACTTCAAACTGGTGGAACTGTATTGTATCATGAACAAGCCTCCCATGTAGCCATACCTGTCATTGTACAAGGAAATGGGGTCAAAGGGTCCGGTGATGGTAAGACGTATCATGCCCGAGTGAAAGGTATAGGTCCCATCCAGGCCGTTGCCCGCCAAAAACAACTGGTCCAACGTTTTAGACCCGCGGTTGTACTCGGACGAGAACCCAATCGTGGTCCGGTTTCGGGTGAGAAAGGCAAGAGAGTAATAGTTGTGAAGATAGAGGTAATGTACCCCGATACCCAGTTTATACATGTAATTGTTTTTGTAGAGATAGACGGGGTTGGACGGTTTGGTCGGGTCTGCCGAGACAAATGGGTCTATCATGATTTTGGGACCATACCATTCATACACAACAAATTTCAAATAAGAGGTATCAAAGGTCTTGAACGTAGCGGACGCCACATCATCAATGACGAGTTTGTCTCGGTTGATGTAGAGCGACTCGTAAGAGTATCCCCACTGTTCGTAGCGACTGCCCCCGTTGGTCTCGTCCCGATTGAAGACGTAGAGATGGGTATAGGGTATTTTTCGCGAGATGTAGACTTTCATGGTGGCTCCGGGCTGTCCGGGGGTCAGGTGATAGCGGCAATCGTAGGCGACCCCGTCCTTCTCCAAGGAGAGACAAAAGGCGGTCCCGACCTGGGTAGGGTCAGACAAATCAAAGGTATAACTCTTTCCCGTTTCAAAGACATAATTGTTTTTAATGTTAGTCAGGATAAAATAAGAAAACCCCACAATTCGTTTCGCCACGACCTTGAAGACGATGCCCGACTCTTCAAACACCTCAGGAATAGGGGGGTCCGGTGGGACCGTATCAAAGACGATATTACGCTCCTCAGGAGACAACTGGGTCACCAGGGTGTCTACCATCTGTACGATTTTCGCAAACAACGTCCTGTTCACATTGGATAGAGAGTTGACGTAATAGGCATAGAGCCTGTACCTGAAACGTAGAAGGAGAAGTCGGTTCTCAATGTAGTTAAGACTGAGTATCGTCGTATGGGTACTTTTGGTCCGACTATTGTGATAACTGATTTTTCCGCCTTTCAGTTTCAACATCATGGCCTGCAACATTTTGGTAGACATTTGGTTTTCAGAGAACGTCACGACATCACAGGACGGTTTACATTTGTCGCGACTATTCTTATTCATCTAGTTATAAAATTGAAGGATAATTTAAATTATCATTAGACACATAAAATGTCTCTCGCACAAAGCTACCAGAAGAAAACCGACAAGGAGCACATCCTCGACAACCCGGACACCTACATTGGGTCTGTGGACATGCAGCGAGCAGAGCTGTATGTGTTTGAGGGTGGAAAGATTGTCTCCAAGGAAGTGGACTACAACCCAGCGTTGTTCAAGCTGTTTGACGAAGGGATGGTGAACTGCCGTGACCATGTGGTGCGTACACAACAGAAGAAAAAGACCAATCCCGCCGTGGAGGTGGTCACGAGTATTCAGGTCACGATTGAGAAGAACCGTATTACGTTGTTGAACAATGGCGAAGGCATTGATGTGGAAAAACATCCAACCTACGACACGTGGATACCCGAGCTTATCTTTGCTCACCTGCGTACCTCTACGAACTACAACAAGGAAGAGCAGAAAACCACCGGTGGAAAGAATGGGTTCGGCTTTAAGTTGGTCTTGATTTGGTCCACCTGGGGCATGATTGAGACCGTAGACTCGGGACGAAAGCTCAAATATACACAAGAGTTTGAGAAGAACTTAGACGTGATACATCCACCCAAAGTGGTCGCCTGCTCCAAGAAACCCTATACCCAGGTGAGTTTTGAGCCGGACTACACGCGTCTGGGGATGGAAGGGTTGACACCCACGATGGTCTCACTGTTTCAACGCCGCGTGTACGATATCGCGGGCATCACGAGCAAGGAGGTCAAGGTCAAATACAACGATGTCGCAGTAGAGGTCAAGGATTTCCAACAGTATGTCTCGCTGTACAGCGATGCCGACAAGGTTACCGAGACACAGGAGGGATGGACGTATGTTGCTTGTTTGAGCGACGAGTTTCGTCAAGTCTCCTTTGTCAATGGTATCTTCACGTACAAGGGAGGCAAACACGTGGATTATCTGTTACAACAAATCTTGAAGAAACTAGTAGCCTATATCTTGAAGAAGAAAAAGGTGGAGATTAAACCCTCTATCTTACGCGAGCAGATGACCCTCTTCATCCATTGTACCATTGAAAATCCGTCGTTTGACAGCCAGTCCAAGGAATGCCTCACGACGCCGTCTGCCAAGTTCGGCACCAGCTGTACCGTGAGTGACAAGTTCATTGAGAAGTTGGCGGGTCTGGGTATCATGGAACAAGCGTGTGAGATGGCGGAACAAAAAGAACTGAAACAACTCAAAAAAAGTGATGGAAACAAGTCCAAGACCATTCGGGGTATCCCGAAGCTGGTAGATGCCAACTTTGCGGGAACGAAACAGTCCAAGCAGTGTACCCTCATTCTGTGTGAAGGAGACTCGGCCAAGGCAGGTATTCTGTCGGGTCTGTCGCCCTCGGACCGTAACATTCTCGGGGTCTATCCCATGAAGGGAAAGCTGCTGAATGTACGCGGCGAGACCCTCAAAAAGATTAACGAGAACAAAGAAATCATTGAAATCAAGAAAATCCTGGGACTGGAAATCGGCAAGACCTACGAGACGATTGACGAGCTGCGTTACGGGAAAATCCTCTTCATGACCGACCAGGATTTGGACGGCAGTCACATCAAAGGTCTCGGGATGAATGTATTTGAATGTCTATGGCCTTCGCTTCTGCGGATAGAAGGGTTCATGGGGTTTATGAATACACCCATCCTGAAAGCGTCCAAGGGTCCCAAAACGTTGTGCTTTTACAACGAGCAAGACTATGACCAGTGGAAAGAGGCGAATACGGGATGGAAGATTAAATATTACAAGGGTTTAGGCACCAGCACAGGTGCGGAGTTCAAAGAGTATTTTAAAGAGAAACGGATTGTGGAATTCTGTACACATGAAGACGACACGTCCACGATGGACATGTTGTTTAACAAGAAGAAGGCGGACGAGCGAAAGACCTGGCTCTCTACGTATCAGCGAGACCTAAAAGTGGATACCCGAGACAAGCGGATTTCCGTGAGTGACTTTATCAACAAAGAAATGATACACTTCTCCAAGTACGATTGCGACCGGTCTATTTGTAACCTGGTGGACGGATTAAAAGTATCCCAACGAAAAATCTTATATAGTGCGTTCAAAAAGAACTTGACCCAAGAAATCAAGGTGGCTCAGTTCAGCGGCTATGTGTCTGAGCACAGCGGATACCATCACGGCGAGGCCAGCTTGAACGGGGCCATCGTCAACATGGCACAGGATTTCGTGGGGTCCAACAACATTCATCTGTTTAGTCCTAACGGTCAGTTCGGGACCCGTTTACAGGGAGGCAAGGACAGTGCGTCAGAGAGGTACATCTTTACCAAGCTGGAAAAGATTACACGGTCCATCTTCTCTCCACTAGACGACCCTATCCTGAATTACCTGGACGACGACGGGTCCAAGGTGGAACCGGTCTTCTATCTTCCCATTCTGCCGATGGTACTGGTCAACGGGTCACGCGGCATCGGCACAGGGTTCAGCTCCGAAATCCTCTGTTACCACCCGAGACAACTGATAGACTACATTCTGGCCAAGCTGGACCAGCAGCCAGTCCACACCGACTTTGTTCCTTATTACCGCGGGTTCAAAGGGTCTATGGTGAAAGAAAACGACAAGCGGTTCATCAGCAAGGGGGTGTTTGTCCAGAAACAGAACAAGGTGGAGATTACGGAGCTGCCCATTGGAACCTGGAACGAAGATTACATTCTTCATTTGGAGAAATTGTTGGATGAGGGCATCTTGAAGGACTACAAGGACCTCTCTACGGACAAAGAGGTGCTCATCAAGGTCACGACCCAAGACACGGTGGACCCCGAAGAATTGTGTAAGACCTTGAAGCTATACAGCTACCTGTCCACCAACAACATGAACCTCTTTAATCAACATGAGAAACTGGTTCACTACCATCAAGTGTCAGACATCTGTGATGACTTTATGACGGTCCGCCTTCCCTATTATCAAGTACGAAAGGACTACCTGCTCTCCGCCTTACAGGAAGAGATTGTGTTGTTGAGCAATAAATACAAATACATTACCGAACTGCTGGCGGAGACGCTGGACCTGAGACGTAAGACAACGGATGAAATCCGGGCCATCCTTCGCGGCAAGGGATATACGCCACTGGACGACTTCCGCTACCTCATCAAAATGTCCATGGATAGCGTGTGTAAAGAAAATGTCGAGTCGCTGAAACGACAATTTCAAGAAAAGGAGCTAGAACACAAGCAGATTACGGAGACCACCATTGAGGCCATGTGGAAGAAGGAGCTTCTAGCCTTGAAAGGTTTACTGTAAGGACCTCTTTAAAAGAACCGTTTGAACTCAATAGACTTGTCCTTGGACACTGACTTGGGTTTGTCCAGCGGGACGACCAGCGTAGAAATATCTTTTTTATAGTGAATGTAACTGACAATCTCAGTCAAGATACGAGGAGCACAATACTCAATGACCCGACGGTTCAGGTCTTCAATCTGTTTAGGGATATTCCCCTCTTGGTGTCTTGCGTGTTGTAAAAAGATGGACCGCATAATCATGTACATCTGGTCGTAATCTTGCTTGTCAATCAGGTGTGTCTGGTTGGACAAGCGATAGACTTCTGCCTTGATGCCGCTTTCCAAGAGGGTGACGTTTCCGGGTGAAAAAAAGGTCACCGATAGATGGGTGTTTTCTAGACTGTATTTCATTGCGTTGGCGAAATTGGTTTTCTGTACCGTACATACCTTCTCTTGTAAGAACAGAGGCGTCCCACTCGGTAATTGAAAGAGGTCAACTCTACCATTGGACGTCATGACTTTATATATATTATATTTTATTTTTCCATTATAATGGACTTTTACACGACTGTATTCCTTTCATTTGTGGTATTGTTAGTGATTGCGTTGGCCATTGTAGGCACCATCCTCTCCAACATGAACAAAAAACAAAAGTTCCCTGGCAATATCTCCACGTGCCCCGATTATTATAGTTTAAACGAGCAGGGTATCTGTTTACAGAACGAACAAATTTTCAACAATTCAAGTAGTGTATGTAAGACGTTTAACCCAGAAGACCTGATATATAAGCCCAAGGGCACCGGGTCGGCAAGCGGAATGTGTAAAAAGAAGGAATGGGGCAACAAGTGCGGCGTCTCTTGGGACGGGATTACCAACGACCCAACCATCTGTTTCTAAGGATGAAAGGTTTAAAGCAAACTTTCATAAATGCCTAGATGGAACAAATCGTGACCTATTTAAAATCACCCAAACCTATTTATCTCACGGGGATTTCGGGCTCGGGAAAGACGACCCTGTTAAAAAACTTACCCAATACGCTCTTTATCACGATGCAAGATATTGAAGATTATGACGATATCTTGAAGCGAATGAAACCCTCCATCTTAGACATGTTACATACGATTGACCATAAATGTATCTGCGTGATTGACAACATTGATATCATTCACACCCACGAAAAGAAGTTGTTGACCTTGCTACTCAAAGAGTTTAAACAAGAGGACAAGAAAAAGAAGACGAGACATTTCTCCATCATCTTGTGCGGGTCCAATGTACACGAGAAGAAAATCAAAGAGATTATGAAGCTCTCCAACGTGGTCACCTTGAAGCCACCCCAGGACCAGCCCCTGAACCGCCACGAGATGAACGTCCAAGGCTGTATTCAAAAAATCATGAAAAAGGAAATGGGTGAGGACACGGTGATGGAGACAGAAAAGGCAACCCAGTCTCTGCTGTTCCATGAAAACATCATGGACGTACTCAAAACCGAGAAAGATTATGCCTTTTATGAAAGCTTTCTCAAAAACATTTGTATGGGAGATTATTATGACCGAATTAGCTTTCAAAAACAATTATGGATTTACAATGAAATGACGTATTACATGAAAATCTTACACAATTATCATTTGTACGTGAACCTGCCAACGTCACCCAAACGAATACAAGAATATCGTTTCACCAAAATTCTCACGAAATACAGCAACGAATACAACAACCAAACCTTTATACGTATGCTGTGTGCTCGTTTAAACCTGAGCAAGCGTGAATTGTACAACCGTCGGTTTGACAAGGACCTGTTGAGCGATACTGAATTGGCTAGACTGGACGCTTACTTTCAATGAGGAGACGGTTGAGTTCTTTGAGCTTTTGATTTTCCTTTTGAAGTTCCAGGCATTCCTCGCTCTTTTGTTGAAACATACGCATCAGTTGCTCTGGATGGATTTGAACCGTGCGTCCGTCCTTGGTGGTAAACTGTAGCATCGGTGAGGATTGCTCACGTTCTCGTCGTTTCATCTCTTCCACGACTTCTGGTTTGAACGCCATCGTGCCGGCATTGTACTTGGCCAGCTCTATTTCCATGCCTTGTGTATAAAAGGAATAGAGGGTGGGCGTCTTGATGAAATGCTTGATGGTCAGGGAACTCTCGCTACAATATTTGCTGTCGTTTTGTATCACGCGGTGTTTGTCAAACGTATTTTGACTGTGGCAGACCACGAGGATGGTTTTCTTGGGGTCCAGTTGGACCATAGGAATGGTGTAATCTTTTAGGAAATACTTCTCCTCCGAGAGCACCGCATCTTCGGCATAGGAACATGTTTTTAACAAGGACCGTTTGAAGGCAAATGTACCGGCCGTCGCATGATTGGGTCCATACGGGCCGACCTTGTACATTTTCACCAGGTCGTTAAACCAAAGATACAGCTCACTTGAACCGGCACATTCCGCATTGGAATGGACCAGTTTATCTACCGCATGGGACACGCGTTCTGGCGGATAATAGTCGTCGTCGTCAATGTAGACCACAATCGCACTGTCCTCTTGGAATTCGCATTGCTGATGCATAAAGTTCCGTTTTTTGCCCAGTAACATACGCTCTTCCAGGGCAATGTACTTGACAAAAGGAATATCACGAACCAAATCACCAATCTTGTCCGTACCGTCGTCTACGATAATCCACTCCATCAAGTTTCTTGGGTATTTCTGTTGTAGGATACCCTGTACCATGGCCTGAATAAAGGGACGTCGGTTGAACGTGGGGGTACAAAGGCTTACCCTAGGACGAGAGGCCGTCGTGGACACACTCTTGGACATTCTGTGTTGTATTCATGTAAAATACTTATACTGTTTTTTAAGTGTTTTTTAAGACACATAAGAGAGCCCGAAAAAGAGGACAATAATCATCGCGGTCATGAAGGAGAAGTAAGGACCTAATATTTTTTCGGTATCGTAGAGCAGCATGTAAAGAAGGACGAGGACAAGGCTCATGGAGAATGTCGCCAAGGTCCTTTTCATGAGAGAGAGAAAGGACGCAGCCGAGACAAACCACGACCCAATGAACAGGATACTGGTTTGTAGACTGGTCATAAAGGGCAACAGAATACCAAAGAAAGCACCGATAAAGACAATAATTTCTTTCACGCCAATACTGGATGTATCAAAGAGACCCTTTATCATGTGGAACAGTTTGTTAAATTTGAGTGTACCTTCTAGCCCCAGAGCAATCACGTTGAAGATAAACTGGATACTAGCCATGATGGCGATAAAGGATAAAAACATACACTCCACCGAGTTGGAATTGAACATGATAGAGACCAGGGCATAGGCATTCCCGACAAAGGCCGTCACAAAGAGCAGGACGAACAGAGGAACCAGAACAAAGAGACCCAGGGAAACCAGATGGGTCGCCACCGAGACAAAACATTCCTTGAACGAGGATGGAAATTCACCGAAATATTCCTTGGTTTGTTTTTGGACTTCCACGTTGAGAGGATACACGGCGTACGTCATCCCTAGTAACACTAATGCAAACACGGCGACCGCCAGATAGACCGCGAACCCCTTTTCCGGGACAACCTCCGCCGCTTGATGAAAGAGTTGATGAAGTTGGAACAACAGAAAGTTGGTATACACATATTGATGTAGAATGAGATAGGACAACCAATACAAAAACACAGAAGCAGCATTGTCTGTATTGGAGGTGGTACTACAATATTGATGAAAGGTGAGAATATAACGCGGTATGTTTGTGGCAGAGAGGCTGGCCATGACCGGGTTTAAGATTTCCACCTTTCGTTTCAGGATAGGGTCGTTTTCATAGTCGCGACTGATTTCACGGAGCGTGGTCTCAATCTGTTTCTTTTGTTCTTCGCTGATAGTACTACAATAGGCACCGCTCATTTCATCCGCCACGGATAGGTTGTGGTCGGTGCCCATGGCCATGGAGACAAACGGAAAGGCGTTCAAATCATAGGGATAAATCAATTTCGCATCTACTGAAAACCACGCACCCAAGGTGAGTAACAGAACCCAGAAAATAAGAAGAATAAGAGCATCTTTGAGAAAGACAATGACCAGGGACTGTAAGGACTGTAAGGTAGACATTTTAAACTGCTCATTGAGCTGTCCCATGACGGCAGTCTTGGTCACGTCAATCGTTTTGTTCCAGCGGGCCGTGTCTTCCTTGTCTGGATACTGAATGGCGATGGTTCCACTGGTGACGGTCAACGTGATGTTTGTGGTGTTGATTTCGCTGAATATACCACTAAACGTATAATCAATACGGTCAAGGGTCCTGTATTTTGTCTCGTTTTGCTTGGAGGACCCCTGAGGAAAAAGCAGGACGACCTTGGACGTTGCCTCGGGTGTGATGGGTCCGCTGGTCACAATGAACTCATTTTCGGTCTTTTGTATGTTACAAAACTCCACAGTGATGTTCACGTCACCTGGACCTTTACACGAGCCTTTGTAGTCCAGGACATCGGTGGAGATAGCAGGTGTCCAAGCGGTTGTCAAGGGCAACCTAAGGTTTATTTCGGTCATTAATAAGTACAGTTATTTTTTTATTGTGCATACAACAATGCCGCATAGCCACTTTTGACACGTAACACATTGTAGCGTTCCTCTGTGAAAAACAGACTGTAATCATACTTGTACAGACTTCCTGTTTGTTCTACACCAATCAAGGTGCCTTCCTCGTCACAAATCGTGTTGTAAGAAGAGCCCGGATTGATTTCGGGCAAGATGGTCGTAAACTCTAGTTCAATGGTCTTAAACCGGCTCAGGTTAATCGCACCAGAGGGTTGTAGCTCTTGCGGCGACGTGTTCAGGCTAAAACTGTATCCATATAGCCCCGGATTGGAATGTCCCTTACTGTAATTGTATTTGTCAATAAAAGAGTAGACACCCGTTTCAAAGTCAATCTCTCTATATTTCCCATCCAAGATAATGGAGAACTTGGTCATGATGTCCTTTCGGTTTTCGTTGGTAAAATAATCACATACGAAGTTTTGATTGGTCGCGGTCGCCATCTGGCCTAAGTTGTCACTTCTGTAAAAGTCCAATCCTGGACCAAAGAGTGTTTCGCCCACAATGTACGAGTCGGTGGGTGCCTCTATCAAGTTGTAAGGAAGGATGTCAGAGTACTTCCAATTGCTATAATTGGACCATTGATTACGTTCATAGGCGTCGTTTCGTCTAAAAAACCACATCCAGTTGGCCGACAAGCTGTTGGAGTCTAGGCGATACCGGTTGGTGCCTGTAATCTGTTGGACCGTATCTTCCTTGACGGTCTTGATTAAATAGCTTTGGTCTTCCTTGGCAAACACCTTTGACTCTTCTTCTGTCACAAAGCCAAAGGTAGATACAAGATGGATGTCGGCGTTCCAGGTGGTCACTTTGTTTCGGTAGTCTGCTTCTCGCAAAGCCATAGAGGGTGGAGGTTGTAGAAACCGATACAGGGAGTGAGCTTCCTTGACAAAGTTGGGTCTCACCGAGGCGGTGTCAAAGGGAACCGACGTCACGTCCTGGATGGTAAACAACTCGCGAATGGGACGCATCGTGACTTCAATGGTCACCTCGTTGTATTGAAGCGAGACCATGGGCAAGGCCATTTTAGACGAGTTCATAAACCAGAAATGAAGCGGTACATACAAGGTCCTGCCCGGAATAGAGGGATTGGACATCCCGAGGGGCTGCGTGGGAGAGATGGGAATGTAGTAACTATGAGGGTAACGATTGGGGCGACCGTATGCGACTTCCGGTTTGTACAGTTCCGGTTCGTGTCCAATCATTTGATGAAACAAGTCTTTCTTGCTCTTGTCAAAATCTCTCTCCACCATGTTTTTGATGTACTCTCCTGAAAACTCCTGGATCACTTGTCCGCCGATGAGACAACGTACCCGACGAATGGCATTCGTCCCGATGTGCTCAATCCAACGAAACTCGTAGTTCTTCCATTTGTCCTCCGTGGTGGGTGGCTGTATCATGGTACTCCAAATGTCGGGTAGGTTAAAGACCAGAAACGCATCCATCAAGAGGTCGCCATTACGAGGGACTTTAAACGTCAACTGGGTATCTTCGTTTAACTTCAAGGAACGCAGTCCTTCGTAATCCATTCTAAATTTTTGCATACCAAAATTTGTATATTTAGAATAGACCGTCTTAAAAAATGTTTTACTTGGGTTTCCATTCAAAATCACATTTTGATTACCGTAAGAGATGATATTCAATAATCCGCCTCCCATGCTCTTCTATATAGTTTTGTTTATTTAAATCTTAGTTAGAACCTTTTTTTATCCCGGAAACATATGGACCAAGTCAGTGGAGTGATACAACAGGTATCGGCGAACCCAGCTGTGCCTCTTGCGATTTTTCTCTTCCTTTTATTTTTCGTGTTGTATGTGTTTATCAGCCTGAAAAAACGAAAATACCACTGTAATGTGTTGGCAAAAACAGAGCTACAAACCTCTATCAGACCTCTCTCTACCTTTCAGGCGGATGTCTCCCTGAACAAGGTCTATGTAAAAACGGCTTACAACTGCTGTTGTGCAGGTGAGTTCAAAAACGATTACGTGGATACGTGTGCTCTGGTCAATTGTGCCAAGCAGGGGGTACGTGCCCTAGACTTTACCGTCTTTTCTCTCAGGGACGAGCCGGTGGTGTCTGCGTCCTCTTACAACAGTCCCCTCTATAAGGAACAATACAACAGTCTGCCCTTTGCCGAAGTGATACAACAGGTGAAACGGTCCTTTCTCCTGGACTCCATGAACTGTCCCAATACCACGGACCCTCTGTTCCTTATTCTACGTATTCAAAGCAGACACAAAAAGATATACGACAAGATGGCCGACATTATACAGGCATCCTTTGGGTCTGGGAACGTTGCCGGCAATCTGCTCTTCACCGACATGAACCAGATGAACCGTGCCACGATAAAACAATTCATTGGAAAGGTCTTGATTATGGTGGACACGACTGGATTGTCTGGCTATGAGTCTAGCACGCTCAGCAAACTGTCCGTGGTGAATTTCGGTAATCTGGAAAATCGCATCATCCGTGCCAAGGACGTCTACGACGAAAACCGACGGTCGCGAAGTCCATTGACCATACTCTATCCCAACCTACAAACGTCTAGTGACAATTACGATTTCACCCTTGGACTGCCCCTCGGTATCCAATTCATTGGATTGAACTTTCAAACAAAAGACCGTTACTTGGACGCCTATAACGCGTTTTTTGCCGAAGCTGCTTTTAAACCCTTTCTGCCCATTACCGCGACTTAGACCTTTCACTTAGACCCATAGGGTGTTATCTTTTTTAGAGCTGTTATACAATGAGTGACTTGGATAAAGCGGTGGAGGAAAATCTAAAATTACAACATGGATTGACAAGGTTGAAATACATGAAACCCGAAGTGTTTGCCATTGTAGAAACGTACATGAAAAAGAACAAACTGATAGGCTACGGTGGGCATGCCCTGAACCTGTACTTGCCTCCCTCTAAACAGTTTTATAGTTTATGGGATATTCCAGACTATGATTTCTTCTCTCCGGATGCCATTCGTGACTGTACCCAGTTGGCCAAAGAATTGTCTCGGTATACCGAAGAGGTAGAGGTCAAGCCGGCCATCTTTGAAGGAACCTATAAGATATTCGTCAACTTTGTTCCTTTGGTAGACATTACGCAGGTGGAAGAAGACCTCTACACGATACTGTGGAAAACGTCTCGTAAGATAGAGGGAATACACTATGTCCCGTATAGTTATTTAAAAATGAGTTTGTACCTGGAATTGTCTCGGCCACTCGGGGATGTCAGTCGCTGGTCCAAGGTGTACAAACGACTTCAACTGTTGGAGGAAGAATATCCCACCTTGACCGACCGGGCATTGGTTCAGCATGAGCCTCAACCTTTTTTTAAAACCTTGGTCCAGCGACTACAACCCTTTGTCTTGGGTGGCGAATATGCCCTGACCTTTTATCAATCCATGTTTCCTCCTGAATACAGACAAAAACATCCACGGAATGTCATGGTGTTTACCGAGGAACCACGCGAGGTGTTGTCTCTCTTTCCGGACATGGGGTATACCGTTCGGGACTATCAAAACAAATTCAGTCATGTCACAGAAATAGCCATACAGGTAGAGCCCGTATGTTTCTTGTACATCGTCCATATTGACTCCTGTCAATCGTACAACGTGCTGGAACGATATGGGAAACGGTTTAAAATCGCAACCTACGACACCTTGTTGACTACGTATTACGGGATGACCTTTTTAAACATTCCCTCTCTTCCTAGTGAGGACCTTTTGTTGTGTTGTTCCCTCCTCACGGCATGTAATCATAAAAAAACAAAACAGATGAGACGGTTTAGAATGCCGTGTATCGGGTATCAAAAGTCTTTGGAAGACATACGGAAACGTCGTGGTGAAAAATATTCGGTCTATAAGAAAACCGGAAAATACAAGGAGTTATTCTTTCGTTACAGACCCATTCGCAGGTTTACGCATAAGACGGGCAAAACGAGACGAGATTAATAAAAAATTGATTTGACTTTTTTCTAATCCGTTCTCTTATCAAAGACCATGAAACTAATGAACGAACACGGAAAACACAACCTTCGCCGGTCGGACCGCATCCGCAAGAACATCCAGATAAAGTTGTTGGATGAGGACCCGTACCATTACCACAAAAAACAATGTAAACTGATGGACGTGTTTGAGCGAAAGATTTCATTGTTAGAAGAACGAGTGAAGGCATTGGAGAAAGAACTGGAACCCGAAGAACCGGAACCTGAGAAACCTAAACCGGCAGAGGGGTTTCCATGGGACGAGCTCATCCTCCTGGGTGGGCTCGTATGGTTGGTCTGTTACTTTGTCCCTTTCAAACTCACCGACCATTACTTTCCATACATTCAAGAAGTGGCCAAACAAGCCGCTCAGCAAGCCGTTCAAAACTTGTCTCAACACATGACCAAGGTCACTCTACCGGAGACAAGTTTTGAGACAAGTTTTGACCCAAGGTTTCACCCAAATGTTCAAGTATGGCTGGAACCCACTATGGAAGAGATGTAAATCATAAAGATGTAATCATAAATATTATTTTTCATACCTTGTTGGACCGTGTACGGTTTCTAGCCTTGGTTTTTCTGGATCGTAAGGTCTCGCGAAGACCCGACCGAAGCTCCGACCGAGGAGCCGACCGAAGACCCGGGAGTTGACCCGGCAGAATGGAGAGGACCCCCGAGGTCCAGGGAAGGGGGCCAGCCGGAAACTTACGCCAGAAGAACGACTCCATCCGTAGGGCCGTCTCTATCTCTTCTGTCGTAATGGTGGTATAGGATTTGGGGTTCTTTCCAATCTCTTCTTGTAAGGCTTTGTTTCTTCGGTAGATATCTTTCTCCAAAACACTGTTTCCCAAAGACTGGTTTTCTTCTTTGAGTTTCAGCACACGACCCTTGGTGTCTTCCCAGTTGTCGTACGTGATTTCCATGGGTTTGATAAAGTCTGTATGGGGTTCTATCCCGAGAGACGACAAAAAGAACTCATCCCCCACATGCATCTTGTGAAAGAATTCAAGATGTGGACTGGCCAGAAGCTTGGTCACATGATACCGAGACAAGCACATGCGGGCATAATGCTTTTGAAAGGAAGGAATGGCCTGAAACTGGGGCTGGGTTTCAATACGAACTTGGCGGTCGTATTGGCTAAGTCGCATGAATTTCACATAGGAGGTTCGTACGTCGTCCTTTTTCAAATACTGATAAAAGGGGTCAAAGGCTTTCAGGGGAATACACGACTCGCTGATGGTGACGAACTTGACGTTGTTGGGGTCTTTCATGGCTTCTTTGAACAAGCACTCGTAGGCTCGGGTGATGTAGCCCCATCCGGTCTCTACTCGCTTTGAAATGAGGGCATCTCTTAGCCATGGCGTCTTGACCTGTTCTGGAAACTTGGGATGACTATATACGCTGTATTTTCCTTTCGCTCCTTCCAAATACTTGGTCCATACGTCCGGCTGGTTGACGTCTCCAATGGTCAAAAACAAAAAGGCAATCTTGGGCGTGTTGTACCGATAGAGCGTGTCCAACCGTACAGGCCCCGAATAAGGAAAGGGTTGAACCTGACGAGCCGGTCCCTTTTCCGGCATGACAAAGACACTCTTCCACAGGGGAGGTGTTCTGTCCAGGACTTCACGTAGGGTACGTTCCAGGTTTGAAAAAAAGGTAAAATAGATACGTAACGAACGTTTGAGGAATGCGTCGGGTATCTCTTTCGCCATGGACACCAAAATCACGTCTGTCTCGTCTGGGATATCCTGACCCAGAGGGTCGCTTTTGTCTCCATACACTTTCACAACCAATCGGTGTTTCGGGACATGAAGGGTCGGCGTAAAATAGGGTGTGGTCTTACGCAGGAAAAAGGAGCCCTTCATCTGGTCCAACTCTCCTTCCACGAGACCTCCAAAGGTGGTCGGGTGTTTCTGGACACCCTCTTTCAGCCAGTCTACGTAGACCGTCTTTTTCTCCGTATACGTGTAAACCGGGTTTAGAAATTTGAGACAACTTAGAAAGTATAACTCGTCCACTGAGGCCGAGGTGACCAAGGGACAGGTACCTAGATAGGCATCGTATTCCCGGTGACGAGCAAGGAGGATACGTACGTCCTGCCGAGACAAACACCACCACTGGCTGGTCTTCCATTCGGTCCCGACCGCGTTCTGCCCCATTCCATGAAACATGGACTTTGTACCCAAGTCTTGAAGCATCTCGGCATAGGAGACAAGTGGATAGACGTCGTGCGAGAGAAGCATATACCATTCGTGGTTGTGTTCATAGGCAACCCGTAGAAGTTCCAGGGTCGCATCCACTAGGCTACGTTTGCCCCATTCCGTCGGGACGGACAGGACCGTATACGAAGACCGAGACAAAGGTTCTTTGGTATTGAGATAGACTGGTTTTCCCTTTAACCATGCCTTTGTTTTTTCATGAACAAGACCTTTGTAGGTTAAGCAAAGGAACGCGACCGTATCCATTATATGTAGACTACATAATATGTAATGAACAGAGTATCTAAAAAGGAAGTTGTATCGCAGATAGGTCCACCACACTGATAGTAATCCATAGAGCCACACCAAAGACAAGGGTATACACGACTAACCCGACCTTGGAAATGCCGCCCACGGGGTCCCGAAAATGGTCACCGAATACCACTGCCAAAATGTTGAGAAGATAGGCTTTGACTTTCAGGTCGCTAAACAAGAGAAAGAACAACATGGCCAAGAGGATGACTTTGTGGGTTTCTTTTACCGGTGTCTCTTCCTCAAAATGAACTTGCTTACGTTGTGGTCTCTCTGGGTAGATGGAGACCTGCTCGTCCATTCGGTGTGCCTGCATCGGGATATGTTCCTCCGGTAACTGTGTATGGGTCGGCGGATTGCTGTCTATGGGCAGGTCGTTGATGTTGGTCGTGTTCTCCATAATAGATAGGTAAGTATTCTAAAACGCGAATTCTTACACATTACACATTA
>Ga0164295_10001338_pt1 | contig 20407 bp, 20 predicted proteins | sample GEODES006metaG_FD_111798 | JGI IMG/M metagenome (GOLD analysis project Ga0164295, IMG submission 111798) | Oligotrophic lake water microbial communities from Sparkling Lake, Wisconsin, USA - GEODES006 metaG | ecosystem: Environmental > Aquatic > Freshwater > Lake | place: USA: Sparkling Lake... | reverse complement strand
TTTTCCATTGGCAGGATCAGTGTTTAATTTTAATCAGCATGGTAAGGCAAGAACGTGGATGAGTGAAATACTTCCGCATACTGCTAAAGTAGTGGATGAATTGTGTGTGATTAAAAGTATGTATACCGAAGCAATCAATCATGATCCAGCACTTACCTTTTTACAAACAGGAGCCCAGGTTGGTAATCGACCAAGTATGGGTTCATGGCTGAGTTATGGATTGGGAAGTGAAAATAAAAATTTACCTGCTTTTTGTGTTTTATTATCCAAAGGAAAAGGGAATGGTCAAGGAGTTTATTCAAAATTATGGTCCAATGGATTTCTTGATTCAGTTCATCAAGGCGTTCAGTTTAGTAGCGGTGATAGTCCTGTGTTATATTTAAATAACCATGAAAGTGTCAATAAGACTGATCGTAGAAAAATGTTGGATAAGCTAGAGCAATTAAATGCTGAAACTTTTAAAGAATCAGGAGATCCGGAAGTAAATGCGAAAATTCAACAATATGAAATGGCATATCGCATGCAAACTGCCGTTCCAGATATTACCGATGTAAGTAAAGAGCCAGATGATATCGTAAAATTATATGGACCCGATTGTTTAATACCCGGAACCTTTGCTGCTAACGCCTTGTTGTCAAGAAAATTATCTGAAAATGGTGTTCGCTTTGTTCAGTTGTACCACCAAGGTTGGGACACTCATGGAAATCTTCCTAATGAAATGCGTGGTCAATGTATGGATACTGACCAAGCTTCAGCAGCCTTAATTACGGATCTTAAACAAAGAGGTTTGTTAGATGAAACACTAGTGATTTGGGGTGGTGAATTTGGAAGAACAAATTATTGTCAGGGCGATTTTAGTAAAGAAAATTATGGAAGAGACCATCACCCAAGATGCTTTAGCATCTGGATGGCAGGGGGTGGTGTAAAGCCTGGTTCTTATGGTGAAACAGATGAGTTTGGATATAATATTATTGAAAATCCTGTCCATGTAAATGACTTTCATGCAACTATTTTGCACCTAATGGGATTGGATCACGAGCAACTTACTTATAAGCATCTTGGTAGAAGATATAGACTTTCTGATGTAGCTGGAAAAGTGGTGCAGGGACTTATTAGTTAGCTGTTAATGTTGTATATCTTGTCTGATATTATATTACAAATAAACAAATTGTAAAAGGTATTTTTTAAAATTTTTAAAAATCAAATTGTATGCAACGCAGATCATTTATTAGAAATTCTTCTTTGGGAACGATAGGATTTTTATCACAACCCTCTTTACCTTTTCTTGCGGATCCTCTGCTTGGCCACAATAACAAACGCTATCGTTTGGACACTAAATGGAGCAAGGCGGATGTTGCTACAAACCCTGTAAATGATTGTCATGAGATGGTGCAGGATAGTAAGGGAAGGATTATTTTGTTGACCAATGAAATTAAAAACAATGTAATCATTTACGATAAAGCTGGAAAGTTATTAACTACTTGGGGCCACGAATATCCTGGGGCGCATGGGTTAACATTATTCAATGAAAATGGAACAGATGTATTATTTATTTGTGATAATAAACGTCATCAGGTAATTAAAACTACTATTGATGGTAGAGAATTATTAGTCATTGATTATCCCAAAGAAACCGGTCAATATACCAAAGCTTCTGAATTTGTTCCTACTGAAACTGCCATTGCTCCTAACGGTGATATTTATATTGCGGATGGTTACGGAAAAGATTTTATTATTCAATACGATTCAACTGGTCGCTATATTAATTATTTTGGTGGTAAAGGTTCTGAAGCTAAACATCTTTCGAACGCCCATGGTATTTGTGTGGATCTACGTGATCCTCTTCACCCTTACTTGATTGTAACTTCCAGATTGCAAAATGCTTTTAAAAGATTTACTCTAAATGGGGTTTATATTGATACCATTCCTTTACCAGGTGCATGGGTTTGTCGCCCAGTCATAAAAGGTGAGTATCTATATGCAGCAGTATTGCAAACTAACACACAACAAGGTAAGGAGTCTGGTTTTGTTACTATTTTGGATAAAAATTTTAAGGTAGTTTCTAATCTCGGAGGATCTCAACCTCAATACATCGATCATAAGCTTGATGAAATGTATCAGACGGTTAAGTATTTTCAATATCCACATGATGTTTGTGTTGATGATGAAGAAAACTTGTATGTAGCTCAGTGGAATTCTGGCAAAGTATATCCTTACAAATTATCTCCCGTTATTTAATTTGGATACTCAAAAATTTGAATTAAATCAAAAAACTACTGCGTAGAACACAAATCCAATTTGTTGACCGCTGATAGTTAAATTGTAACTTGTAAATTAAAAATAAAACCCCACAGAATTAAAGATCTACCCGCGATTGGCTTCTAGGAAAACGTAGGCATGGATTAATTCTATTTGATGAAATAAAAGTTTATTAAAGTGATGCAAAAATTTAAAACCTATCTATATAATGCCAGTTTTGCATTCAATTGTTTATTGGTATTTCTTTTAATTTTTGAGAAAGGTTTATTGGTTCCAACATGGGTACAGCCTGTGGGTAGAATTCATCCGATGCTTTTGCATTTTCCAATCGTTTTATTAGTGATTTGTATTTTTTGGGAATTCTTTTCGGTGTTTAAATCGTCCGTTAATAATGAGCGAAATATAATAGGTGATGGTCTTTTGTTGATTACTTCTCTCACTTCGGTAATGAGTGCTCTAATGGGTTTGTTACTTTCCAAAGAAGAGGGCTATGCAACCGATATTCTGTTTTGGCACAAGTGGGGTGGAACATTTATTTCTTTGTTATCAATTCTTTGGTATGTATTTAGACAATCTATCCGCAATACCAAGTTATTATTAAGTGTCACTTCCATTACTGCCTTGGTCGGTATTATAGTTACTAGTCATTTAGGTGCTAGTGTTACCCATGGAGAAAATTTTGTTTTAGCACCTGTAACGAAAGAACAAAAATCGCCGATTGTATTATTTGAAGATGCTATCATTTATACCAACATGGTGCAACCAATTTTACAATCTAAATGTGTTAGTTGCCATAATGAAAATAAGTCTAAAGGCGGTTTGTTGATGGAAACCTTTGCTCAACTGCAGAAAGGGGGTAAAAATGGGGTTCTTTGGGATTCTACTCAAAATGATTTTGGTACACTGCTAAGTCGAGTACATTTACCGCTTGATAATAAAAAGCATATGCCTCCAAGTGGAAGACCTCAGCTGACAGATGAGGAGATCAAAATTCTTTATTATTGGATACATAGTGGAGCTAGCGCTACAGCTAAAGTTGTTAACTTACCAGCATCTGATTCATTAAGTATTCTTGCAAAGTATATATTTAATACTATAGAAACAGATAATTATAGTTTTGAAGCTGCAAATGAAAACAAGGTAAAATCCTTGAGTAATAATTACAGATTCATCACACCTTTATCAATTACTTCACCTGCATTGGGAGTAGAATTTTTCGGTGCCTCTCAATATAAATCAGAACAACTCAAAGAATTACTTCCATTAAAAGAACAGATTGTTGCCCTTAACCTTAACAAAATTCCTGTTACAGATGCTGACCTTGTTACCATTGCTCAATTTACCAACTTACGTAAACTCAATTTGTCTTTTACCAATATTAAGGGAACAGGTTTATCAGCACTTACTCAGTTGAAATCTTTAAAACAACTTTCTTTGTCTGGGACGGGTGTAGACATGACTAGCCTTGGAGTTTTATCTTCTATGTCTAAATTAACTGAATTAATTATTTGGAGTACCCCTGCACAAAATCAAAATTTAGCTTCTCTCAAAAGTCAACTGAAAAATACAAGAATTGAAACAGGTTTTTCAGGCGATACGGTGGTAATTAAATTAAATCAACCAATGATTGAAAATGAGGAATTGATTTTGATGCAGCCTACCAAACTTAAATTAAAACATTATGTGAAAGGAGTTGAAATGCGCTATACAGTTGATGGAACCGATCCTGACAGTATTTTATCGCCTATTTTTAAAGAAGACTATGTTTTGGATAATTCTTTGACCTTAAAGGTGAAAGCTTTTAAAGAAGGTTGGGCAAGTAGTGAAATAGTGGAGCGTACATTTTTTAAACCAGGTGCAAAAATTGACTCTATCAGTTTGATGAATCCATCAGAACAAGATCCATATAAAAAATTCAGCGCTTCAATTTTAATTGATACAAAAAAAGGAGAGGATAAAGATTTTTCAAATGGTAAATGGATGGGTTTTAAAGACCAGCCGATGGAAATCCTTATTTATTTAAAAGATCCTATTGATGTATCTTCTGTTTCCCTTAGTACACTAGTAGCTATTAATAGCAATATTTTCCCTGCTCAGCAAATTCAAGTTTGGGCTGGAAATAATCCAAGAAGTCTGCGGATGGTTAAAAAAGAAATGCCTGTTCAACCTGAAAAATCTGTGCCTACATATACCAAAGGTTTTCAAATTTCATTTAAACCGATCAAAGCCAATTATTTAAAAGTAGTATTAATACCAGTTCATAAATTACCGATGTGGCGAAGTCCTAAGGGATTTAAAGGATGGGTCTTTGTGGATGAGGTATTTTTAAATTAGTGAATATTTTTATTGAAGGATAAATAAGTTTTATTTAGATATTACTAAAATTACCTACAACTTTATTTCTATTTAGACTGCTTTATTACTTTTGCCAAAATCTTATGCATGGATATTGATCTGGATATTTCTTGGAAAGAGTTATTGCAAGACGAATTAAATAAAACTTATTTCTTATCTATTATTAATTTTTTAAATACTGAGAGATCTGCTGAAAAAATTGTTTTTCCTGAAAGAAAACTTGTTTTTAATGCTTTTAATAAAACTCCTTTTGATAAACTAAGAGTAGTTATTTTAGGGCAGGATCCTTATCACAATCCAGGACAGGCAAATGGTCTTAGTTTTTCCGTTCCTGTTGGAGCAAAACCTCCACGCTCACTTATTAATATTTATAAAGAGATCCAATCCGACCTAGGTGTGGAGATGCCATTAGACAATGGTAATCTATCTCATTGGGCTGAGCAAGGCATTTTATTATTGAATGCTTTTTTAACGGTACGACTGAACGAGCCAGCAAGTCATGCTAAAATTGGCTGGATGGATTTTACGGATGCGGTAATTAAAAAAATTTCCGATAATAAAAAAGGGGTTATATTTTTATTATGGGGTAATTTCGCTCAGCAAAAACAAGCACTGATTGATGAAGACAAACATTTTTTGCTGAAAGCAGCGCATCCTTCACCTTTTAGTGCTAATAAAGGATTTTTTGGTTGTAAGCATTTTTCAAAAACAAATGAATTATTGATTCAGCAGGGCTTTTCTCCCATTGATTGGAAATTGTTTACACCCATCCAACAACTAATTAAATTCGGAAATGAAGGATAAAAAGAGTGAAAGTAAAAAGACGAATAAAGTCGTTACTTTTTTAATTGATATTTTTGGCAGCTTTTGGGCTTTGTGGGGCTTTGTGAGTTTTGCAGTTAGTTTCCTTATTATTTTTTTACCATCTATGGTTGCATATTTAATACCTGGTAAAAAAGGACAGGATTATTTTATCTGGGTTTCTAGATGTTGGATGCAAAGTTGGTTGTATTTAGTAGGCTGTCCGGTAACTGTTAGGGGGAAAGAAAATTTCAAAAAAGGGGAGACCTATGTGATTGTCTATAACCACAATGCGCTAATTGATGTTCCCTTGTCGGCTCCCTTTGTTCCAGGCGGAAATAAGACCATTGCAAAATCATCCTTTGCTAAGGTTCCAATTTTTGGTTGGTTTTATAAAAGGGGCTCTGTGCTGGTGGATAGAAAAAATGATCAGAGTCGTCGAAAAAGTTTGGAAGTAATGCGTTCAGTATTACAACAAAATATTCATATGTGTATTTATCCAGAAGGAACTCGCAACCGAACAGATCAACCACTTAAACCCTTTTATGATGGTGCTTTTAAATTAGCCATCGATGCAAAAAAAGAGGTTATCCCCTGTGTTATTTTTGGAACCAAAGAAGCAATGCCCATTAGTAAAGGTTTTTATTTTGTTCCCAAACGTTTAGAAATACATTTTTTACCTACAGTAGCTTCTAATGATATTGCGGCTTCAGAGCTAAAAGATAAGGTTTTTGATATAATGAAAACACATTATTTAAAGGGTGTTAAAAACTTATAAATATTTTTTTCAGAAATTTAGTTGTAGACATTTGGGTAGATATTTTTTCAAACAACCGAAATTAACCGAATTTACCCGATTTCAGTAGGTATTATTCTTATGTAGAATAATTAAGATAAATAGTAATTGAAATCGATTCTATACCTTTAGTTAACCTGTACAAGAAAAAAAACTTATGAAAAATAAAATATATATTATATTCTGCTTGATAATTATGTTAACAGGAGTATTTTATTTTGACGTACAAGCTCAGCAAAAAAATTATATTCATCGCCCTAACTTTTCTGGCGAATGGAAATCCAAAGAGCCGATTAGTACGGGTGGAAATATTTTTTGTGCCTTTACAGTTGGTGATCGTATGAATTCTAAAACAATGAAAATAGCCTATCAGGAATATGCTTTAACCATAGAAACACCTAACTCATCACCAGATAAATTAATGGTTAGAAGGCAAGAGAAAATAGCATTCGATGGTAAAGAAAATGAAATTGATTATGGCCAGGGAATAGGAAAGAAGTTTACAGTAATATTGTCACCTGATGGACAAACTATGACTATTAACTCTATTGCACTCCAGAGACAGGTCATTCACTACGTTAAGGAGGTTTGGAAATTGAGCAATGATGGTAAGTCAATCATTGTTTATTCCAATGCAAAATCAAACGTATGGGGTGAAGAGCGTTCTTGGAAAACCGTTTTCGATAAAACCAATTATTAATAGACAGGTCTGCCACTTTTTATAATGCTTTAAGGCGAGAATGGGATTTAAACCAATTCAACCGAATGCGGATTTAAATCCTAAAGTGTCATATGGGTTAAAAAATAACCCTATTGCTACTTCCAAAGGCCTGTAACTCAGCTCATTTTCTACTTTTTAGCCTTTATTATATCATTTTTCATAAAATACAGGTACTGTATTTGTTTTTTTCTTACCTTTGCCGCCCGAAAAAGAATTTTCTTTTTCACACATTTCCCACAAGGCTCTACAAGTTCCCGTCTGTTCGGGGCGCCAGCAGGGAGTAACTATAATAAGTTATTAAATGCCAAAAGTAAAAACAAACTCAAGCGCAAAAAAGCGTTTTAAAGTTACCGGTACAGGGTTAATTACCTACCAAAAACCCTTCAAACGTCACATCTTAACCAAAAAGTCAAAAAAACGCAAGCGTGTAATGAGAAAAGACGGTTTAGTTCATTCAACTAACCACGATTTCGTATTGCGATTATTGCGCCTGAAAGGGTAATTTTTCAAAAAATTATTGGGTTTTAATCAAAAAATTAACATTTCAAAAAATTAAGATATGCCACGTTCAAAAAATGCAGTTGCATCTAGGGCTAGAAGAAAAAGAGTACTTAAAGCAGCTAAAGGATATTACGGTAAACGTAAAAATGTATACACCGTTGCCAAAAACGTAATGGAAAAAGGTTTAACGTATAGCTACGTTGGCCGTAAATTAAAAAAACGCGAATACCGTACTTTGTGGATCGCTCGTATTAATGCTGCAGTAAGAGCTGAAGGTATGACCTACAGCGAATTTATTCACAAATTAGCTGTAAAAAATATCGATATTAATCGTAAAGTTTTGGCAGATTTGGCCATGAACGAACCAGAGAGTTTCAAAAGTTTAATAGCTCAAGTTAAATAGTGAATGAGGTAATGAGTAGCTTGGAAAAATTCAGCATTCGACTTATTACTTTTAAATTATAAAAATATCTACCGGGTGTAACAATGTTGCACCCGGTTTTTAATTATTAAATGTGTCATTGAATTACATTTACATAAAATTTAAACCTATTTACGGAAATGAATAACATGAACAACACTTATGCCGATTTGGTTGACCAAACTTTTAATTTTCCACAAGAAGATTTTAAAGTTGTAGATGAATATTTACAATACAATGGACAAGATATAAAAGCATTAATAGACAAATACGGTACTCCGCTAAAACTTACTTATTTACCTAAAATTGGTAACCAAATAAAAAAAGCGAAGGACATGTTTGCTACTGCCTTTAAAAAGCATAAATATGAGGGTAAATACAATTACTGTTATTGTACAAAGAGTTCTCATTTTTCATTTATAGTTGAAGAGGCTTTAAAAAATGATATTCATTTAGAGACTTCTTATGCATATGATATTGATATCGTTAATAAATTATACGCAAGAAGGAAGATTCATAAGGACACTTATATTATATGCAATGGTTATAAACAAAAACCTTACACAACAAGAATTTCAAGATTGTTAAATACTGGTTTCAAAAACGTAATTCCTATACTAGATAATAAAGAAGAATTAAAGGCTTATAAATCTGTGAAGACTCCATTTAAATTGGGTATTAGAGTAGCAGCTGAAGAAGAACCTAATTTCCCTTTTTACACCTCTAGATTGGGAATGAGGGCCAAGGATGTTTTAGAATTTTATGTAGATGAAATTGAAGGGATGGAGCATAAATATCAATTGAAAATGCTGCATATTTTCTTAAACAAAGGTATTAAAGATGATATCTATTATTGGAGTGAGTTAAATAAAGTAATCAATCTTTACTGTCAGTTAAAAAAAATATGTCCCGAACTAGATTCTATCAACATTGGTGGAGGCTTTCCAATTAAGCATTCTCTTGGTTTTGATTATGATTACCAGTTTATGATTAATGAAATTGTAAGAAATATAAAAGTTGCTTGTAAACGTAATAAGGTTCCAATGCCTAACATTTTTACAGAGTTTGGAAGCTATACAGTAGGAGAGAGCATGGCACATATTTACAGCGTGATTGGTGAGAAAATGCAAAATGATAGAGAAATATGGTACATGATTGATTCTTCATTTATTACAACCTTACCAGATACATGGGGAATTGGCGAAAAGTTCTTGATGTTGCCAATCAATAAATGGAAAGAAGAGTATCAACGGGTAACCCTTGGTGGTATTACCTGTGATAGCCATGATTATTATGACTCAGAGGAACATATCAATGAAGTTTTTCTACCTAAGCTTTCCAATGGCGAACCTTTGTATGTAGGTTTTTTTCATACAGGTGCTTACCAGGATCAAATTAGTGGATATGGTGGCATTAAACATTGCTTAATCCCTTCTCCAAAGCATATCATTTTGGGACATGATAAAAATGGTAAATTGGTAGATTGGGTATACGCAAAGGAACAGACCGCACAAAGTATGTTGAAGATTTTAGGATATTAAATTTTATTTCAAAAAAAGAAGGATGGCTTTTAGTCACATCCTTTTTTAATGGGGGAAATATTTTATAAATATAGATTTGTAGGAATTAAATTTATTTCTTTTTGACTCTATATTTTTTGTTAACCTTTGGGTTATTAAAATAGGCATCTAATTGCTTACTATTTAATTTTTCATCTGAAAATGGGATATCAATTAATTGAATTTGCATTTGTTTAATCTCATCCTTTATTTTCTTCTCTTTTTGTAAAATTTCAGGATCTCTATCACCAACCAGTGGGTTGTCTTTTAAAAGGTATTCTAACCTTTTAATACTATTTCTAATCAATAATGCCGTGTTTTGATCCGAAGTTACATTTGGGGCGGTAGCTTCTTTTACAGGAACCAATGCCACACCAATACTGGGTAAAATTTTCCCGACAGTTTTTTGGTCAGTATTGGGAAGGGATGAAAATACTGTTCCTCCCAAACCAGTGGCAGCTGAACCTAAGTCAAATGCTGTTCTATTCTTTTTTGTTTTTTTTATTTTTTCATCTGTCAGCTTGAAACTACTTTTTAATTGAACAATGTAATTCTCCACTTGTTTTCTAAGTTCACCATATTCAATTACTCTCTGTGGATAGTTAATATTGTCTTTCACATAAATTTTAATGGTGGTAGTATCTCTTATATTAAACTTGGTTATCCCAACAAAATACAATTCTAGCATTTTTAGCTTATCCTTTTCATTGTCTTTGATAAAATCGAATGGGATAAACCAAGTATATTCATCATTGCATTTAGATACGCTGGAAAGTGATTTAGCAGGATAGTTACTAAAATAGGTAATTTCATCGATAGGGAAACTTCCATCATCACATTGTAGTCTAAAATTGATTGTATCCCCCTCATCTGCATAGATTACATTGGTTACAGTAGGCTTAATTACTGAAGGTATAATCTCTGTATTGAAAAATAATAGGATAAATGAAGTGTCAATATGGTCGAGAGGATTATCTAAATTTTGTATTCCAATTTTCACTTTATACTCGTAATCATATTTTAATTTACCAGAGAGAAAAAATGATTTCTCAGCTTTAAAAGTTAAAATGCCTGTTTCCCTATTAATTTTTACACCTACAGGAGAATTTTTCAGATACCAGTAATATTTGGAAGGGTCTTCCTTGTTTATTTCAAAATCATAAATTAAGGTGGAATCAACATGAAGGGTGAAATAAGGATTGATATTTTTAATCCTCAAAATAGTGTCAGTGTTTATAACCTCCTTAATAGTAGAATCTGTTAAAATCTGTGCTTTAGAGCCAATAGAAAAAATAAAAAATAGAGATACAATTATAATTTTTTTAATACCCATGTTATGTTTTATAATCAGATTCAATAAAATTAATAGTTTTTAATATAATAAGTAGCTACTCATTAAAATAATATGCAAATATTTAACTTTTAGCTTAGAAATTAACTAATTTAATTTTTACTAATTTTTTAATTTTTAGCCATATTCTACACTGTTCTATTATTAATTGGATTCAAGTGTGTAAATTTGTATTTCTACTAAAATTTTTATTATATGTATCCAGCAGAAATTGTCGTTCCAATGAAAGAGGAGTTAACAGAAAATGGTTTTGCAGAAATGTTGACCGCTTCTGAAGTAGATGAAAAAATAGCAACGGAGGGGACTACTTTAGTGGTCATAAATTCAGTTTGTGGCTGTAGTGCAGGTACTGCACGACCGGGTGTTTTAATGGCTGTTCACAATAGTGAGAAAAGGCCTAATTTACTTACTACTAGTTTTGCAGGTTTTGACTTAGATGCGGTTAAAAAGATTAGGGAACATCTTTTACCTTATCCTCCCTCATCTCCTTCAATCGCCTTATTTAAAAATGGCCAATTGGTTCATTTCATAGAGAGACATAATATTGAAGGAAGGAGTGCACAGATGATAGCTGAAAACCTGATAGGGGCTTTTGAGCAGCATTGCAACTAATTTTTTCCAAGCAAATCAAATGAAAAACCTGCAGTCTTAAGCTGCAGGTTTTTCATTTGAGTAGATACCTAATTCAATTTATTTTTTTTCCAAAATTCTACAAATTTTCAGCTTTACGCTAAAGGTAAATTCAGCGTTAAATGGGTATATTTGAATATCTTGCGAGATATATCTTAAAATAGTATTACAATGTACCCTAATTTATATTACATATTTAAAGACTTTTTTGGTGTAGAGTGGGAATTCCTTAAAATTCTAAACACATTCGGCTTGTTAGTTGCCATTTGTTTTATTGTTGCAGCTGTGGTAATCAACAGTGAACTTAAAAGAAAAGAGAAACAAGGTCTTCTATTTCCAAGGGAGGAATTTATTACTATTGGTAAACCGGCTTCTTTTTATGATTTATTGATCAATTTTATAGTTGGCTTTGGCTTTGGGTTTAAATTTATAGGTCTAATCTTTAATAAACCAGCAGAAATTAGCTCCCAATCCTATGTTTTCTCTTCCGAAGGAAATTTTTTCGGCGGTTTAATACTCGCCATTTTGCTTGCAGGTTTAAAGTGGTGGGAAAAAGATAAACAAAAATTAAAATCTCCTGAAAAAAGATCTGTGCGTATTTGGCCTCATGATAGGGTAGGTGATATGGTAATTTTAGCCTTAATCTTTGGAATTATAGGGGCAAAAATTTTTGATAATCTTGAAAATTGGGATGATTTTATAGCTAATCCAATTGAGAGAATCTTTTCAGCGGGCGGATTAACCTTTTATGGAGGCTTAATTTGTGCAGGTATAGCTATTTGCGTTTTTGCTTACAAAAAGGGTATCAAGCTAATTCATCTAGTTGATTCTATTACTATTTCATTACTACTTGGCTATGCAATAGGTCGTATTGGTTGCCAATTGTCTGGAGATGGTGACTGGGGAGTTTATAACAGCGCTTACATAACAGACAGTAGTGGAAAGATAGTCCCGGCTCAAAAGGGAGCATTTGAGGCGCAGTTAGCACTTCATAAGACCTACTTTCTGGATGGTATGGTGCTAGATCCTGGTAAAAATACCCTTACCTATGTAACTGATAGAAAAAGTTCCAGTCTTGATCTTGTTCCACACATTGAGTTAAAAGCTTATTCTTTCATTCCTACTTGGATGGTAGCCTATAATTACCCTCAAAATGTTAATGATGATGGTATTTTGATTCCAGGAAATAATGAAGACCACAACAGAGTTCTTCCAATCCCTGTTTTTCCTACTCCTTTTTATGAAACAGTTATTTGTGGCTTTTTATTTTTAGTTATGTGGATTTTCAGAAGACGAATAAAAACTGCTGGAACTATATCTGGTATATACTTCATTTTCAATGGATTAGAAAGGTTTATTGTAGAAAAAATTAGAGTAAATAATCGCTATGATTTTTTGGGTATTCATCCTAGTCAAGCTGAAATCATTTCTTTTTTCCTGATCTTATTTGGAATATTTATTCTAGTGAAAGTTCGGCTGAAGGCTTCTAATGATGAAGGATAATTTAGTTTGACAGTTTTATATTTAGATTTTTATTGATGATAACAACAATAATAGTCTGACTGATTTTTTAATAGTTTTTTTATATTTGTGTCTGTTTAATATTAAATACTTTTTCTATGCCATCATTTGACTTTGCCAGTAAGGTTGATTTACAAACGCTTGATAATGCGATCAATACCGTTAGTAAGGAAATAACGAATCGATTCGATTTTAAGGGTTCTCACGTAGTTATAGAACTTAATAAAAAGGATTTTAAGTTAAATTTGGAAGCAGACAGCGAAATGAAGCTCGTCCAGATTACAGACGTACTTATTAGTAGGAGTATGAAGCAAGGTTTAGCAGCTGAGATTTATGATTTGAGTAAGGAACCTTATCAAAGTGGTAAAGTAGTTAAAAAAGAAGTGATAGTAAGAAACGGTATCAAACAAGAGGATGCGAAAAAAATTGTAAAATTAATTAAGGATAGTGGTCTTAAGGTTCAGGTTGCCATCATGGATGACATTATAAGAGTAACTGGCAAAAAAATTGATGATTTGCAAGATGTAATTCAAGAGTCTAAAAACTGGAATATTGGAATTGCCCTGCAGCAAACCAATATGAAGAGCTAATTCCCATCACTTTGCGTGTATTTTGGTTAATTAATTATATTGGCCTATATTTGCATTCCTAAAAAATAGCATGGCAAAATCCATGCACAAATATTTATAATTATGAAAAAAGATTTGCATCCAAAAAACTATCGTTTTGTGATTTTCAAAGACATGAGTAATGGTACTACTTTCTTAAGTCGTTCAACTGCTAACTCCAATGAAACTGTGAAACACGAGGACGGAAATGAATATCCTGTTATTAAATTGGAGATCTCTAATACTTCTCATCCATTTTATACTGGTAAGAATGTATTGGTTGATACTGCAGGTCGTATTGATAAATTTAAAAAACGTTACGAAAAGAAAGCAGGGGTTTAATATTGAATTCCTTAATTCACTTTTTGATACCATAATTTATTTCCCTTCGGTTTACCGAGGGGATTTTTTTTGGATCTACTTTCTATTGAATATCACAGCCTGTTGATAATTTTATTATAATTTGATTAATTTTGAAAGGTGAAAATAATACTGGATGATACCAAGGTGAAGCAGGCATTGTATCCATTTACAGCCAATCGCCATGCTGCGGATATCAGAATCGGTATTTTAACAATCAGAGAAAAGTGGTCTTACTTAAAGCGCTTTCAGGTTGAAGCCAATAGTGGATCGTTTTTTTTAGACAAAAATTCTGACAATAATAGCCCCATCGCAATTTTTGATGCCAATTTAATTCCAACGATGGCTTGGCTAAATGGTCTAGAATCTCCGGTTGCTATTAATAATATTGTAGAGGACGATAAGATAAAACAATTAAACTATCCTTGGCAAATTTTTCAATACAATGACTGGGCAATTCGAAAAGATTTTGAAATGATCACGACTGGGAGGCTCTCTCAACCTATTTCCGTCACCAACCGTGTTATAGGTAGTGAAAATATCTTTATAGAACAAGGTGCTATTGTTGAGCAATGTATTTTAAATGCATCTACTGGTCCTATTTACATTGGCAAAAATGCAGAAATAATGGAAGGGTGTATGGTTCGTGGCCCATTTGCCTTGTGCGAAGGTGCAGTGCTTAAAATGGGAACAAAGGTTTATGGAGCTACTACAATTGGTCCTTATTGTGTAGCAGCTGGAGAAATTAAAAACTCAGTGCTTTTTAATCATAGTAATAAGGCACACGATGGTTATCTAGGGGATAGTGTTATCGGATCTTGGTGTAATTTAGGAGCTGGCACTACCAATTCAAATCTAAAAAATACAGCAGGGGAGGTGAAAGTGTGGCTCAATGCAATCAATGACTATGTGTCTGTAGGTAATAAGTGCGGACTTTTAATGGGTGATTATAGTAGGTCTGCTATTAATACCTCTTTTAATACAGGTTCTGTAGTGGGTGTTTGTTGTCATATTTTTGGATACGATTTTACACCCAAAATAGTAAGTAATTTTACTTGGGGGAAAGAACGGTATATTTTAGAAAAAGTGTTTGTTGATATCAATAATTGGAAAAAATTGAAAGGTTCTAAACTAACAGAACAAGAGACTGAAATTTTAAAACAACTTTATTCGCAACTTTAAACACATAAAATGAGAAAACAAATCGCAGCAGCTAACTGGAAAATGAATTTAAGCCTTGAACAGGCAGAAACTTTAATAACCGACTTATTGGCAAGTCCAATTCAACTTTCCCCAAATCAGGAAGCAGTTTTTGGTGTTCCTTTTCCTTATTTGATAAATATTAACCATCAAATTGCTGGTAAAAATCAGTTTTCATTGGCAGCACAAAATTGCTCAAACAAGGCTTCTGGTGCCTATACAGGAGAAGTAAGTGTAGAAATGCTTAAAAGTATCAAAGTACCCTATGTTATCATTGGACATAGTGAGCGTAGAGAATATTTTAATGAATCTAATACTGTACTTGCTGAAAAAGTAAATATTTGCTTTGAAGCTGGTTTAAAACCAATTTTTTGTTGTGGTGAGGCATTGCAAATACGTGAAGCCGGTAATCAAAATAGCTATGTTGAAAATCAGTTAAAGGAAAGCCTTTTTCATTTAACTGCTGATCAATTGAATGGCTTTGTAATCGCATATGAGCCAATTTGGGCTATTGGTACCGGTAAAACAGCCACAAGCGAACAAGCCCAAGAAATGCATGCGCATATCAGAAATGTATTGTCAGAAAAATACGGCAGTGAAGTAGCTGATAGTATTTCTATTTTATACGGCGGAAGCGTGAAAGGTTCTAACGCAAAAGAAATATTTGGCCAACCTGATGTAGACGGAGGTTTAGTAGGCGGTGCGTCATTGATACCAGCTGAGTTTTCAGCTATTATCAATAGTTTAAAATAAGAGTAAAATAAGAATGGATTACATCAAATCCATTGCCTTTGCAAAGAAAGTTACATTAAAGGGTAGGACCATGGAACAATAACCGCCTCCTACTTTATAAACTAAAACAGATGCAACTAAAGAAGCAAAAAATAATGCCCAATATAAGCCGGTAGATTTTTTTGTATTTTCCATTGTAATAATAATTTTTGCAAAAGTAGGGCAAAACTTACTAATTTATAAATCTAGTAAACGATATTTTAAAATTTTGTGTCGAATACAAAATGCAATTAATATTATTTTCTCATTTTTTTAAAAGTATTTACCAAACCATTTGTAGATGAATCATGAGTATCAATCAGCGCATCCGCATGAAGTTCAGGTAATATTTTGTTGGCTAGTACTTTTCCCAATTCAACACCCCATTGGTCAAAACTGTAGATATTCCAAATCACCCCTTGAACAAAAATTTTGTGTTCATAAAAGGCGATTAGGTTACCCAATGTAAATGGAGAGATTTTAGTAAGTAAGAAAGAATTACTGGGTCGGTTACCTTTAAATACCCTGAATGGATTTTCATGATCAGTACCATTCATTAAAGCTTCTGTTTGAGCAAAGAAATTGCTCATTAGTATAGCATGGTGATCGCCCAAAGGATTGTGTGAGTTAGCGGGTGCAATAAAATCGCAAGGTATTATCTGTGTTCCTTGATGAAGCAATTGATAAAAAGCGTGCTGGCCGTTGGTTCCGGGCTCTCCCCAAATTACTGGACCTGTTGGATAATTCACTTCCTTTTCATTGCGATCTACATATTTCCCATTGCTTTCCATATTTCCTTGTTGAAAATAAGCAGCAAAACGATGTAGGTATTGATCGTATGGCAAGATAGCCTCAGAACTAGCATCATAAAAATTCCCATACCATATCCCTAACAATGCCATGATAACGGGTATGTTTTTTTCGTATGAATTATTTGAAAAATGAAGGTCAGCTTCATGAGCTCCTTTCAAAAGCTCTTCAAAATTGTTATATCCAATGGTTAATGCAATGGACAATCCAATTGCACTCCACAAACTATATCTTCCACCCACCCAATCCCAAAATACAAACATGTTTTCAGGTGCAATTCCAAATTTCACTACAGCAGCCTCATTGGTGCTTAGAGCAGCAAAGTGAAGTGGGATATATGATTCTTTCCCTGCTTGTTGTAAAAACCATTCCCTCGCTGAATGCGCATTGGTCATCGTTTCAAGGGTAGTAAAGGTTTTTGAAGCAATAAGAAAAATAGTTTCTTCAGCATTTACTCGCTTTAATGTTTCTGCAATGTGCGTACCATCTACATTACTTACAAAATAGGTTTGTATACCTTGAACCCAATAAGGCTTTAATGCTTCTGTAACCATTACGGGTCCAAGGTCGCTTCCGCCAATACCGATATTAACAATGTATTTTATTTTTTTTCCGCTGTATCCTTTCCATTCTCCAGAGTGTATTTTTTGACAAAATTTTTTCATCTGCTCTAACACCAATTTTACTTCAGGCATTACATCGTTGCCTTCAAATAAAACGGGGGTATTGGAGAAATTTCTTAATGCAGTATGAAGTACCGCTCTTTTTTCGGAGTCATTGATTTTTTCTCCTGCAAACATTGCTTTGATTGCCTCAGGTAGATTACATTCTACAGCAAGCTGTTGGAGAAGTTGTAATGTTTTTTCTGTAATGATGTTTTTTGAAAAATCAAATAGTAATTGATCCGTTTTAATTGAATAGGTATCAAATCTATTGATATCCTTTGAAAAGAGATTTTTCATGTGAACGTCCTTCATCTCTTCAAAATGAAGTTGTAATTCTTTCCATGCTTTGGTACTAGTTGGATTAATTTTTGGAAACATAAATTTATTAATGGGTAGTGTATGTTTTAATAATTATTGCAAAACTAAAAGAACATTTCAATCAAAGTGCTTCGATGAATGAAATAAGTTGTGTTATCATTTGCTCGGTAACATCTAAATGAGTCACCATTCTAATTTGAGTAGGAGATATAGCAATGGTGTAAATACCAGATTGGGCTAATTCCATTTCAAAATCTTTGGCCGTAAATCTTCCTTTTAATTCAAAGATGAGGATATTGGTTTCAACCGGTAGGATAGTTCCTACAAAATCTTTTTTGGACAAAGCTGCTGCAATTTGTTTGGTATGTCGATGATCTTGCTCCAATCTTTGAATATTATTTTCTAAAGCATAAATACCAGCAGCGGCTAAATAGCCTGCCTGTCTCATACCTCCACCAAATACTTTGCGAATTCTTCTTGCTTTTTTAATAAAATCCTTTTTTCCTAATAATAAACTTCCTACTGGTGTTCCTAAACCTTTGCTCAAACAGATGGAGATGCTATCAAAGACCTCACCATACTGTTTAGCATTTTCCCCCTTTGCTACCATGGCATTCCATAATCTTGCGCCATCCAAATGTAGAGGCAGCTTATTTTCTAAACAGCATTCTTTGATTTTTAATATTTCTTCAAAGTCATAGCAACTTCCTCCACCTCGATTGGCAGTATTTTCTAAGCTAACTAATCCAGTGCTTGCCTTATGGACATCATCAGGATTAATGGCTGCCTTAACATTAATTGATGTAATTCTACCTTGATCACCTTCAATTGTTTTAACCTGGCAATTGCTATTGAATGCAATTCCTCCACCTTCATAAATGTATACATGGCTTAATTTTTCGCAAATTACTTCCTGACCAGGTTGAGTATGACATTTGATGGCAATTTGATTGGTCATGGTTCCGCTTGGACAAAATAAAGCTTCTTCCATTTGAAACATATTGGCAGCTAATGATTCCAAATCGTTAACAGTTGGATCCTCACCAAACACGTCATCACCCACCTTGGCAGTAAACATTGCTTCAAGCATTGCAGGAGATGGTTTGGTGAATGTATCTGATCTTAAATCAATATTCATTTTGCAAATATACTGTGAAAATATAAGTTAGAGGATAGCAGCTATACCGGTTGTTTTTTTAATATTAGCTGCTATCAAAGATTTAAATTTTTAATGAATTAAATAATTTTATTATATGAAATTAGTGATACTCTATTTTGGTTTTTTTCCAACAAGTTTACTTATTATAAGATAAGATTTGTAACTTTGTAAAATAAGTTTAAGTAAGTTTTTTTAATTATTAAACTGTAATTGGTAATTGGTTTTACTATTCGATATTCTGAATTTAATTTTTTACAATGAGGCAACTTAAGATAGCAACACAGATTACAAATAGAGATTCCCAAGCCGTTGAAAAATACTTGCAGGAAATTTCTAAGATTTCAATGATTACTCCCGAAGAGGAAACCATTTTAGCTCAGAAAATTAAAATGGGTGACCAGCGTGCATTGGATAAATTGGTTCAAGCCAATCTTCGATTTGTTGTATCCGTAGCTAAACAATACCAGCACCAAGGTCTTTCTTTGAGTGACTTAATCAATGAGGGAAATCTTGGTCTAATTAAAGCTGCACAAAGATTTGACGAAACCAAAGGTTTTAAATTTATTTCTTATGCAGTTTGGTGGATACGTCAATCTATTTTGCAAGCATTGGCTGAACAGGGTAGGCTAGTTCGTTTACCTCAAAATAAAATTGGTACTTATAATAAGGCCAACAAGGCTTACATGGCATTTGAGCAGGAACATGAACGTGAGCCTTCTACAGAAGAATTAGCTGAATTATTAGAGATGAGTGAAACAGAGATCAATAATATTTTTCAAAGCAATACCCGACATACTTCATTAGATGCACCTGTACATGAAGCAGAAGATGTGGCAATGGGTGATTTATTACAAGGTGGTGATGATACCGATGAGGATGTGATGCATGATTCATTAAGAAACGAAATTCGTAGGGTATTAAAATCACTAAGTCCAAGAGAAGCAGAGATTGTAAATGCTTACTTTGGTTTGGATGGTGAAAATGGTGTTACGATAGAACAAATTGGTCAGAAATATGATTTGACTAAGGAACGTATTCGTCAAATTAAGGAGAGAGCCATTAAGCGTTTACAAAAAGCACGATACAGCGGTGCTCTTAAGGCTTATTTAGGATAATTTAAATAGCTATTAAATTATTTTTAAAAAGGTTTAATTGTGAACCTTTAGAATAAAATTTCAAAATAATATTTAATCCTTCCGTTTAATTTCGGAAGGATTTTTTATTGGTAATATTTTTAATAAACATAAATCTACCGAGGATTAGTGTTGTAAATAACAAATGATGATTTTGAAAGTGAAATGCTACTTACTCAATAAATTGAACATCAAAAAGGCTTATGCGGTTATTTGTTAAAGCTTTTTGTCAGTATGTTGTAAACAACTTTAGGTTTGAAATTCCCTTAGGAAAAGAGTTATTTTACTTTTTTGCCTTGATGCAAAAAAGTAAAAAAAAAATCAAGCCTGCGAATAAAAAGGCTGAAATTTTAAATGTCAGCCTAAAATCAAGGAACTCGCGAGTAGAGTTTGTTTCTTTAAAGGAAGTGCCCGCTCAGACAGCCTTGATTTTTTAACGGCTGACATTTAAAATTTCTAGCACTTTTT
>Ga0164295_10001337_pt1 | contig 20414 bp, 10 predicted proteins | sample GEODES006metaG_FD_111798 | JGI IMG/M metagenome (GOLD analysis project Ga0164295, IMG submission 111798) | Oligotrophic lake water microbial communities from Sparkling Lake, Wisconsin, USA - GEODES006 metaG | ecosystem: Environmental > Aquatic > Freshwater > Lake | place: USA: Sparkling Lake... | reverse complement strand
GTGTCTAGAGGTGATTAAAAGCTGAGGTGATTGCGGGCTGGGTCGCTCTGGAACGTCAGCGCCCTCGTCCGCTTCAGAAAATGATTCGCTGCATCGATCAGGCCGTCGATGTCACCAATGTTGTGGCGACCAGCAGGTGCAGCTGCACGCTGTGGCAGTGCCGCGTGGCCATGGCGCACCGCACCAGGGCTCCCGATGGGAGGTAGGCACAGCTCGAGCTCGTCCGGTATCCTGGCAGAGTCCAGTCCCTTCGCATCGAGCCTGCTTGCCAGCGCCAGCTCATGAAGCACCTCAAGGCGAGCGTGGCGCGCGTGGCGGCGCTCAGCGAAGCTGGCCATCTCAGAGTCCCATCGTGCTGCCTTGCCTCTCTCGCTTCCCTCCACCTGAAGCTCCCTCATGCGGCTATGGCTGCCTTGAAGATGCCATCGTTCGTGGGGTTTGAGCTCTAGACGGTTGCGGCGCCCGTAGCCGCCGTTGGCCCCGTAGCCGCTGCTTTGTGCACCGTCCTTCAGGTTGAGGCTGTACAGATAGCAGTTGCGTCGGCGTCGTTTCCAGCGACGAAGGGCGGCTGCTACCCCCCTTGCTGCCACCCTTGCGCGCAACGAGAACACACGTTGAGCAATGGAGAGGCTGACTGCTTGCCGCTCCGCCGTGGCCAGGCACATCCCGTGCCATGCAGACCACCCTCGCGAGAGCAGACGGCTTGGCTTTGCCCGATGAAACTGCGTCCAGGCGAGCTCAAAGCGGGCGAGAATCTTCGGCAGTAGCAGAGCCCGCCACCCGTGCCGCAGACACATGTCTCGATAGTACCAGCTCGCGCGTGCGGTCAGGATAGGTTGTCTCTCCCTCCACTCGGAGAGCTGTGTCGCACGATGGCGCCACGTGCGATGGCCATGGCCGAGGAGCTTGCACGTGCGACGGTGCGCAATCTGCGCGGAGGCTCGCTCAATCCCGCGTTGCCGCTTCGCGCGCTCGGACAGCACGGTGAGTGCGCAGAAGACGGCTCCTATCGCCTGCGTACGCCACAGGAAGTTGGCTGCCTGATGACGAGACATGGCTGCCCGTCGGCGTGCTGCCATCTCCGAGCGCAAAGCGTCCTTGGCCATCACCCTTGCGTGCAGCCAGGACCAGCCGCGCCGAAGACGCGAGCTTTGTACGTGAGTGTCAGACAGGCGACGAAGCTCGCGAAGCACAGCAGGCGTCGTGCCGGAGGCGGCCGCATGCGCAACGTGGAAACTCCAGGCGCAGAAGCCGGCGTTCAGCTCGGCCTCCTTCCACTTGGCCAGGGCGTTGCGCAGGCGGCCGAGCATCTGAGCTCGAAGCTGTGCGACGCACGTCCACAAGTGAAGTGCACGAGACACGCACCGTGCCTGACGAGCCTCATGATGAGCCGTGGCAGCTTGGCCCAGGAGCAGCTGAAGTTGCTTGCGCTGCACGGCAGCGCCCAGGCGGCATGTGTCAGCTGCCCACTGACGCCACGCAGCCATCCTACTTCGCACGGCAGCCCGCAGCTGCACGGCTCGCGCCCGTAGCCCCATCTCGCGCGCGCGCCGCTGTGTGACAGTCACCCAGAGGCGCCATTTCCTCAGCCCCAGGTGCAGCTGCACGACGAGAGTGCGGTGGTCCAGGCTCTTCTTCTGCTCTTTCCCTACATCGCTCCACCGATGCCATCGGCGCAGGCAGCCTCGCAGGACCACATAGTGGGTTCTAGTCGCAACCCCTACAGCGGCCGCACCTCTACGAACTTGCGTGTTCTCACCCCAGCGATATGCTCGGCGGGCGAGGACAGACGAGATAGAGATATCGGAGATAGAGGACACTTCTAGAGGGAGGTCTTCCGATGGCGGCTCGGGAGCCGGCTCTGCTGATGCAGGTGTAACGCTCAGCAGCGGTTGGAAGATTACTTTGGGGCTCGACGACTCCACCATAACGTCGATGCCTCGAGATTCCACCACAACGTCGATGCCGAGTGCCTGCAGGCACTGAGGCGCCGCAATTTGAGGTACATGGCTGGCGATCTCGAGGTCGTTAAAAGGCTTGAGCGACGCTGCTGAACCGACGCTGCTGAACCGACGCGATCTCGATGCCAGGGAAGCGACGCCGCTCCCCCATCCCACCTTGGAACCCCTCGCTGGCTTAGCCTCGACTGCCGTCGACGCGTGCACAGATTTCGCGACGAGAGCCCCGCGCGGATCTGAGCTTCGTATCAGCGCGTTCGTCGTGGAGATCGACGTCGCCGCGCCAACCTTTGCCAGTGGCGGTGGAGGCCTTGTCGATCCAACGTCGTGGGCGTCGTTGTGGGCTCCTTTGGCTGACCCACCCGGAGGAATCCATCGCTCTGCAGGCGTCATGGGGAGAGGCCGCTGCTCGACACGATGATGCTCGACCTTGCTGGCAAGAGCACGGGCATGGACGCCAGCAGCTCGTCGAGCCCGCCAACGGCGCACGAACACCTCGAGTACCGTAGTGGCCTCAGCCTCGGTCTTCCAGACCTTCCTCTGCATCGTGTCGATGATGGTGACGGCGCGCGCGTTGTCAAGGCAGCCCTGCGCATACTGACGAAGCTGAGGAGCAGCCAGGCCGGCAATGTGCTGCAGCCTCTTGATGCCACCGGCTCCCCTGAGCTTGTTCACATACTCGATCTCCAAGCACATGCTCTGAATCGCGACGAGTGTAGGAAGTAGCGTCGCCTCGTCGGTCGAGAAGAGGTAGGGGAGGAGGTGATCAAACGCACGTGCCTGCTTGAGCTCGCGCTTGCTCAGGTCTGCGTGTGGATCAACAGCGCCTGAGACCAGATTGCCGACGAGATTGATGGCCAGCTGATGAATCTGAGCGGCCTCGTGCGTCAGCAAGTTGCTGATGACGGCGACCGCGCCGCTCGCACGAAGCTCCCCACAGAGTGCAATGGCAGAGTCGCCCGGGGCGTTCTCCAGTCGCCGGTCCAAGTTCAACAGCAGCTTTGCCAGCGCATCACCATCCGCTGCCCTGAGCAACGCACCCGTCCCATTCGCTCCAATCGCGGCATCGCTCATCGAATTGCCAAGCCTGTGCGTCCTTGTAAGGACAGCGACTACTGGTCGCCACCATCGCCACCGCCTGTGGGGCATAAAGGCCTCGCCGTGAGCCTCGCCGTGAGCCCTCTCACCAGCGCTATGAGCGTGCCGACCCTCTGCGGGCGCCGTGGGCTTGTGCAGCTTCTGCTCAATCTTTGCAGCCTGCTCATCAGGGAGCAGCAGACTTGACGACGACGATGGTGCATCGACGATGGTAGTGGTAGGTAGCTGGGACGTCGCGCGCAGCGAGCCAGGCACAGCAACGTTCGATGGCAGGTCTCTGTGTCCGGCAGGGCGTGCAGCATGAGAAATGCGTCCGTCGCTTGACGTCAGCTCGGATGCGATTTCAGCCAACGCTGACGGGTCGTCACGCAGCCTAGCGAGTTGCTCACGCAGAGTGCGCCGTGGTTGCTGCTGCTGCGGCGGCGGCGACGGCGGCCGCCGCCGCGGCGGCTGTCGCTGCTTCAGCCGCTGCTCTTGTCGCTGCTCTTGTTGCTGCTGCTCCTGCCGTGTACCGACGCGCTTTGCAGCTTGCCTCCCTGCGGCGATGCGTTGCTTTCGGATGCTCTGCGGCATGGACCGCGCGGCAGCCTTGATGCAGCGCTTCGCCCAGCGCATGCGCAGTGCCTCCATCTGGTGCCGCAGCCGTCTCTCGCGTATAGCATTCTCTGCAGCAGCACTGACTGTCAGCGCACGCCCAGTACGCCCCATCGCAGCACGCAGATTGACCAGGCATCCTGAAGCGTACCTCACGATCGACGCATCTGAGTGCTCGAGCAATCGCTCAATATCTGAACATACGCCGCCATGTGCGATGTATGCAGCCCATGTAGGTTCGTTCAGTAGGTTTTGCAGCGTGCCGACTGCAAGGCGTTGGACATCTTCGTCGGCCTCACCGCGGAGGCACGCAACCAGCGAATCCGCCCCATGCGTACACTGTAGCAGCTCTCGCCTTGTAGCCGCCGCTCCCGCATCGACGGCGTTGCAACAGAGGTTTCCAAGCACGGCAAGAGTCAGCTGAATTGTCTCGGGAGCACTTTCCTGCTGCCTGAGCAGTGACACGAGGCGTGCAACGCCACCTCCGGCACGAAACGCCTGCCCGACAGCTATACCTGCAGGGCCTTGCGCTTGCTGCTCGATCATGAGTAGCAGAGCGTCCAGAATCTCTGGCGCGTGCACGGACGGGTAGAGCTGGTTGACGAGCAGAACGGTGTCAGCCGCTACCTCCATCCTTGTATTCATCCGCGTGGGGAAATTTTTAGCCACTCACTTCTCACCTTTGGTTCGAAGTTTACCGTGCGACCACACGCATGCATGCAAGATGAACTTGTGGCTGGTTCACGTTCACAATAACGTTTGCGGCAGCGTGAAGAAAAAGAAGGAGCGTAGTGGGAGATTCCAGATTGACCATATGACAGTTGAACTCAAATGTGGATCACGTACGGTGCTTCATTCAATTTATGGGACAACGCGGACAAGTTTTCCGGATACAGAGCGGATACAAAGTAGAGCGCGCGGCCCAGCACCTATAGTCCTCGTGCGCACATCAAACTTTCCTGCTTCCAATGAGCCCTTTATCAACCGAACGTCGATCCGACGCGCGATCCTCTCTCACATGAACTTACGCGATCTCGTGCACGTGGTGGTCACGCACATGAGCCACGAATCCATCGCACCAAATGCGAAACTACTATTGCGACCGCCGATACATGCTCAAGCCTTGCGAATAAGCTCATCCGAGTCCTGCGGCGCGTAGATGAGGCCGCCGTTGTCGAGCTTGACCTGGTAGGGCGCCACCATACCCGGCGGCATGTACTCATCGCGGTACATGAGCGACGCGACCACGCCCGGCTGCCAGCCGCCACCCGTGTTGCACGAGACCCTATCGCCGATGGCGAAGCGCATGGCCTTCTTCTTCTTCTCCTGCTGCTCCGGCGTGGCGATGCATGCGTCGAAGCCGGCTTTCAGCTCCGCGTGGTTGAGGTTCTTGCCGATGAAGACGAGTTTGCTGCAGCGCTTCTCGTCCGGCTGCCACTTCTCCTCGTCAAAGTTGCCGTTGAAGATCATGTGCACCGCCTGGTACACAAACTTCTGCTCTGCGTGCTTGATAGCGAGCACCCCCTTCATGCGGTACAGATCAGTGCCCTTCTTCTGGAGAAGGGCGCCCACCCAGTCCTGGACGAGGTCGAGGTCGAGGTCGACGTCCGAACCCATGCTCAGGCTCGTCACCGTCGTGTCGTGCTCGTGCTCGCCGTCCGTGTTGAGGAACTCGGGGTCCATCTCGAGCGTTCGTTTCAGGTCAAACCCCTTGATGTCGAGGACCTGATCCACGCCGACTTTCGACTGGCACGAGCGCACAATGGGCGCGAATTTGTTGATAGACTTCAGGCGGGCCTCGATGCGCACCAGGTCCTCCTCGCTGACGAGGTCAGTCTTGTTGAGGATCATACGGTCAGCAAAGGCCACCTGCTCGACTGACTCATTCTCGGCGCCCTCGGGCTTCTCCTCGTCGAGGTGCTGCTCGATGTGCTTCGCGTCCACGAGCGTGACGATGCCGTCGAGGCGGAAGGACGCCTTGACCTCGTCATCGACGAAAAAGGTCTGGGCCACCGGCGCCGGGTCGGCCATGCCAGTGGTCTCGATCACAACCCCGTCCAGCTTGAGCGCGCCAGCTTTGATCCGCTTCCCGAGCTTGTTGAGGATCACGATGAGGTCCTGGCGGACGGTGCAGCAGATGCACCCGTTCATCATCTCGATGATCTCCTCGTCGGCCTGCATCTTAGTGTTCTTGGCGAGGAGCGCATCATCGATGCCCACCTCACCAAACTCGTTCTCGATGACGGCGAGCTTCTTTCCGTGCGGCTGAGTGAGGATGTAGTTGAGGAGCGTCGTCTTGCCGGCGCCGAGGAAGCCCGTGAGCACCGTGACCGGGCACTTCAGATCGTCCGCCGGATCAGACATTGTGGAAGATCGGAAAAGTCGGGGCGCTCGGCAAGGGCTGCAGCGGTGCTCGGAGGGTGCTCGGACAGCACTCTGAGAGACGCCCACTGCGGCGCTTTTTTCTGTCGAATTTGCTCTTGCCTGGTCTTGCGTTGCTGAAGGAGTGGTGCCTTCACAGGGTGGTTTGCGTCCAGGACATTTCATTACTTTTGTTCGCTGGGCCCTGGACTTCACAACTCATCAATGGCTGATGCTCTGCTCGTAATCGCTCTGCTCCTTCAGACAGCATGGACGCCAGCTCTTCGCTTGAAAGAGAGCATCGAGAACGGTGTCGTGGAAGAGCGAGATGGGCAAGGCGTTGCTCCTCTCGCTTCGGATTACTATTACACTCACTACCATGCGCAGCCCCTCAAGAACTGGCTCAACGACCCAAATGGGCCGATGTGGTTCAACGGCGTCTACCATCTCTTCTTCCAGTACAATCCCGAAGGCTACAACTGGGGCGATATGCACTGGTACCACATGACGAGCACGGACATGCTGCACTGGAAGCACCAGCCTGTAGCCCTTGCACCCGACCAGCCTTACGACTGCGGTGGCATCTTCTCGGGCAGCGCGACCATCTTCCACAACGCGACGACCGGCGAGACCGTGCCCGTGCTCACCTACTCGGTCGCATGCGGCAAGGCGATCGTGAATGCCTTCCCGCTGGATGTCTCCGACCCCTTGCTCATCAACTGGACGAAGCCCTCGTACAACCCGGTGATCCCGCTGCCGCCCAGCGTGACCGGTGGCTTCCGCGATCCGACGACGGCGTGGCAGGGCGCGGACAAGATCTGGCGGCTGCTCGTAGGCTGCGGCGATGGCGAGGGCACGTGTCAATTTAAGTCGGCTGATTTTGTGAGCTGGAACTACGTAGGCGCCTTCCACTCCCACGGCGGAGGCATGTGGGAGTGCCCTGATTTCTACCGTCTGCCCGGCACCGACGCGTGGGTGCTGAAGGCGAGCGCCAGTGGCGACTGGTGGACGGTGGGCACCTACACCGAGGTCAGCGACCCGACCAAACCAGACAAGTTCCAGCCGGTCTCGGGCAACGACATCCACGACGGCAACCAGAAGTACGACTTTGGCAATTTTTACGCGTCCAAGGCCTTTTACGACCCGCCCAAGGATCGCATGGTGCTCTTCGGCTGGGTCAACTATCGGTGCAACGGCACCGACTGGACCGGCATTCAGACCTTCCCGCGCGTCGTGGCGCTCGATGCGGCGAACGCGTCTAAGATCGTCTCGTATCCGCTGCCTGAGATTGTGGCGATCTACGACGGCGACGTGGCGCACGGCACGATGAGCCTCCAGCCCGGGGCCACCAAGACCATCGGACAGGGCGGCACGCAGCTCGATCTGAGCCTCCAGATCACAAACGACGGACCGTCGATGGCAGCGGTCTCCCTGAGCGTCAGAGCTCTGGGCACTAGCAGCCTCACGGGCGGCCAGGAGGTGAAGATTGGATCGAGTGCGTCAGCCACCGGTGTCTTCACGGGCACGCTCAACGGCAATGCGTTTGCAATCACCGAGCCGGCTCTCTCCCTACGCCTGCTCGTCGATCACAGCGTCGTCGAGGCGTACGCGCAAGGTGGTCGTGCCGTCGCTACGCTCCCTTTCTGCCCGCAGTCCGCGGAAGACGGCGCGCTCATCCTCACTAACACAGGCAGCACGCCCCTGACCATCAACTACCAGCTCGCCAAGGTGCAGACGGCTAACGTGCTCCCGACAAGGCTCGCTTGACCGCTCGCGCGAGGCCGCGTGCACCGGGGGGAGGTGCGAGGTGCGTGAGTGTGTGGCGAGCCGTGGGTGTCAGCCCATACCCGTGCGCAAGCCGCAACCCGGAGGTCGTCCAGCCAAGGCCCCGCAAGGCCTCAAGCCCGATGGCGATGCCGCCCGGACCGTTGTGGAAGAATGTAACGTGTCGACGGTACGATCCTCTACGGCGCCTCTAACATCATGGCCAACTAGCTTGAGTCTCTGAATGAATTTGTCTACTTTTTCTGCCACCACAACTCTATTCGCAATGGGATCTGACGTATATCTTGCCATAGCTCACGCCACGCCGGGTTCTCGATGGCCTGCCTCTGTTCGCGCTTCTCCAACTTGACGAGCATGCGGTCGAGGTTGCGGTGGAAGGCCAGTCGACGCTGCCCCTCCTGCTCCTCTTCTCGGGCTACTCGCTGCGCCTCCTTGACGCGCGCCAACCTCTCCTCCACCTCGCGACGCCCCTGTTCATTGTGCTTGCGCCGGTCTAGCTTGCGCTTCTGTGCCTTTTGATCAGCCTCTTCATTCAGGCGCACTTGGTTTCCCTGCGCCGCTTTCCGCTTCTTCCATGCCGGCAGCTCCTTGAGCCACGCAAGTTGGAAGGCAGGGTCAATCATCGAGCTTAACTCTCCATCGCAATTCTCGATCTCATAGGAGGCGCCTCGCCCCAAGATCTCCACGGCGCAGCGCGCCTTAACCAGATTATCGACGCCGTTGAGCCGCATGGCCAGGTGCAGCAGCGTATCGCCCTTCTTGGCACTGATCATCGTGAGCCAGTCGGCAATACACGTTCTCGCTTCCTCGTTTTCGAACGCAAAGCTGGTGCCGAGCACCTCACGCACTCTGGACGCATCAGTTATATAAAATCGTTGATGGAAGACGAAGAAGGCGTAGCCACCAATGATGTACCGCTGCAGCTGGCAGTCGAGGGCACTCTTGGGACTCCTCTCGAGTGCATCCCAGATGGCTTGAGGGTCTGCGTCGATGATGGCCATGATGATCTCATCCTGCCATCCATCCAGGAATTGGGGCTGGGTCGAGACCGACGACATTGGATTCAAGACAAGACAAAAACAACACATGACAACTCAAGTCTCGGTCAAGGGACGTTCACAGACAGGCACCGAACGTAGAGTACGGCAGGTGTCCCGGCTCCCCCCGGTGTCTTTTTACCGGTAGGCGTGTGAAGTTCACACAGCTTCCACGAGCGCGAGCGCGTGCCGCAGCTTCTCCTCTCGCGCGCGCTGTGCGAAGTTCTGTGTGAAGATGTGATCTCGGGGACCCATTCACAGCCAATGTTCGTTCACAGCAAATGTTTATTTCGACACCCACCAATTCGTGCATGCAGCAATTCTCTAATACATTTTCGTTGAAGTGTTGGCGGGCGTGACGGTGCTGCGGTGCTGTGTGGCTGTGGCGCGCGCCGCTTGGCCGACCGCCCCACCAGTCTGTGAGGCTTAGTCAGGCAGGAGGCCAGTCGCCGGCAGAGTACTCGGCAGAACATAGCACATCGTCTCTACATCGTCTCATCTCTGATGCCGCTCCACGCCGCCGTCTGCCTCACCGGTCTCGAGCGCTCCTTTGTCGAGGTCGGACTCAACGTGCGAGAAGGGCTCTTCACGATGCTCCGCGGAGCGGTCGTCAGCGTCTTTGGCGTGCAGCCAGCCAACGACGCATGGAAGGAAATTCCCGCGCTGATTCCCTTGCACGCAGTTGCGATGCAGCAACCGTGCTGGACGCCTAGTGTGCAGAACGAGACCATTCGGTGGATGCACTGCGACATGCGGCTGCGCAAAGGTGACTGCCGGCTCTCTTTTCTGCAGGCGCTCTGCGACTTGCAGGCGTGCGAGAGGCTCATCTCCGAGCACGAGCAGCGCATGCACCGGCGCTTCGATGTGGTCGTCCGGCTGCGAGCCGACCTGTTCTGGGAGAATGCGGTGCCTCTGCCGCTCCTCGAGCCCAACGTGGTGTACGTGCCGGCGATGGACACGCCTGGTGGCGAGGTGCGCGGCCCCGGCCGTGGTGTGAACGACCACCTTGCAGTCGGCACGCGAGATGCAATGGCAAAGTACTTGACCCGTGCACGCCACGCGTCGCGGCCGGGCGTTTCCAGCGAGCTGCGTGGCGGCGGCTCCGAGCAGTACCTGGCCTTGTCGCTGCGCTGGGACGGCGTGAGGGTGGTGAGAATGCAAGAATGGATGTATTGCCCGCACACGCCACGCAATCTCCTGCGTGGCGCAGCCACGACGGGATGCATCGCGCGCGTGCGCTGCCGCACCGGCTGCCGCAGCCTCTTCTGCCCGCACGCGGCGGCCAAAGCTGATCAGTGCGAGTGCTTCGACGAAGATTGCTCCACGTTTGCAGCGCGAAACTCATCATCATCCAAGGGGCGAACGGCTGCCATTGGCCCAGGTTGGCTCGGTCGGGGCGGCCAGGACCGACAGTTCCGCCACTGGCGCAACCCCTCACCGCGCGACGTGAGCTGGAAAGACTGGTGCGTCGACTTCAGCGCAGCCGAGCGGACGGTGCCCCCGCCGCCAGCGGCCCGAGGAAACCGAGCACCAGTGAGGCAGCTCTTCCACTCATGGCACGAGCCGTGCGCATGGCGCAACATCACGGATGGCACAGTGCACCCGAGTATGAACCTGAGTGCCGCCGCACACCGCGGCGTGGAGCCAGCTGTAACGGCTGTGCCTGTGGCCGACGTGGGCGCGCTTCTGCGGGCGGCGACCATCTACTTTGGCAGCCCGCCCGAGGGTATTGATACGGGCGCGCTTCCGCTTTGCTTCTTCCCGAGCGCAGCCATGATCGACCAGCGCTTGACGTCGCGTGATCGCGTGTGCCGCCGCGAAGTGCACGCGAGCCGCTTCATGGGTGGGCACGGGCGGTTCAATATTGTGTCGTCGTGACCCCGGCATGAGCAGAAGGCATGGCAGAAGGGGATGATGGGGATGAACTTGTGTCGGCGGCGCATAGAACTTTGTTCTGACCCGACTGCCTTGAATCGAAGGGATCTCGCTCTCACCTGTGCACATCACTGCAGAGTGGCCTCGCCGCGCCGCCGCACTTAGCTCTCATCCTCGCGGAAGACGATTTGGCCACGCCAACGTCCCCGGCTACAACACCGGGGCGCGCCAAGGACGACGATGCAGCTGCGGAACGGAAGTGCACACGCCCCACCCAAACATCTTGACGGATGACGCGCTCGCAGGTCTCGCTGGTCGGCGCGCAGCCGATGCGCGACGGCGTGGTGCTCAAGTCACGGACCGCACGCGGTTACTATGTAAATTACAACGCACGATACCATACAAAATCGAATTAGGCGTACTGAGGTAGTCGGAGGGTTACCGGTTACGTCAGACGAAAAACGTCAGAGACTCAGGGTCGTCACTCGACTGCTGCCGTTAGACTTAAAGTGATGTACGCACTAACATGGAGAGTAAGTCCTCGAGTAAGTCCAGTCCTAAGATTTTCGTCCGAGCTCTCTTTTCTCTCAACCCCACGACCTGATCTTAGAACCACTGTCCGGGAGCGGGATAGTTGGAAGTTGCACTTTCCGCAGTCAATAGCGAGGACCGTCGGCGCAGCAGAGAGCGACAGAATAGATTACTCAGTAGTAAAAATATGGTTTTTTATTATCAGGTTGTCGAAAGGCCACGCATGCACGCATGCAAAGTGGTGAACCCGCGTGGCAGCAGCGCAACAATTCCACTGCATAATTAGGATTCCTATCGTAATGAACATTAGTTCTTGGGCGCATCGGCGTCGACTTCCGGCGTCACGATGCACGCTGATCCACAAACACTTGCACTAGGTCATGGCCTCCCAAATGAATCGTAAGAAGCCGCTAAAGAAGCCGCCACGGCGCGACCGAGAGCTGGTTCTGCAACGCCACGACGACGACGACGGCGACGACGACTGTGTCGATGACCTGGGGGCTGGAGCACATGCGCAGCATCACGCGCCTGCTCCATTCGGCTTGGATCATGAGCTCCACAACGCCGATGGGCCGTGCCGGGCGGTAACGAGAGACTTGAGAGCCTGCTTGAGCTTTGCTTTAGTGAGTCTGCTGATTTCAATTGGAATGCTTGGAAATACACTGCTGACTTCTGCTGACTATTCAAAGTATGACAAATTAATCTACGGCGCAACAGTGGAATCGTCGTCAAGACCGCCATCGCTGCCATCGCCAGCACGAGTTCAGGCATTTCCAACGCCCCCCCCACCCGCGCCGCCTCCTCCACCACCGCCGCCACCGCCACCGCCGGCAGCGCCACCATCACCATCGCCACCATCGGCGCCACGGCCATCGCCGCCACCGCCACCACGACCACTGCCATCGCCGCCTCTGCCGCCATCGCCCGTCCAGCCCCAGGAGTTCGTCGACAGCCGCCTCGCGCAAGCTGTACTGGAGCGCGCGTTCCAATCCAACGGTTGGCTCGTGCATATGTTCGCCACAAAGGAAGAGATGCAAAGGGCGCTCGCTCACGACAGGTGGTATCCGGAGAGGCGCTGGGTGGACATGGCATGCGAGAGCCCTTCGCTCGCTCAGATGCCCCTCGACCCCGACTGTGGGCCGACATGCATGGGATTTTCGTACCTGCCGCCTCGAGGGCCCATGCTCAAGTATTCTAATGGCCTGAATTGGGCATTTGGCGCCGGGCTGCTCCTTGATGCTACTCCGCAGCTCTGGAGTGACTATGTGAGGTGTGCGGCCGTGTCCGATAGTAATTCGGTCCATCGGGTGGAGTGTGGACAAGCGCCGAGAGCGGACGCGACACTCAAGGCGAGCTGCGGCGCGCATGACAACGTGCGATGGAGCAAGGGACGAGACGGCTGCGCCGAACCTTACTTTTGCTCCAACCCCTTTTGGTTCTCGCCAGCACTCGATTCGGTCGACGCGGCCGCTGACTTCTTGGCCGGCGCGGGGAAGGACGTTGCGCGTGGCTGTAAATTCAAGGCGAGTGAGCGTGAGCGATTTGAGGAGGTGCTGCACCGCTTCATGAAGCAGCAGAAGCGCTCGTCTGCGGACAACACCTTTGAGACAGAGGTCAACTTTTTTGTGCACGAAGGTCACGACGCAGGCGTGAAGGCCGCGATCTTGGAGAGCCTCGTCGGGTTGCTGTACGACCGCACCCTGGGCCAACGAGACGTCGACTACCCGCACCTGCAGCGGTTGCAACGGCATCTGCGACAGCTAGGGAAGCGGGTCCCGATTATCGAGATCAACATGGAGTCGGCTAAATCCCTGCAAAAGTGGGATTCAAGCCGCATGGCCCCTCTCAATCTGGCCGAGCCACCATATGGGATGCGGCTGGTTTGGGGAGAAGATGATGACCAATAGGACTGACGCTTCTTCACGTTATAGAGGACACTTGAAGGTTAAAGAGTACGTAACATTCCGACATGGTCGAACGGCGCGGCCCTCGACGCACTTGCCTTTTCGCATGCCTTTTCGGTTGGTCGGATCGATTGACCGGACAGGCGGGAGGGGGCGCTTTTCTTACTTTTCGTATTTCGATTACGATTTGAGCGGGGCTGCACACCGCGACTTAGCGTTTTTATTATCAACCGCTATTTAGTTGGCGTAACCACGGGGTACGCGCGGCCGCTCCTCGTTATTTGCATGTCGCCATGTCCCCGTCCTTTTGGCCGTGTACATGATTGTCGAGCGGACAGACGACAGTCGATTCTCGATAATTACGGTACCGGTACACCAAATTAGGCGCGGGTGGTGACGTTCCGCTCGCGGCACTGGACAGGCACACGGACACGCGCCAGGCGTCTTTTCAATACATCTCCCGCCGCCGCCGCCACAAAAGGTGTCAGTACACATAAAAGTGCATAAGTCATAAGTTTACCTAAAAAGGAATCTTAGCACTTTCAGCCCAACGAGTCGAGATCGGCCCGATAGAAGAGCTCGAACACGAGCTTGCCCATCTTTGCAAACTCGCTCGCAGGATCCACTTCGCCGCGGACCACGTGCAACTCGACGGAGCCGTCGGCGCGGGCCTTGGCGATGAATTTGCCCATCGACTCGTGTACAAAGACGCGACGCATCAGCGCATTCTTGTACGCGATGACGCAGTGCTTCTGGCCGGTGGAGATGATCGGCTGCAGCCCCTTGCCCACATCGGCGACCATCTGGTTGAGCAGCTTGTCGGCCTCGCGCACCAGGTACCCGTTCTTGCGTGCCAGGAACGCGTCGTACACGTCATCGTTCGAGGTCGAGGCAATGGTGCCAACGGTCGGTGGGACCTCCTTGTCGAGCTTCGATGGGCCGACGATGAGACAATTGTAGTCGTTGACGGTGGGCGGGTCGCTCCCGGCGAAGGAGATGGAGCGCAGCGGCTTCTCGGGCGCCAGCTCGGAGATGAGCTGCTCGACTTCCTTACCCGATTTTGGCAGCCCGCTCAGCCCTTTGCAGACCACGCGCTTATACCGCGTCAGCACCTGGACGCCGTCGGCGAAGATGCCAATGCAGGGCTCGCCGAAATTGATGTCATCCCACGCGGCCACGGCCTCCTCCTCGCTGAAGGCGAGAACCCAGGTTTTCGCCGACGGGTCTGGCTTTCCATCGATGAGCGGCTTGATTTTGTGCCCGAGGAACTCAATACCTCCATTCACGAGGCCGCGCTGCCGCTTAGTGAGCTCGATGAGCTCTACGCAGCCGTCAGAACCATCGGCCGTCGCCTTGTACGTCAGGAAACAGAACGCAGGACCGTCTAAGCTGCTCGTCTTGGAGATCATCTGGCCATACGCATCCCAATACAGCTCTCGCCGTTTGTGTGAGCTGGCCATCTTGGACTTTTCTTTGAGGCTCTCGAGGATCACTGCGAGCTCGGCCCCGGATACGCCACCACTCAGGACAAGGAGCTGGAGCTCACTTGGCAAGGGAGCAGCGCGTTCAGCCATGCTTACACATGGAGTGCTGCTGCTGCCTGCGGCAAGGATTGCGACAACTTTGCCGCGACGACGCGAAAAACATCGAGATCTTCCCACACCCCACATGTAGCCTAATAAAAACAGGTCACAGCAGCGATGCTTAGCTTCGGTATGGCGAGCATGATTGTGACTGTGTTGCGTTGAGGCTTGAGCGCGTGAGTGCGTGACAGCTGTCAGCACACGACGCGTCACGCGAGTCATCACGTTAGACGTTTATCACGACCGGAGGCGGAGCACCGGACAACTCCGCGCGGCTCCGGTGCTCGGCTGGACGCTGGAGGTCGGTGGCCGGGCTGCTCTCGTGAGCTCTCCGCTCGGCTCTCGGTCTCACTCGAGTTGGCGAGGCGGCGCGTCGCGCTCCCCGGCTCGTGCACCTCGAGAAATTCAACCGACATGACGGTTGACCGCAGTCCGCACGCGCGTCTCGGTGACCGTGCACCGTGAGATCGCGGATGGAGGGCCGCGATGTCCATGTCGGCTGTGCGAACTCCGAACAGCGAACAGGAACACCGCACCCTTCAACGGTACAGCTGATATAAAGTTGGTTCAAAGATCGGATGCCAAGCTGTAAGATCCAATTCCATCGTAAGCCGAGCTTGCCCGCTGATTGGTGACCCTCGTCTATCTCCTTCACAAGCTGAGCTGTGCACACCGACATATCGCCATCGATTCTGACGATTTTCCGGAGGTATCGGGGCGCGGCCCCATCCTACTATACTGTCTCACTGCGGCCGCCGTGGCCGCCACGGCTGCGCTGCCTCGCGGCACGTGCGGCCGCGGCGGCCGCGGCTCGCTCTCGTGCAGCGCGTCTAGATGCAAGAGGATCTAAGTTGCCATGGCCCTTCTCCCTGGCCTTCCTCTGCTGCTGGCGAGGCTCCGTGTTGGGCGCAGCCTCTCTCCGTGGCGCCTTTGGATTCGGGGCGCGCGGGTCAACGTCGTGCAGGCTCGTCCGCCAGGCCAACGGCGACAAGTCGGCTGACGGCACGCGAGAACCGCCGTCGGGCTCAGCAGGCTGCCATTCCACCTGCCGAGGCCAGAGCGGAGCCGGCGGGTGTGCCTGACGCGCCCAGCCGCTCTGAAGCGCCTGCCGCACGCTCCCGCTGGTGTGGTTGAGTGCCGTCTCGATCTCCGCAAGGACTCGGGGCACGTCCACGGTGAATCGGCGCGTGGTATGCGAGATGAACTCGCCACCTGCCGCTGACAAGCTCACGTACTTGAGCCCGAGATAGGAGGCCATGTTCTTATAGTGAAAGTCCGTCGACGTGCGCACCTCGAGCACGTATGCGTGCGACGGCATGTAGATCATCCACGTGAAGGGCGCGCCGTGGGTGCCAATGAGCACGTCCGTCGCGCTCGCGATGCCGACTTGCTCATGCACGGGCAACGTGGCCATATCGACCTCCAATGAGGCTGTGCAACGGCGCGTCTCGGCTGCGGCGGAGGGCCCGTCAGGCGACGGTATGCTCCTGCACAGCCGCGCAATCGCGTGCCCGAGTTCCTGCCGATTGGCCATCACTCGCATCGTGTCGAAGGGCTCGGGGTTCCAAACCTCGCGTTGGTACGGCCGCCGGGCGAGCAGAGTGACATGCGGCACGGCCCGCTCGGGCCGTGCTCCATGCTCCAAGCCGAAGCCCGCGAGGCTGAAGCGCGCGAAGCCCATGAGCCACGGCGAGTGGCCACAAGGCGAGAGCGACCCTTTGTGCCCATCTTCTTGATAGTAAGGGATTTCGAAGTTATCGATGGGATCGATGGCCACTATGAGGCGGCGGTAGCACGTGGCGCAAAGGCGGGCGCCGACGTCGGCGACGCGCTCGACGCCGCGCACCGGCGCGAAGACGCGCGCGATGAGCTCGAACATAGGAGATCGCGAGCTCGCGCCCGAGCTCACACTGCCCGAGCGGTCGTCGAAGTAGTCGGAGAGCAGGACTCCTGTGTCACATGGATCTAGGCCGCGGGCCAAGTAGGTGGACCATAGCGCGAGGAGTGTCTCATGCCCGTGGAAGGGATTGTACGCATCGCGCCGTGGGATGAGCACCACCGGGTAGTCGACGAGCCGCGCGTCCCAGTCGCACGCGTACTGCGCCGCCTCGTCCACGCGGATCGAGTTGAAGAGAGCCATGTAGCCCTCCGCTGTCAGCCGGCCGTCCTCCGGGTGCATCTCACCACCGTCTTGTCGTCGCATCTGCACCGGTTCGAGGCTGCGAAGGCGCACACTGCCCGTCCTCGCCTTCCACGGCACGTTCCTCGTCGCATTGCCGAGGTGGCGTTCCCAAGTGCATGCCGCCTGCAGCGCCGGGCGCGCGGCGCCAATGACCGGATCGAACTTTTCGAATTGGCCGACCTGGACGTTTTCGACGTCGCAGATGAGCATTGTGGCGCCTTTACGCAGGTCGTCTGGCACGCATCGTATGCTGCTGCCCCGCGTCGAGCTGCACACGGGCACGAGTGGCCTGCGAAACCGGTAGGCGGGCCCTTTCAAGAGGCCAAGCCAATTTGGGCAGCCGCCCTCAGTGTCGGCAAAGGTGGCCGCGTACGCACGCGCAGGCGGCCGCGCCTGCTGGCAGCGGGCAAGCGTCGCATTCAAGGATTCGATGGCCGTGGCCGCCATTCACACAAAGTCAACTTCTCATCGAAAAGTACCGGTATGAAGAGAACCGGTATGAAGAGGCTGTAAATATTCGGCCACCTACTCGGAATCTAGGTAGGGCACGCAAGATTAGGTGTTGAGGAGGGGCGTGAGCCTCCAGTGGGATTGATTTGGGACTTGTTCAGGTGGCGCCAGCGTTAGAAAGTGTGTGAACTGTCGTCGACTTTTCAACAAGATCAGCACTTGGTCCAAGTTCGTGTGAATGTATGTCGATTCTGTTAGAGTGTGGCGCGCAACCGCACCCTCTCGTTGCAACTTTCACAGTTCTTCCGTCAACCGCCAACTGCCCTGCACCCAACCACACACTTAACACACACTCACTGAATCTCACCCGGGCCCAGGGTCGAGGGTCGCACACGTGGAAGCGCCGGTGCTCGCCTCTTTAAGCCCCTCTCTTGGTTCTCTCTCGTTCACCACCTTCTACCGTCTCTCTCCGGGTCCCACGTGGTCACCGTGTGCATGCGCAACGACCAAGTAAGCCAAAGTCCAATGTGTAGCTCGTCACCAGTCAAGCGATTCTACGCCTGCACGGGCCCGAGCGAGAGCCGCGGTGCATGAGCCGCCGTGAAAGTTTCACGTGGGCTGACGTGTTCTGGGGGGAGCACGTCCTCCGCATTCACGCAAGTGATCTTAAGCTGTTGCGGCGCCGCCTGGAAGCTGTACATCGTCGGGTCGTTGCTAGGGGCCTTCTGTCCGGCTGCCAGGCGTCTTCGTTGCGCCGCAAAGCCCTCGGAGCCGAGGATCATGCGCACGAGGAAAAAGCCATCCTCGACAACAGGGGCAGACAGGAACAAGCGGCGCCCGTGAGGGATCTCGAAGGAGGCCATGGTGATGCTGCCGCGCGTATAGATGACGACGTACAGCATGTCGATGAGCCCCCAAAGCTCATCGGTGCACTCGAACCTCAGCCGGCATGACTTGTGCACCGCGCCCCACGCATACCCGGTCTCTGCGTTACCCGCCGGGAGGAATGTGCGACGCACGAGCGCCAGCGGCAGCGCGCGCACGAAGCAAAGCATCGGGTACATGTGCCAGTGAAGGGCGCGATAAAAGTATATCTCCTTGGTCCGCAACACGTCAAAGACCTCCTGGGAATCGAGCGCCTCGCCGCATGGCGCCGATTCGCCTATGATCGTGACGTCATTGTCTGGGATGCGCACTGCTGGAAATCTCGACTCTTCGTGGCAGCCGTACAGTCGAATCCCGAGTGTGGGCATCCGCACTTTGGCCGGGAAGGTGACGTCGAGCCACTCCTGCTGCCACTGATGTTCGCTCAGCTGCATGGTGCCAACGTTGGCAACCGTCTTGGAGCCGGCGTAGACGACGACGGTGAAATGCTTGGCGCTCTTCTTCAAGTCCACAAGGCTAACCTGCAACTTACCTGAATGACGGGCGCACACCGCAAAGTAGCCGAGCGTGCCGACCGCGTTCCAACGGGGTCCAACCAACTCATGAATGGTCACGAACATGCGTGACTTAACTGCCTCCATCGGATACATCGGCGACCACTGATTTGGTGGCAGCGCATTCTTGGAGGGCGGCTTCGGCAGCTTGCCACGGACTTGGAGGTCTTCCATCTCGCGGATGATCCGTTTGAAACGCATCTGGTTCAGTATGTTCAATGCGAATTTTGTCGTGTGCAGGAGCCAGATGGAGAGTAGCCCCATGGGTAGCTCTGTGAGCAGCTCAACGGCCATCATGTTGGCTGTGGGCCCGCAAAGCATCTGGCGAATGGTACGGAAGGTGCGCCGCACAGGCGTGCTGATGACGTCGAAGAGCCAGAAAATAAGGTATAAGATGACGCTTGCGCCCATCGCAAAAGGCAGCAACAACAACCAAGCCATCTCCTAGCGGTGACTATCAGGTAGCGTGTGTGGCGCGTTCGATGGAGGCTGACACGCCGCGTGCGGCAGGAGCGCCGCGAGAGTTGCAAGCGTCAATCCACAACTAAGTTTGTCAAGTTTGTATCCAAAATCAGAAAGTTTTTAATGGAGGGACCCACTGTGCTAGTCTAGACAAGCAAGTCAAGTGAATTGAAGTCGAAAGCACACTATTCGAGACAGGCTTCCTGTTAGGTACCGGGTAGTTGGCAGTTCGGTTTATGAGTTGAAGTAACCGAAAATCCAGAGACAGTAGAGACAGAAATTGGAACACGTATTCCTATACATCAGGTCTTGAGTGACGTATGCCGTCGCGCACTGGCTGCGAAAGCCGTCCCGCTGGGCGGCGGCAGGTCGTACACCTTGGCCGTGAGCTGATCCTTGAACTGCTGAGCGGGCCGGCCGTTGATGGGCGCGTGACTTACCGCGTGCAACACGGCGCGTAGCTCGTGCGGCTGGAGGCCGTTGGTCCCCCATGCGGTCATCTGCGCGTGCGTGAGCTTGGCCGCCTCAGCTCGCGTCATCAGGACCAGCTGCAGCTCGCGCCGGTTGGCGAGCCGCCGGAAGAGCTCCGGTTGGGCGTCCGGGTCTCTCAGGGCGGCCGCGAGCATCGAGCGCAGCTCCTCGTACGCGTGCTCATTCCAGCGCTCTTGCTGCTCGAGGGCGACCACCTCGCGCTCCACCTCGGACAAGGAGCGAGAGCGAGCCACGGAGCGCTGCTGCATCTGCTCGAGCAACTGCATGCGGCTCGCGCGCGACTTGTTCGTAAGCTCGCCCAGCTTGATGACGAGCATCTCCGCCATACCTCGCAGGCTCGCTGGCGTGTTCGCGTCCAGGTACGCCTCCGTGTGGCGCATGTACTCGAGCTGCAGTTGCGAGTCGCTCAGCTGCAGCATGGCCGCATCGCGCAGTTGGTAGTCGGACGGCGCGGGCGACACGTTGGTTCGCAGCGCCTCCACGATCCGACTAAGGCACGCCTCGTACGTCTCGTACGCGGCGTCCGGCGCGTCGAAGGCACCCCACTGCACCGACGGCGGCGGCGGCAGCAGCGGCGGCGGCGGCGGCGGCGGCGGCGGCGGCGGCGGCGGTGGTGGAGGCGGTGGCGGTGGCGGAGGCGGCACCGGCGGTAATGGCGTGTGG
>Ga0164295_10001336_pt1 | contig 20419 bp, 5 predicted proteins | sample GEODES006metaG_FD_111798 | JGI IMG/M metagenome (GOLD analysis project Ga0164295, IMG submission 111798) | Oligotrophic lake water microbial communities from Sparkling Lake, Wisconsin, USA - GEODES006 metaG | ecosystem: Environmental > Aquatic > Freshwater > Lake | place: USA: Sparkling Lake... | reverse complement strand
GCTATTTATCGGCGAGAGCCTCATGGCGCAGGTGACCACGCTTTGCCGAGCGTGTGGTGCAACGATCAACGCAGTTCTTCTCACCTTGTGGGCAGAGCTGTTGCACCGACTGAGCGACGACACAAGCGTCATTGTTGGCGTGCCACACTCTCTACGCCACGCGAAGAATCTCGAGCACGTGGTTGGTACCTTTGTCAACACACTACCAATACGCCTGGACCGGCAGCACGGCACCGTACTCGAGGCGATTCGCTACGTGCAGCACGAGGTGGGCGAAGCCCTTCAGCGTGCGCATGTCCCTCTCCACCGTATCATCCACGCGTGCGGTAAGTCGTCGCGGTCCGCCGCCTACTCGCCGCTCTTTCAAACGATGTTTCATGCGACCAACGACCAGGAGGCTGATGCGCTCGATGCAACAGTTGATGAGCCGACGGTGAAGCTGGATCTCGAGGTGGAGTTCCTGTACAGCAACGACAAGGCTCGAGGCAAGATGATCTACGATCCGGCGATCTTCACGGCAGAGACTGCGCAGCGATGGGCAGCGTTCTTACTGCACCTCATACAAGAAGCGACAGCCCATCCCGATTCCAAATTAGGGGAGGTCCAAGCATACGACGACGGCGAGGCCGAGCGGGTCCTGCCGCAACTCAACGCCACCGCCGTCGACTTTGGCGAAGCAGCGACCTTGGGAATCCACGACCTCGTCGACTATTCGTCCAATCGTGTGGCGCTCGAGTGGGGAGAAGCAAAGATGACCTATAAGGAGCTCGGCCGCTGCTCGGATGCCGTGGCCGCGTGGCTTAGGGCGCACGAGAGCTCCTCCAGAAGCGTTGTGGCTCTTCAGTTGCATCGATCCCTCGAGCAGATCGTGGGTCTCTTGGGAGCCCTCAAGTCAGGCTCGGCCTACCTTCCCCTCGATCCCAAGTGGCCTCTTGAAAGGCGCAGGTACATGGCACGCGATGCGACGTGCGAGCATCTCCTGGCGCAGACGGTCTACGTCCATGAGTTTGAAGGCTGGTTTGAGGGAGCGATCCTGCGCCTGGACGACGCTCGTACGGTACCGCTCACTACGGGTCCAGAGATGCCAAGGCCGCGAAAGCAGCCGGATTTAGCGTACATCATGTTCACGTCCGGGAGCACTGGGAGACCGAAGGGGGTCATGGTTCCCCACGCCGGCGTCGTCAATCTTTTGCTAGGCGCCCGGCGGCGCTACGGTGCAGCAGAGAATGCGATCTTTGGAATGCCTACGCCATACACCTTCGATGTCTCCGTGTACAACATCTTCAGCTCGCTCGCTGTGTTCCGTGGGACCTGCCGTCTCCTCGCCGATGGGTCGCAACTTGCCACGCCGACCCGGGGAGAGCATTGGACGCATCTTGCGGCGGTGCCGTCCATCCTCGCCGTCTCACGCCTTCCTCCATCTGTGGAGCACGTTCAGGTGGGGGGGGAAGCACTCACGCAGCCGGCTGTGGATTCCGTGCCCAAGCACGCGACTTTGTATAACTACTACGGGCCGACAGAGGCAGCCATCTGGGCAACGCGGAGCATCGTCTCGCGTGGCAGCCCTGCGCGGCTGTCTCTCATCGGCTCCCCACTACCCAATGTCACGTGCTTCGTCGTTGATCTCGAGACACGCCGCCTCGTGCCCATCGGTGTGTACGGTGAGCTCTGGCTGGGGGGCGTGCAAGTGGCGCGAGGCTACCTCAACCAACCCGAGCTCACCGCCGAGCGATTCATCATCAACCCGTGGGCTCATGCAGATCCCTCCGGGCGCGGGATCGTCTATCGCACCGGAGATAGAGCTCGCTGGTGCGCCAATGGCGAACTTGAGTTTGGTGGCCGAATGGATTTCCAGGTCAAGTTGCGCGGCCAGCGGATCGAGCTCGGCGAGATTGAGCACGCTCTGCGTGCGCAGCCTGGAGTGCACGAGGCGGTGGTGCAGCTCTGGACCGAAGGCATCGAGCCGAGCCTCATTGCATACGTGACCCCGAAGGAGATAGTAGGCGGCGATGAAGCACAGCCCCTGAGCCAAGTTCCAGCTCTCGAGGGTTTGCGCCAGACACTGCCGGTATATATGCTGCCCAGCCTGATCATCGGTCTCAATGCATGGCCGCGCACTGCAAGTGACAAGATCGACCGGAACAAGTTGCCGGCACCCATCGTGAAGACCTCACAGCCTGCGCCACTAATGGCCGCTCGAGAGGAGATAGACGGCCTCGGCGGCACCATCGTCCAGACGGTCTCGGAGCAGCTTCGGCGCCATCTAACCTCTGATGTCGCCCTCGATGCGCCGCTCATGGATGCCGGTCTCAACTCGTTGCAGTCTGTGGTTCTTGTCTCCCAGCTGGCAGACCTTTTCAAATTGTCGTTGCCCGCCACACTGCTGTTTGAAGCCCCAACGACGCGGCTTCTCTCCGAGTATCTCGCGGGCTGCGTGAGTGGACGCAGTGCACCAAACGCAGCGCCAACGACTCGGGCCAGAGTGGCTGCGCCCGTGCCTTTGGGGCCCGTTGCCATCGCGTCTGCCAACCACCGCTTTCCGGGTACTGGTAGCGGCGCTTTGCGTATGCTGTCTCAAAGCTGCGACGTGATTTGCGAAGTGCCACCAAATCGGTGGGATGATGACCATCCCTTTCGAGAAGGGTCGGAGGCAGTGGGCAGCCGTGTGCGTTACGGTGGCTTCCTGTGCGGACACGACCTCTTCGACGCGTCCATGTTCAACGTGGCAGCCGCCGAAGCTGTGGCCATGGATCCACAGCAGCGTCTGCTCCTTGAGCAAGCGTACGCTGCGCTACACGCTGCCGAGGTTGTAGGCCCGAGACGCTCCGATCGCGCCAATCTCACAGGCGTCTTTGTGGGTCTCACGGCCTTCGAATTCGCCTTCATGCTTGCCACGCGCCCGGGGAACGCGTACACAGCCACCGGAGCAGACGCTTCCATCGCATCTGGCCGGATCTCGTACGTGCTGGACCTGCATGGCCCTTGCATCTCCTACGATACCGCATGCTCGACTGCTCTGGTCGCCACGCACGCTGCAGTGCGCACCATCCAGCAGTCCGAATGCCATGCAGCCGTATCCGCAGCAGTCAACCTCATGCTCACACCGATTGCTTCATGGAGCTTAGCTCTGGCGGGGATGACCTCGGCTCTTGGGCGCTGTCACACCTTTGATGTGCGAGCAGATGGATACGTGCGAGGTGAAGCGTGCAGCGCCATTGTATTGCAGTCTAGTTCTGGGCTGGTCGGCGTGGGAGGGAGCACGGTGGGTGGGAGCACCGTTCGTCAGGATGGACGCTCTGCGAGCCTCACGGCGCCGAATGGTCAGGCGCAGTACGAACTGATACATACGGCCCATGCCGAAGCTGACGCCTCCTCTGCAGATGGCCTGGTCGCTCACGAAGCGCATGGCACAGGCACAGCCTTGGGTGATCCGGTCGAGGCCAAATCTTTGGCGGTAATTGGGGCGCGTCGGGTTGCCATCGGCGGTGTGAAAGCCTGCCTTGGTCACACCGAAATTGCAGCCGGGCTAGCAGGCTTGCTGTCTGTTCTTCAGAGTTTGTGCAGCCGAATCACAGCGGCGAACAGTCATCTACGTGTCATGAATCCTCACGTCCGAAATGTGACGAATCCGAGGGATGCATACGGCACGCACCTTGCAGCACTTTGGGGCATGCACGATCGATGTCTCGGGTGTGTGAGCTCCTTTGGATACAGCGGCACCATCGCGCATGCCGTACTCTTTGGCAGCATGCCCCCACCTGGTCAGAGGCCGGTTCATCTCACCTTCCGAAGGCGAGCGTTTCCATGCAGCCAGACGTCCGAGCGCGAGGCCGCTATCCTCCAGGAGTCTTCCGGGAGCAAAGACAGGCTACCATGGCTCTATAGCATGCAATGGAGCTGCGCATCCGAGCTTGCCGAGCTGAAACCTGTCGGGGCGTCGATTCTCGTAATAGGGCCATCCAACGCGCTGCCTACGCATCCCAATAGGCTCGCCAACGCATCTGCGTGTGATGCATGCCTGCTCTATGCCCCGCGCTCCGCGTTGGCTGTTCACGATCTCGGGCTGCTCGAATGTGTGCTTTCGTTGCTGCAAGTGTTCCAAACGAATCAGCATGCACCCCCTCTATGGCTATGCACCCTCGGAACTCAGCTCGAATGCTCGAGGAGCACACATGCTGGCCTGTGGGGTCTGGCGCGGTCTGCCCGAGCGGAGCTTGCGAGCTTGCGCCTCGGGTGCCTGGATGCTCCTCTCCAACAAGCGATGCCTCTCGCGGGCTACGAGCACCTGCAGCTGCCCGGAGGCCACATCGACGGACTGAAGCAGGCGTTCTCGTTCGAACCCGAGGCTTGCTTCGCTTCGGGTACGATGCACGTTCCCCGGCTTGTGCACCTGTCCGAGTTCCCAAGGTGCACGCTAGTGGGGCTGAACAGCCTGAGGCAGGAGTTGATCGCACACGTCACCGCCTCGGCGGCAAAGATAGACTTGCAGCAGCTGATGCGCTCGTATTCGATGCTGATCGCCCTCTGTAACCAGTACATCTCGGACGCAATGAGTAGTAGCCTGAGGCTCGACTCGCCTCTGTGGCATCACCGCTTGCTGCGCGCGTGGCTTGCCACGCAGCATCCAACGTCCATGTTATCCAAGGCTCGCGCCCTTGCAGCCGCCAAGGAAGAAGGATCGGCTGAGCTTGCTTTGGCCGTCCATTGCGGTGAACGCCTCGTCGACGCGTTGAACTGCACGATCCCGTATCAGGAGTTGCTCTTCCCCGGTGGATCGATGGAGATGTTGAGGCCCGTGTACGAGGACGCGACGATCAGCCAGTTTTACAATGGCTGCATGCAGGCTGTGCTGCAGGCCGTCCTCAAACGCCAACCAAGGCCGCAGCCGATGGTGGCGCTGGAGGTGGGCGCCGGGACGGGCGGCACTACATCTGTCCTCTTGCCTATCCTCAATGGCCGCTGCGAGCGCTACGTGTTCACGGACGTCTCTCGCGTGTTCTTGGTCCAGGCGCAAACTCGCTTTGCAGCCTTCTCCTTTGTCCAGTACTCCTTGCTCAACATCGATGCAGACCCACGCCGGCAGGGCTTTGCTAGCGCTCAATTCGACTTGCTGATCGCCACCAACTGTCTCCATGCCACGCCTCTCATCCGCACCACACTCTGCCACTGCCACCAACTCCTCCAGCCGGCGGGATTGATGGTCGTGAACGAGGCTCTCACGACCGATGCGTTCACGCAGATGACGTTCGGACTGACAGACGGCTGGTGGCTTTTCCACGAAAGCCGAGACCCGGAACGGCTTGGTCAATCCAGCCCCATGCTCAATTGGAGGCAGTGGGAAGGGCTTCTCAGGGACACAGGATTTCGTCAAAGCCACTGCATGCAAGGCGGCGGCGCTCTCCGGGGCCATGCGGTCATCGTAGCAGAAGCTTCCGCGGCCCACATAGCTGCAGACGCCCGTGCAACTCGCGGAGGGATTCGTGTCATCACGGGCGGGTTGGGCGGTCTTGGCCTGATCGCTGCACGAGTGATTTGGGACACGGTGGCGCCAAGCAGCCTGGTGCTCATGTCTCGATCGGGCCGATTGTGTGACACAACCGGTGCTGCCCTGTGGATGGGCAGGTGCCGCGCCGTGCGAGTCACGGCGTGCGACGTCGCAGACGACACGAACCTTCGCACATCTCTGATTCAACTCATGTCTCCGTCCAAACGGCTGAATGGAGTCACTCATCTCGCCTCCGCGTTTTCCTCGGGCCAGCTAGGAGCGTGGCAATCAAACGCTCTCCAAGCCATGTACGGCCCCAAAGTTCATGCGGCTCAAACACTGCACGCGGCGTTGCGAGGCACCAAGCTGGATGATTTCGGCCTCTGTGGGTCTGCTGCGAGCGTGTTGGACTTTTACTCGAAGCATCAGGCACCCTACGCTGCGGCGAACAGCGCCATAGCCTCTCTCGCCACCTTCAGAAGAGGTGAGGGGCTCAAGAGCACTAGCATCGCGTGGGGTGCCTTGGCGACGACGGCCGGCGATCAGAAGGACACTTCGTTTGGCTCTCTCAGCCGCCTGAACGGTCTGGAACTCATCGATCACGCGCTCGTCTGCACCGTCCTCGCACGGTCGCTCGTTTGCAACGAGAACGTCGCAGTGCTCCAGGCTCACTGGTCTACAGTCATCGCATCCCACCGCAGTGGATACCTTCACTCGCTCACTGCACTGCACAGAGCCCCCCTTCCTTTGCTCCCCGTCTTAAGGTCGGAGTCGGTGACGAGAATGCCTGCATTGAGCCTTCAGAGCATTCTTCAAATGGTCATGAACAGCACGAGCGCTGCGATTGAACCTGATACACCTCTCATGGAAGGCGGAATGGATTCCCTCGCCGTCGTGCATCTTCGCAATGAGCTGCAACGTGCTGTGGGGACCGAACGCAGCCTCCCGCCCACTCTTGCAATCGATTATCCTACCGTGCGTACGCTATTCGAGTATCTAGTCCCGCAGCAGACCCATGCAGAGCCCATCATGGCACCGTCTAGAGTTTCTAGCCCTCGATCCTCAACCGTCGCCGGGGTGCGCGGTGTGAGCTCAGCTCTTCCTGGGGGCGCTACCTCCCGAGATGCATTGTGGATGCAAAGCGCCGGCGGTGTCGATTCGATCTCATACCCACCCCCAACACGACCAGAGCAGTCTGATGGCTTTCCGGTGGGCTTGCTTGGCTCCATCACGCTCTTCGATAACTCAGCCTTTAAAATTTCTGCTGCCGAGGCAACGCTCATGGACCCTATTCAGCGCCTGCACCTCGAACGGGCATATGAGGCTTTCTCGCGGAGCGAGAGCTCACACTGCGTGGCGTCGCACCGTGATATCGGCGTCTTTGTTGGCATAGATAAGCTCGACTTCGTTGACGTCTTGGCCTCACTTCCCGTGAGTGCTTTTGAAGTCACATCTAGCGGGCTGCCAATTGCTGCAGGTCGGGTGTCATACGTGCTTGGTTTGCAAGGGCCGTGCGTGGCGAACAACACCGCGTGTGCGTCGGCCTTGGTTGCCGTGCATTCTGCACTGTCCGCCTTGCAGCGACAGGAGTGCTCCGGAGCTCTCGCTTCGGGTCTGAACCTCATCCTCGTGCCAAGTGTGACGATCGCCTTCGCCCGAGCTGGCATGATCTCTCTGTCTGGCCGCTGTTTCACCTTCGACCAGCGAGCGGATGGCATGGGAAGGGGCGAGGCATGCTCGACCGTGCTCCTCGAAGATGCCGAGGTGCAAACGAGCGTGAGTGGGGCCATGGTTCGGCAGGATGGACGTAGCGCAAGCCTCACGGCGCCCAATGGGCCTGCACAACTTGGTTTGTTCAATGCCGTAATGAGCGCGGCTTCGGTTGGCATCAACGGGCCAGGCTGGTACGAGGCACATGGGACGGGCACCAAGCTCGGCGACCCCATAGAAATGCGCTCGTACAGTGCCGCTGTGGCTGGCCGAGGTTGTGTATCCGTCGGATCGCTCAAGGCCACCACAGGGCACACGGAGGGTGCGTCTGGACTCCCGGGGCTTTTGCGAGCTGCCCTTACACTCGGCACGAGGACGACGTTTCCAAACGCACAGCTCCGTGTAGTGAGCTCTCACGTGGCTGCAGTCCTGAGCCAAGCCGTGTGTTTGCCAGTGCAAGCTGGGCCCCTTTGTACTGAGGGGGTCGCTATGGTGAGTGCATTTGGTCTCACTGGAACGATTGCAAGCGCAGTCCTGGCTCGTCATGGCTCCGGAGCTGATGACAGGGCGTGGAACCGAATTTCATATCGACGCCGCGCATTCCCATGGCTTGGTGACTCTGGCGATAGATTTGGCAAGCAGCGTACTGTAGGAGCCGGTGCATCGGCTACATACACTGCGTGCTGGACGATAGACTCTGAGCGTACGCCTCTGCCTCCCGTCGTCGCCGTTCTCGTCGTTGGTTCAACTAAGTGCGGCTCAGCCTTTGTGACAGCACGTGCCCCGAGCACGGTGGCCGTGCTGCTTCGTCAACACACGACGCGGGCGTCGCATGAGATCCGCGAGCTGGGGCTTGTGCTAGCGCTCGCTCAGAAGGTCTCACGCGAGCGACTGAGCTTGCTTGTTCTGAGTGGCTCGACCCACGGTGGAGCGGTGAGCTTGGCACGCGTCGTGCGGCTCGAGCTGACGGCGCTCACGGTGCGTAGCGTCGCTGCATCGGAAGGTGCCAAGACGCAAGCCGTCGCTCGTGCGTTGTTGCATATGGGCAATGCTGAGGTGGAGGTGTCGTGGAGCGGCGGCGGCACGCGGCTCGTGTCTCGTCTTCGGAAGAACGTCGCGCACAGCAGTGGCCGTCAAGAGGCGATGAGGAGCAGCGGGTCGTATGTGATCACGGGCGGGCTCGGAGGGCTGGGAGTGCGAGCGGCTGGGCTGCTGTTGAAGCACGGCGCGCGGCGTGTGGTGCTCTCGTCGCGCAGCTGCAGGCTGAGCGCGGCGGCGGTGGGAGTGATGGCAGAAGCTTGCGTGGTGAGCTGCGACGCCGCATGCGGCGCCGAGATGCGAGCGTTGCTGCAGTATGAGCCGACGAGCGGCGTGTTGCACGCAGCAGGCGAGAACGCGACGGGGTTGGTGAGCGACGTGACGCTCGGCGGCATGATCCACGTCGGCGCCGCCAAAGCCGTCGGCGCGTGGCACTTGCACTGCGGCTCGGCATCGACGCCTCTGGAGTGCATGGTGTTCTTCTCGTCGGTGGGCTCCGGCCTTTCGAACGTTGGGCAAGCGAGCTACGCCGCAGCAAACGGCAGCCTTGACGGTCTCGCACTCTGTCGGCGGAAGATCGGAGTTGTGTCGCTCGCTGTGCAGTGGCCGATGGTTGGGGGCGCTGGAATGGGCGCTGCTGGGTACGCTCTGCTCGCATCGCGTAAGATGTCGATGGTGGGCATGTGCGGGATCTCGCTTGAAGAGTACGCAGCGTGCCTCGCGGCGCAGCTGAGCGTATGCGATCGTGGGCTTGAGCGGAGCGTGCAGCTCGTGCATCGGTCCGAGGTGCGAGAGCTGCTGAGCGACCTGTCGGATGCGTCGGAGCGTCGCTTCGAAGAGCTCGCGGCGTATGAGCGCCGTAATGAGCGTGACCAGAGCTCTGCGTTGGCAGCGCCGGCATCGCGATCATCATTCGCTGAGAGTGTTGGCGCGCTGCCTGTGAGCGAGCGGCGGGCGCATGCGGAAGCAGCCGTGTTGCGGCTTGTGGAAGCGCTGGTGCCGGGTGAGCGGGTGGCGCTGAGAGCGGAGTCACCGCTGATGGAGGTGGGTATCGACTCGCTGGCGGCGACGGAGCTTGCATCGCGGCTGCGCGCTCTGGCAGGAGTGCCTTTATCTGCGACGCTCATCTTTGAGCATCCAACGGCGCGAGCGGTGGCAGCTCACGTGCTTGATCAGCTGGGGGAGGCGCGTGCTACGTCTGTTGGCAGGGTGCCGAAGCTGGCGAGCGCTGGTGGTGTCGAGATCAGGGTTGTGAGCAGTTCTGGCCGTTGGCCCGGCGGATGCAGCAGTGAAGCGGCCTGCGCGCAGCTGACGAGTGCGCTGGGCGACGCGGTGGGCAGCGTCCCTGTCGCACGGTGGGTACTGTCTCTCGCAGTGGACGTCAAAGAGCTCACGAACGTGCAGGCTTCGTGCGTCCTTCATGGCGGCTTCCTCCAAGGCGCGCATCACTTCGACGAGCGAGCTTTTGAGATCTCGACGGAGGAGGCGTATGTGATGGATCCTCAGCAGCGTCTGCTGCTTGAGCATGGATACACCGCTCTGCACGGCGCTTGGCACCGTCGATCTTCTCTCTTGGGAGCCGAGTCTGGGGTCTTTCTCGGCATCGAGCGACCGGATTGGATCTTCGCTCAGCCACTCAAAGCTCGTGCTTCCACGTATGCGATGACAGGTGACAATGTCTCTGTCGCGGCCGGACGGCTGTGCTTTGTCCTCGGGCTGCAGGGTCCGTGCTCGAGCATAGACACGGCGTGCGCATCGGCACTGACGGCGGCGCACTGGGCTTCGTTCGCGGTCAAGGGGGGCGATTGCACCGATGCACTCGCGCTCGCGGTAAGCCTGAAGCTCGTCCCACATGGCACGCTTGGCTCGGCCGCAGCAGGAATGCTTTCAGTGGACGGGCGTTGCAAGACGCTGGATGCACGTGCCAATGGCTACGTTCGCTCCGAGGGCGTGGGTGCGCTCGTCATGCAGTGTGGCGGCGAAACAGGTTTCTTGTTCAGCGGCAGCGCGGTTCGAAGTGATGGGAGGTCCGCGAGTCTCACGGCGCCAAACGGCTCGGCGCAGCGTCTGTTGCTGCTTGCGGCCCTCGGCCGTTCGAATGCTTCCCTCGACGAGTGGAGTTATGTTGAAGCGCACGGAACCGGTACGGCGCTCGGGGACCCGACGGAGGTGGGTGCCATAGCCGCGGTCCATGCGACGCGCCCCTTACCTTTCGTGGTAGGTGCGGTCAAGGCGAGTGTCGGACACGCCGAAGCGGCCGCGGGGCAGCTCGGGCTGCTACAGCTGCAGCAGGCTCTGCAGGGCGGTGCCGCTGGCAACGCTCAGTTGCGACAGCTCAATCCGCACGTGAGTGCTCACCTGCATGGCTCTGCTTCGCGCCACGTGCTGCCCGCACAGAGGGTAGCCACTCGTAGCGCCATGGGGGGCACGAGCTCCTTCGGCTACAGTGGGACGATCGCGCACGTTGTTCTTGTCCTTAGGTCCAGTTCGAAGCCTCTGGCTCGCCCGGCAAACGGGCTCCGATTCCGGCGGAGGTCGTTCTCGCTGTCTGGCGAAGCCCTGCCACCAGCGGACCCAAGCTGGAAGGCGCTTGTGCAGCCGTCGCTGGGGATCTGGGATGCACCTCTGATCTCTTCGGGCCTGACATCTGTCGGTGCTGTTCGTCTCGCCGCTCGCCTTCGCGCCTTGACCAATTACACCTTGTCACCTACTCTCGTCTTCGAATGTCCCACAGCACACGCCATCTCAGATCACCTCCATCACCTCGGGGTCACGATGAGGGCCGATGTGCTGCTGGGAGTGGTAGACGATGTCCTGAACCGGCGACCGACGCCATCTCCGAGGGCATCTCCGAGGGCATCTCCGGAGATGAGGGGGAGATCCGGACCCCTCACCCCATCCCCACCCGGCACCTCCATCTTGCATGCGATCCCCGATGACTTTGTGCTCCACGAGGAGCCCGAGGATGTAACCACCTTGCTGCTGCAGCGTCCCCTGCCAGCCCTGGGCCCTCACAACCCCCCCGGCCCATCCAGCCGACCCACTGGGCCCATCCAGAGCCCCTACCTCGTCGACACCCTCAAGCACCCCAAGGAATATTGGTACGCCGTCCCCACCGACGTCGCGGCCGCCCAATGGTGGTTCAGAGCACATTGCAGCCTTCGAACGGTGGTCGCCTGTGATGAAACCGGGCGCTGGCGCTGGAATGGGCAGCGCAGCGAAGACGACCTGCCGCAGTTTGAGTCGCCTCGGCAGCTGGACGACCTCTCGAATCTCGTCTATTTTTGCCACGGGGACAGGATGCTCCACTTGCACCACTTGCTCTTCGACGGGTTTGCCCTTCGCTTCCTTTCCGATCAAACGGGCACCTGGCACACGGCCGAAGCTGACCACCTAGTGTCGATGGATTACCATCAGTACCGGACTGACGAGATGCTCGGCGACGTCTTTCGGGTGGTTTCGACGCCCCTTTTCCGAGCCGAAATGATCGCAGCCAATCGGGCATGCAATTGCTACAAGGCCGAGAGTCTCGTGGTCCCACCCGGCATGCCCGCACTCGTGAATCGGATCAGCAAGGAGAACAGAGTGCCGCTGGCCGAGGCCTTTTACGCAACGGTCATCGTGCTGACGCTCGAAGCTCTCGGTGTGCGGCTCGGGCCATTCTTGCTTACGGACAACTGCCGCGACTCGAGCAACAGCAAGATCTTTGGGATGGTTCAACGGGAGTATGGTGCGATCTTCGAGCACGAGCCGGCCCTGCCGTTTGACGAGAATGTTCGGCGCGCTCTGAAGACCATGCAGTGCCTGGCACCCATCTATCGCCGTCTCTTTGCCGAGTATGCCTTTGGAGAATTCGGAGAGCTCTACGACGAGAATACGTACGATGGAGTGCAGCTCAACTTCCTCGGCTACGACGGAGTGGAGCGGCCAGACGGCGACATACTCGGGCCGTCGCCGATCGGGGACCACCTCCCGTGGGAGAACTGCTATGAAACTGCCATGGAAGCTGCCATGGAGGAGGCGTCAGGACCCTTCGACTTCTCCTCCAACCTGTACTGCCACCTTCAAGGCGGGGAGCTCTCGGTCTGCGGACGGGAAACCAGCGTCCTGTGGTTTGTGCAGACAGTGTGGCCCTTGCTCCTCGACCACGCCGAGCCGCCGTCTTCCTCTGCCCCCCTGCCACCCTCTGAGGCTGGATCATCGTCTGAGTGGTTCGGTCCCCCGGCCTCATCCCCTCCGCCATCGCTGCCGCCGTCGCCGCCTCCGGCCTCGCCCGTCTCATCGCCCCGGCTATCCTCCGAGCCATCTTCCCTGCAGCCGGCTCTCGCATTGCCCGCGCGCGCGAGCCCAATGCCCACGACGGCGCTCTCGAGGCCTGCTGCACGCCCTATCCGACCGTACGACGTCGCAGGCGTGGCACCCGAGCTTTCTCCGAGCCTGCTGGCTGCGTACCAAGCCGCCCATGTGCAGTCGAAAGCCTACGTGGCGAGCGCGCGCCCGAGCCTGAGCGATAACCGGAACATTGCTAACTTCTGCCTCCCGTTCAAGGAGGCATGCCATCCAATCGTGGGCGCGGCGGCCGCGGCGGGAAGCTGCCACGTCATCGACGCCGATGGGCACCGGGTCATTGACCTGGCGGGTGGCTTCGGCGCGGTCGTCTACGGTCATAACCCACCATTCGTGAGGGATGCCGTGTTGGCCATGGTTCGCAACAACCAATGGGCCCTTGGTTGGGAGCATGGTGTGACCCGAAGGAATGCTGCAACGGTCTGCCGCCTCACCGGCATGGAGAGCTGTGTCTTCGTGACCACGGGCTCCGAGGCCACCACACTCGCCTACCGCCTCTGCCGGATCCACACCGGGCGCTCGAAGGTAGTCGTCTTCGAGAACTCGTACCACGGCCACTTTGACGCCTTCCTCGGCTTTCCAGCCGACCCGAGCGCGCCGGGTTTGTGCTCGCCTGTGGCACCGGGCATCCCAGCCTCCTACACGCAGGATCTCATCGTCTTACCTTATGACACGGAGGCCTCGCTCGCGTACATCGACGAGCACGCCGCGAAGATTGCGGGAGTCTTTTGCGAGGCGGTGCAGAACCGCAATCCCGGCTTGGTTCCCAAGCCCTTCCTCGAAGCCCTGCGCCAGCTCACTGAGCGCCGGGGCATCGTCTTAGTGTTCGACGAGGTCGTCACAGGCTTCCGGGTCGCCGCGGGCGGGGTCCAGGAGAAACTTGGCATCCGCTGCGACCTCTCGTGCTATGGCAAGGCTCTTGGAGGGGGCTTTCCTGTGGGCTGCGTGGCCGGGCCTCGCAACATCTTGGCGCGGGTGAGCGGTGGCAACGAGCTTCGTGGCGGCGACGCCCACGACGACGCGCGATCCTCGGTGCCCACGACGACCTATTTGGAGACGACCTATTTTGAGGGTACGTTTCATAAGCACCCACTTGCCATGGCTGCTGTGGGCGCCGTGCTGGATCACATCGTGGCTCACGGAGACGCGCTCTTCCCGGAGCTCGATCGCTTAGCGGAGCACCTAGCCTCGAGTCTCAATGCCTGGTGGGCTCAGCAGGGGCTCGCCCTGCGCATCGACCACTTCGGCTCGATGATTCGATTCCAGGTGCCCCCGCGGCTCAATCTCGTCTTCTTTCAGACTCTCCTCCAGAATGGGGTCTACTGTTGGGAGGGGCGGACATGCTTCCTCACCACGGCGCACACGCAAGAGGATGTGGACGAGATCATCGCGGCGTGCAAACGGACGTCTCACCAGCTAGCCGAGGAGGGAATCGCGATCCCAGGGAGCTGAACCCGCTGAACGCTCGGACGCTCTTGATGAGCGAGCCACTTCTGTGAATAATACAACAGTTGAGAGGAACTTCGAACTAGAGAGAGAGAACAGCTTTGTGAGTCAGTTACAGTATCCAAAGCAGCCTCGCGACACAGAGCGCGGGGAGTTTTACTGCTTTTTTTGGCTGAGCTAGAGATATAGATATAGAGAACGCGCACGCCGCGCAACCCCCTGCGCCCCACGCCGGAGCGCCACACCGGCACCGCACAGGCAGCACACAAAGACACAATGCAGGGACGCGCGGACGGGGAGTCACAGTGAAATTGAGTAGCACGTGCGAGCGAGTACTCAGTACTTGTGTTGACCGTGGGGTGCGGACCCGTACATTGAAGCGGTGGAGCGTGAGCCCGGAGCGTCGTTGGACCGCGACGAAACTGACCGCCCTTCACAGTCGTCTGATGAGTGCGTCCGCAATTACCACTTGTGCTCTCTGTAAGAACCACCCTTCCGCTTCGACAAGATCTAGCACAGGACCGCTCGTCGGTGCGCAGCGCTCTCGGCCAATCGCCCTGCTGCAAACTCCCTGGCAGCCTTTCCTCCTCCCCGGTCTGTAGCTGCGGCCGCTGAAACACAGCTCAACATCGTGCTCGTCCGCTTTCGGTTGCTCGCAGGTTCTGCGCACGCCTGCGTTCGGAAACATGCCTGGCAGCGGCAAGGAGCCCGAGGTGGTGGAGCCTGCCCTCCGCAACGCACATCTTGCCTTCCGCGCGATCGCGCGCCAGCGCCTCAAGCGTCTGCAAGCCGCTGGTGTCGAGGCCGACGCCGCCTCATCGCAGCTGCTTGATGACTTGGTGGTGGAGCCGCACCACCGGAACAGCATACTTCCGGCGGCTGCCACCGACGCCAGCAGCCTGAGCAGCAGCAGCAGCAGCAGCAGCCCATCTCTTCAGCACGTGGTCGCGAGCACCGGGGCGAGCCCGGCGCACGCCGCCAAGATCCTGCAGCTCCGGGACGAGATCAGCCGGTTGCGGAGGGAAGGCCACTCGACTGTGAGCCTGATCGAGCGGCTTAAGGAGCGGCTGCAAGAGGCGGGCGAGTTCTCAGCAAGTGCGGATGAGAACGGCGGCGCGTGGCGCTCGAGTAAGAAGCGACGTGTGGCGGACGAGGGGCCACTGGGCGATGGGCCCCCCGGCCAGCGCCTCCCAGACCAGCCAGTACACTGGGACTCGGCGACGCCGCCTCCGCCCCAACAGAGCGTGGGCCTCGGCGGTGCCCACCCGTCCCTGTGCCTGAGCGAGCCAACGCGCTTGCAGGCGCGCACCGACTACGCCTTCCCTCCGCAGCGCTGGGGATCTGTGCCCTCGTCGCCCCGCTCGTGTCCCGCGGACGCCAAGCGTCCGCTCGACGACGGCTTCCCGGAGAGCGTGACCTCGCTGCTGCAGCTGAAGAAGCTCAAGCTGCGCGCGAACGCGACCAGCGCCTCGAGCCCCACGCGCGACAGCTGAGCTGCACGCCCACGGGCGTGCCCCTTGTCGCGGCCGTGAGCGTGACGTCGCTCCCTCTCAGAGCCTTTGGCACTCCAACGGCTCCGCTTCCCCCTTCAATGATGGCGCCCCTTCCGACCGCGTGATCTCGACGCCTTCGCGTGAGGGGGGCTCAGGCGACATGTGTATCATTCTTCCCTCTCGCACATACTCGCACATAAGAGGCAACCTCTCCTCTCGCCCCTCCTCACCGTCGACAGTCGCGAGCGACACAGACTGGGGGCCGGCCGCGTCTTTATCGTGCTCGTGTATAGGATATCAAAAATGCCTTCGTAAGCCGCTAAATTCTATTTTAAATTGCACGTGGTCACGCCTGGAGGAGGCCACTGCACAGTGTGCGCGCACGCATTGTGAAGTTCATTGTACATTGAAGTCGTCCTACCAGATCCTCGCCCCGTAACGGCCCGCGATACCGGTTATTAGATATTACGGGGATCGGGCAACGGGCACTGTCGAGCCTTTCACGACTTGAAACTCCAGGTTACCCGGTTTTTCGTTTTGTACGTATGGCGTGCGTATCCGTAAATATCGAGGACGTTTCATATAACCTTATAATGAATAAGAGTCGATAAGACACAGTGAATACCTCGGATTGACCGAGGGTGCGGAGCCGTCCTTTGAGACGGTGGTGTGGTGAGCGCGGGGGGTCTGACTGGCTGACTGACCTCGCACCTGCCCACTTCGGCGCGGGCCTCTGGCGCCTGCTGAAAGGGGACGAGCGTCGACGTGAGCTGGAAGAGGCCGCCCGGCGGGGGTTGTGCCGTGCATGTGTTGGAGGGATGTCGATGGACGTGAGAGGCAGACGAGTCCGCTCAGCAAGCCTTTGGGCAAGACCGCGGCGGGCGAGGCCGCTGTTCCTCGCTCTCCTTCTCGCTCTTCAAGGGCACGATCCAAAGAAGCCACTGCCGAAGGCGTCGTGCGTGCCCTTGGAGAGGGTGGAGTCAGACATCGAAGAGGCGCCTGCGAGCGCACACGTCGGGGACGACGTTTGCGTCGCAGGAGACCACTGCGAGGACCAAACGCCCGATGGAGACGAGGGGGACTGCTGCCCTGACGAGAAAGGCGCCGTGGCGAGCACTTGCATGCGAGAGGGGGACGGCTGCCCGAATCGCTGTGGCGTTACATGTACGACGTCAGCTAGGGAAGGCTGTGGACGCGCCAGCCCATACAGCGTCGTGTCGGGCGGCGAGAGGGCGGTGTCGGCGCCGGTGGACAAAAGAAACTCCGCCGTGGCCTCCGGGACATGCGAGGCGTTGAGTGGCACGGCGCGTCTTGCCGCGCTACAAGGCCACGCAGGCCACCAAGCCGCCGCGGCGGCACTGTCGCCGCTGCCGCCCGGCACAAGCGAGGGAGGCAGCGAGGGAGGCAGCGACGGGGGCAGCGATGGGGGCATGGCGGTGGCGTCGAGCCGGAGCGCCCGGTAAACCGAGTTCGTGGCGAGGGCGATCGGGGAGCCTTGGTCACCCATATTTGGGTCACCCATCGTCGCGTCCTGCGTCCCGGGATCGTCGTGGGCGGCGACGGCGGCGCCGGCATCCGTGGAAAAGTCGTGGCCGCTCGAGCCTGGCGATGGGAAGGCGATGTGGTTGGAGATGGGCGAGGCCTGAGCCGAGAGCACCGGGAAACTGCGGCTGCTGCTCGCTTCGCAGCGCCTCCCGTCCGAAATCGTCGGCGAGAGCGACGGCGGCGACGAGTGATGCGAGAGACCGTCAGCCATCGACTGCTGCGAGAGGCGGTGCACGTCCTGCTGCTGCTTGAGGAAGGCGGACAGCCGATGCCGATTCAATTCGGTTGGCAATATTCTCTCAAAGCCCAAGCGGTTCTCGAACGAGGATCCGAAATCCTCGTGGGAGGAAGTCACGCAGGGGATCATCTCGCTCGCTTCGAGGCGCGGACGCTTGGTGATGACGGCGTCCTCGGGCGGGGGCATGGGCGGCGGCCCGCAGAAAAGCCCACTCAACCGAGGAGAGGAGAGGGTTGAGGCCTTCTCAAGGCAAACTGCGACCGGGTTGGTTGGCCGCTTGATCGTGCGCGGCGAGATAGGCTTCTCCTCGCCGCCTTCAACTCGGCTGGAGAGGCTCATGAACTCGAGCTCCTCCTCTATGCAGGACGGCATCAATCAGTATCGGCTGATTGATGACGGGGGCTCGGTGGACTGGCACGAGCAAGCCCCAAGCGCGGGGTCAAAACACTTTCGCATCACGGATGCAATCACGAGAGAGGCAGCCAACTATTTTTTTCCCCCGAGACATACATGTCTAATGTTCCCCTTCCGCAGGGTACATGTATATGTATGTGTACACGAGGAAACTCATGTCTGTGGATTGGCTGAGGTGCACCTCTTTCAACGGCATGTGGGAAGATTTTGCGCGGCCAAACAACGAAACTTTGTTTTTTTGGTGAGAACCTCGTGAGGCCGACTCGCGCAACCAGCGTCTTGCACAGCCGCAGCTCATGTTCTGCTGCGCTGGTGCAGACGACGACGTGGCCGCCAGCGAGTCCAAGGGCGCGAAGTTTGCCAAAATCGAGATCAAAGGTTGGAAGGTCGACCCCAATCCCATCGGCGAGGGCGGGTTCGGCGCCGTGCACCTTTGCACGGAGGTGAAAACAGGCAAGCGGCGCGCGTGCAAGGCAATGCGGCTTCCCACGGCGCAAGATCGCGATGACTTCCGCCACGAGGTGGCGGTGCTGAAAGCCACCGGAAAGCACAAGAATATTTGCCACTGCATCGATGTCGCCGAGGACGCTCGGTATGGCTACCTGGTGATGCAGTCTTGCACAGGCGGCGAGCTCTTCGACCGGATCGCCGCGCGGAACTGCAGCGAGAAGGACGCGGCGATGGCCATCGTCGACGTCCTCGCGGCGCTCAACCATTTACACACGAAGCGCATCATCCACCGCGACATCAAGCCGGAGAACCTGTTGTACAAGGACAAGCAGCCCGGCTCGCCTCTCAAGCTGATCGACTTCGGGCTGGCGATCCAGCTGCAGCCGGGCCAGCGCGAGACCGAGGTGTGCGGCACCACCTCGTACATGGCTCCGGAGGTGCTGCGCGGCAGCTACTCGTTCGAGTGCGACATTTGGTCGCTGGGGGTCATCTGCTTCTTCATGCTGAGCGGCAAGCTGCCCTTTCCGGGGCGCTCGGACGAGGAGAAGGAGGCGCGGATCCTCCGCGGCTCGTTCTCGTTCTCGGAGAAGCAGTGGAACTCGATCTCCGACGAGGCCAAGGACTTCATCAAGAAGATCCTCAGCGCGGACGAGTCGAAGCGCATGAGCGGCCGCAAGGCGCTGTTGCACCCATGGGTGACGAACCGTGCCAAGTACGCGGACAAGTTTGTGCCCAAGGAGGTGGCCGAGAGCGTCAAGCGGTACGCGCAAGCGAATCGGTTCCAGAAGGCCGTGCGCCACTCGATGGCGACGAACCTCACCTCGAGCGAGCTCCACAAGCTGCGAAACATCTTTGAAGGTCTCGATACGGAGGGGCACGGAACGATCACGATCGCACGCCTCAAGGAGGTGCTCGAGGCGGAGGCGGCCGAGACGGGTCAGAACCCCTTCGGGGGCATCGACCTGTCCAACTTCGACATCGACGGCGATGGCGAGATCGATTGGCAGGAGTTCGTGGCGGCCATCATGGACGACCACGAGCTGCACAATGAGGAGAACCTTGCCAAGGTCTTCCGGCAGCTCGATGTCGACAGCAGCGGCACGCTCTCCCTCACGGAGATCAGCACGATCCTCGGCAACGAGCACCAGTTCTCCCGTCAGGTGCTCGAGGCCGTCAAAAGTAATCGCGGCACGGGGGATGGGGTGGAGACGATTCAGATGACCTTCGACGAGTTCAAGAACCTGATGCTCTCAAAAGGCGACCTGTCATCGGTCTCCAAGAAGCGCAGGCGCGACACGATCAAAAACTTTTCGTTCTCGGAGGTACAGACCGACGAGAACGCCGAGCAGAATGTCTGACTATCGGGCTCGCCTGCGGATTTTCGGCCTCCCGGACATGTGTGACGCACACGTGTGGGTGGCCGTCTAAACGCAAGCGAGCGATCGTCAATAACGAGGTGGAGCGCATCGTGGTGGCGGCACCTGGTGCGTGGGGTGGGCAGTGAGGCACTCGTTCGATGGGTTCCATCCCCGATCAGGAGCCCCGGCCGCCGGGAGGTACCACAATGACGCGGCATGGCGCCATGCCACAATGACGCGGCATGGCGGCATGCGCATGCCACGACGACAATCTGGAGTTCGAGATTACAATCGTGCGTGCGGAGGTGTGTGCGACCACGTGCGTGAGACGCGCATGTGGGGACATGCGCCTCGTCTCGCGTCCGCGCAGAGTGAGGTCTGTCGACCGAGCGGTGCTCTCGCGCCTATGAAGACCGTCTTCTCCTAGAGACCATCATAACACAGTGTGTAAGAACGTGCAGCCGCCGGCGCGGGGAGCCGCGCAACCGTAGTATTGCCGGTGCTATCATGTATCGCTGTAAGCGAATGTATCGCGGCTATCATGTGCGTGTGTGACTGTCCTCTGCCGTCGAGTGTGTGAGATGGCTCGAGAGATGGCGCTTGGCTGCAGTCGGAGTCGCACACACACGCCGCCGGGACAAACCGCTCTACCGGCGTACCGGGGGGGCGCCCAGGGCCAGGCGACACCCGGCGCAGGCGCCGCGCCGCGGATGGCGTGCTTGCCGGCGCTTAAGCAGGTTAAGCGCGACCCGGTCGGACGCGGCCGCTGCTCGCCCGGGCGCATCCGTAGGCCGTACACACGCGGCACGCGGCCTCGCGGGCCGGGCCGGACCACACGGGACCGGCGTCGCGCGGCGTGGAGCGGGTTTGAGCGGGGGGGGACCCACCCCCGGCG